>Ga0209798_10000586_pt1 | contig 22042 bp, 16 predicted proteins | sample DOMMetBare3Fresh_FD_187475 | JGI IMG/M metagenome (GOLD analysis project Ga0209798, IMG submission 187475) | Wetland sediment microbial communities from St. Louis River estuary, USA, under dissolved organic matter induced mercury methylation -... | ecosystem: Environmental > Aquatic >... | reverse complement strand
GCGCCTTCGTCCGGTGCAGGTCCCGGCTCGGGCCGCCCTCGACGAGGTAGCTCGCGAGGGTGAAGGGCGCGCCGGCGAACCCGATGAGCGGGGTGCCGCCGAGCTCGGCGACGAGGAGCCGGACGGCCTCGGAGACGAAGCCGACCGCGTCCGGTGCGAGCTCGGGGACCCGCTCGAGGTCGGCCCAGGTGCGGACCGGCTCGGCGATGACGGGCCCGACGCCGGGCACGATCTCGAGGTCGACCCCGGCCGCCTTGAGCGGCACGACGATGTCGGAGTAGAGGATCGCCGCGTCGACGCCGTAGCGGCGGACCGGCTGCAGGGTGATCTCGGCGACGAGCTCGGGCCGGCGGCACGACTCGAGCATCGGCACGCCCTCGCGGACCCGGCGGTACTCGGGGAGCGAGCGACCCGCCTGGCGCATGAACCACACCGGGGTCCGTGCCGGACGGCTCCCGCGGCACGCCGCGAGGAAGGCCGAGCTCGCGAGCCGAGGGTCCCTCGGCCGGTCGGTCGTCGGGTCGGTCGTCGTCACGACTGTCGATCCTCGCACGCGTCAGCCCGCGGCGAGCAGGACCACCCCGCCGAGGGCGACCGCGACCCCGACCCGTTGGACGGGGATCATCCGCTCGCGCAGCACGTAGCGCGCGAGGAGCACGGTGGCCACCGGGTACAGCGCGCCGAGCACGGACACGACGCTGACCAGCCCGGACGCCGCGGCGAACCCGAAGAGGATGTTCGCCCCCGAGTCGGCCAGGCCCACGGGCACGAGCGCGCGGGCGTCCGACGGCCGGACCCCGCCCGTCGTCCGCAGTGCGACCGCCACGCAGCCGAAGAGAACGACGCTCGTGACCCGCATGCCGAACAGCGTCATGACCGCGTCGTACTCGGCGCCGCGCGCGATGCCCAGCAGGGCGAGCCCGAAGAAGACCCCGGCCAGGGCGGCGAGCACGACCGCCCGGGCCCGGGTGCCGCCGCCGAGCTCCGGCCCGCTCGCGAGGACCGCCCCGGCCAGGGCCACGACCATGCCGACCGACTGGAGCAGGCTCGGCCGCTCACCGGCGAGGAGGCCGGCGGCGACCGGGACGACCGCGCCCAGGGCCGCGATCGGCGAGACCACGCCCATCGTCCCGGTGGCCAGCGCCGTGTAGAACGCGACGAGCCCGAGCGGTCCGAAGACCCCTGCCACGACCGCCCACCAGAGCCAGCCGGTCGGCGCGTCCCAGGCCCCGGTCGCCAGCATGACCACGGTGACCAGGCCCAGCCCCGCGAGCTGGCTCCACGCGACGACCGCGACCGCGGGCAGCCGGCGGGCCACGAGGCCACCGGCGAAGTCGGCCGTGCCCCACAGCAGGCTCGACAGGAGTGCGAGGACGGCGGCCATCGTCGCACCCTAGCGACGACGCCGACCGCCCCTCGGGGAGGCGCTCGCCGCGCGCCCGGGCGCAAACCCGCGCGTCGCGACGTCCGCTGCGTCACAAGGATGCGTACATTTCCGGTGTGGCCGTGCGCAGGATGCCCGACGAGGCCCCCGAGGAGTTCCTCGCGGCCATCGAACGGCTGCGCTCGGCACGGCTGCGCCCCGAGGTCGTCCTCGAGGAGGTCCCGGCCCCGCAACGGATCGCGCCGCACGCGGTCGCGGTGAGCGCGGACGTCGTCGCGGACGACGAGGAGCTCGCGACCGGTCGGTTCGTCCTGCTCTACGACCCCGCCGGGCAGGACGCCTGGGAGGGCACCTTCCGCGCCGTCACCTTCGTCCGTGCCGCGCTGGAGTCCGAGCTCGGCAGCGACCCGATGCTCGGCCAGGTCGGGTGGACGTGGCTCCAGGAGTCCCTCGAGTCGGTCGGTGCCGAGTACGGCGCGGCCGGCGGCACCGTGACGCGCGTGGTCTCCGAGAGCTTCGGTGCGCTCGGCGACCGTCCGGCGACGGTCGAGATCGAGGTGCGGGCGTCGTGGACCCCGCGGGACGACGTGAGCCTGCACCTGCAGGCGTGGGCCGGGCTGCTCTGCACCGTCGCGGGGCTGCCGCCGCTGCCGAGCGGCGTCGCGACGCTGCCCCGCCGCCGCTGACGTCCGGGCCGTCGCAGGCCGCCTCGCGGGCCGGCACCTCAAGTCCGCTCGCGGCACTGCCGATCGACAGGGTGAGAAGTTCACCACCCTGGCCCTCGCGGCCACCGGCAGGAGGTCAGCGTGACGACGATGGTCGAGCGAACCGGGATCCCCGTTCCACGCCCGGGTCGCTTCGCGGCCATGGTCGTCGTGGCGAACCCCAACCTGCGTGAGGCGGTCGCCCACACCCTGCGCGCCATCGGGGCCCGGCACGTCCTCGAGGTCGGCACGGTGAGCGAGGCCCGGATCAAGGCCGGGGTCGGGATCGCCGACCTCTGCGTCGCCGAGGCCGGTCTGCCTGACGGCAGCGGGATCGCGCTCATCCGCGAGCTGCGCGCCGCCGGCTGGCAGCGCGGCATGGTGCTGACGACGAACGACGACCCGTACAGCGTGCGCGCCGCGATCAGCGCCGGCGTCCGCAGCTACCTCGTCTCGGCCGTCTCGGCGGTGGCCCTGCGGCCGACCGGCGAGCGCGGCGACGGCGTCGACAGCCTGTCCGCCCGGGAGATCCAGGTTCTCCAGCTCGTGGCCGAGGGCAAGTCGAACAAGGACATCGGCCTGGAGCTCGGGCTGTCGGCGCTCACCGTCAAGAGCCACCTCGCGCGGATCGCCCGCAAGCTCGGCACCGGCGACCGCGCCGAGATGGTCGCCACCGCGATGCGGTCCGGCGCCATCGCCTGATGCGGTTCGGCAGGGCGTCGACCCGCGGCCGGGGCGCGGTCGCCCGCGAGCCGGTGGACCCTGCCAGCACGGACTGTCCTACGGTGGTCCTCGTGCCGGCCTCAGACGACGTCCCCGTGACGGTGGGCGACGACGGTCCGGACCCTGAGCCGGCACTGGTCAAGCTCGACACTCCGCGCGACGGCGTCCCGGCCGTCGTCGCGGACGCCGCAGGGCTCGCCGCGGTCGTCGCCGCGTTCGCCGCCGGCACCGGCCCTGTCGCCGTCGACGCCGAACGGGCGTCGGGCCACCGGTACGGGCAGCGCGCGTTCCTCGTCCAGCTGCGCCGCGAGGGCGCGGGCACCGCGCTCGTCGACCCTGCCGCTCTGCCCGACCTCAGCTCGCTCGGCGAGGCCATCGCCGACACCGAGTGGGTGCTCCACGCCGCGAGCCAGGACCTGCCGTGCCTGGCCGAGGTGGGGCTGCGCCCGCGGCGGATCTTCGACACCGAGCTGGGCTCCCGGCTCGCGGGGTTCCAGCGGGTCGGGCTCGCCGCCGTCGTCGAGCAGCTCCTCGGGCTGTCCCTGGCCAAGGAGCACTCCGCCGTCGACTGGTCGACCCGGCCGCTGCCCGAGCCGTGGCTGCGCTACGCAGCCCTGGACGTGGAGGTGCTCGTCGAGGTCCGGGACGCGCTCGCCGCCGAGCTCGAGAAGCAGGGCAAGCTCGCCTGGGCCCGCGAGGAGTTCGACGCCGTCCTCGCGAGCCCGCCGGCGCAACCGCGGGTGGACCCGTGGCGCCGGACCTCCCAGCTGCACCGGGTGCGCAGCCGCCGCCAGCTCGCCGCCGTGCGCGAGCTGTGGACCGCCCGGGACCGGCTCGCCCAGGAGCAGGACGTCTCCCCCGGCCGGATCCTGCCCGACGCCGCGATCATCGCCGCCGCGACCGGGGCGCCCGCGTCCGCCCGCGACCTCGTCGAGCTGTCCGGGTTCACCGGCCGGGGCGCGCGTCGGCACGTCGCACTGTGGTTCGACGCCCTCTCCCGCGCCCGCCGCGTGGGCGACGGCGACCTGCCGCCGCACACGCTGCCGAGCGAGGGCCCGCCGCCGCCGCGGGTCTGGGCAGAACGCGACCCCGCCGCCGCGGCCCGCCTGACCCGTTGCCGGGCTGCCATGACGGCGATCGGCGCCGAGCACGCGCTGCCAGTAGAGAACCTCCTCACCCCCGACACGGTGCGCCGGCTCGCCTGGGAGCCGCCGCAGGGCGGCATGCCCTCGCTGGCGGACGTGGAGGCCTTCCTGCGCGACCACGGCGCTCGGGACTGGCAGGTCGGACTCACCGCCGCGGCCCTCACCGCCTGCCTTCCCGAACCGGAGCCGGACCCGGAGCCGGACCCGGAGCCGGACCCGGACCCGGAGCCGGACCCGGACCCTGACCTGGTCGCCGACGCCTGAGCCGTCGGCGCCGGCCCAGCCGTAACCGCCCGGACCGGCACCGGGCTCGCGAGCTCCGGAACGGGCTCTTTGCCGAATCCCTCGGGTCCGACTAAGGTGAGCCTTACCTTGCTTGGACGTCGGCCCCTTCGGGGTCGGGAACACGACGGAGGGCCAGCCAGTGCTCGCGAACTTCCTCATCGGCCTGCGTGAGGGTCTCGAAGCCTCGATCGTCGTCGGCATCCTGATCGCCTACCTCGTCCGTACGGGGCGGCGCGACAGGGTCTCCGCGATCTGGGCCGGGGTCGGCGCGGCAGTCGTGCTGAGCCTGTCCGTCGGCGCGGCCCTCACCTTCACCTCGGCCCGGATGTCGTTCCGGGCGCAGGAGGCGTTCGGCGGGATCATGTCGATCATCGCCGTCGTGTTCGTGACCTGGATGATCTTCTGGATGCGCCGAGCCGCCCGGTCGATCAAGGGCGAGCTGCAGGGCAAGGTCGACAAGGCGCTCGCGATGGGCACGGGCGCCCTCGTGACCACCGCGTTCGTCGCGGTCGCCCGCGAGGGCATCGAGACCGCGCTGTTCGTCTGGGCCGCGGTGGGGGCGACGGGCGCCGGTGCCCGCCCGCTCGTCGGCGTCGTCCTCGGGCTCGCCCTCGCCGTCGCCCTCGGCTGGCTGCTCTACCGCCGCGCCGTGAAGATCAACCTCGCGCGGTTCTTCACGTGGACCGGCGCGGGCCTCGTCGTGGTCGCGGCAGGCGTGCTCGCCTACGGCGTCCACGACCTCCAGGAGGCGGGGTTCCTGCCGGGCCTGAACGACCTGGCGTTCGACGTGTCGGGGACGATCTCGACGTCGTCGCTGCTCGGAACGCTCCTCAAGGGCGTCTTCAACTTCAGCCCGCAGACGACCTGGCTCGAGGCCGCAGCGTGGACGCTCTACCTCGTCCCGGTGATGTTCGCCTTCCTGCGCCCGCAGCGGACGACCGAACCGGCCGTCGCGGCGTCCTACGCCGCCAAGGAGCCCGCCACCCGCGCCTGACCGGACGAAGATCGCCGGCGTCCGGCCCCACGGTGGACACATACCCACCAGGCGGCCGGACGTCGGCGATCTTGGTGTCCCGGGGGGTGGGTTCCGGAAGAAGTTACCGTCGAGTAGCATCAGGGGTTACCGGCGAGTAGAACCATTCACCGCACCCGTGGGAGGCCTCGTGCCCGGCAGTCTGCGTGACGTCGTCTTCGTCGACGGTGTTCGCACCCCCTTCGGCAAGGCGGGCCAGCAGGGCATCTACGCCCAGACCCGCGCCGACGACCTCGTCGTGAAGTGCATCCGCGAGCTCCTGCGACGCCATCCCGGGCTGCCCCCGGAGCGGGTCGACGAGGTGGCGGTCGCCGCGACGACGCAGATCGGCGACCAGGGTCTGACGATCGGCCGGATGGCCGCACTCCTCGCAGGCCTGCCGAAGAGCGTGCCCGGTTTCGCGGTCGACCGGATGTGTGCGGGCGCCATGACCGCCGTGACGACGACGGCGTCCGGCATCGCGTCGGGCGCCTACGACGTCGTCATCGCGGGCGGCGTCGAGCACATGGGTCACCACCCGATGGGCGAGGGCGTCGACCCCAACCCGCGGATCGTCGCCGAACGGCTCGTGGACACCTCCGCGCTCGTCATGGGCCAGACGGCCGAGAACGTCCATGACCGCTTCCCGCAGCTGACCAAGGACCGCTGCGACGCCTACGCCGTCGCGAGCCAGCGCAAGCTCGCCGAGGCCTACGCGGCAGGGCGGATCCAGCGCGACCTCGTGCCGGTCGCGACCCGGAGCCAGGAGCAGGGCTGGGGCCTGGCGACGTCGGACGAGCCGCCGCGGCCCGGCACCACCCTCGACGACCTCGCGGGCCTCAAGACGCCGTTCCGGCCGCACGGCCGGGTCACCGCCGGGAACGCGGCAGGCCTCAACGACGGTGCGACGGCGTGCCTGCTCGTCGCCGGCGAGACCGCCACCGAGCTCGGGCTCACCCCGCGGATGCGGATGGTCGGCTACGCCTTCGCCGGCGTCGAGCCCGAGGTCATGGGCGTCGGGCCGATCCCCGCGACCCAGAAGGCGCTCGCCCGTGCGGGGCTGACGATCGACGACATCGGCCTGTTCGAGGTCAACGAGGCGTTCGCCGTCCAGGTGCTCGCGTTCCTCGACCACTTCGGGATCGCGGACGACGACCCGCGGGTCAACCCGGACGGCGGCGCCATCGCACTCGGCCACCCGCTGGCGTCCAGCGGCGTCCGGCTCATGACCCAGCTGGCCCGGCACTTCGAGGACCACCCCGAGGTGCGGTACGGCCTGACGACGATGTGCATCGGGATCGGGATGGGCGGCACGGTCATCTGGGAGAACCCGAACCACGCCGACTACCGCAAGGAGCAGCTGGCGGCATGACGACCACCGACACCTCCCCCGCGGCCGGCCCGGCCGCTGCTCGTGCCGCGACCGTGGCCTCGGCCGAGGCCGCGTTCGACGGTGCACTGCCCGACGAGGTCGTGACGAAGGCGCTCGTCCGCGACGTGGCGCTGCCCGGCGGCGCCGGCGTCCTCGCCCTCGTCACGCTCGACAACGGCCTGGACCACACCAAACCGACGACCTTCGGCCCGGCCGGGCTGCGCAACCTGCGCGAGGCGCTCGACACCGTGCGCGCCCGGGCCGCTGCCGGCGAGCTCACGGCGGTCGGCCTGACCGGCAAGCCCTTCATCTTCTGCGCCGGGGCCGACCTCAAGGTCGCTGCCGCGGGCCGCGAGCGCGAGCAGGCGCTGCTCACGGGTCGGTACGGGCACGAGGTGTTCCGCCGGCTGGGCGAGCTCGGCGTGCCGTCGTTCGCCTTCGTCAACGGGCTCGCCCTCGGCGGCGGCCTGGAGATCGCACTGCACTGCGACTACCGGACGATCTCGTCCTCGGCGGCCGCGGTGGCTCTGCCGGAGTGCTTCCTCGGGCTCGTCCCCGGCTGGGGCGGCACCTACCTGCTCCCCCGGCTCGTCGGCCCGCAGGCCGCCGCGGAGATCGCCGTCGGCAACGCGCTCACCAACAACACGATGCTCGACGGGCGCACGGCGTTCGGCCACGGGCTCGCCGACGCGATGTTCGACGCGGCGGACTTCCTCGAGCAGTCGCTCCTCTGGGCCGCCGACGTCCTCGCCGGCCGGCGGACCGTGACCCGGCCCGAGGTGTCGTTCGACGAGGCCGGCTGGGAGGCCGCACTCTCCGGCGCGAGGCTCGCGGCCGACGTCAAGGTGAAAGGCGCCGCGCCGGCGCCCTACCGCGCGATCGAGCTCATGCGGCTGGCCCGCACCGCCGACCGGGACGAGGCCTTCGAGGCCGAGTCCCAGGCGATCGCTGACCTCGCCATGAGCGAGGAGTTCCGCTCGGGCCTGTACGCCTTCGACCTCGTGCAGCGCCGGGCCAAGCGCCCCGCGGGGGCGCCGGACCGCGGGCTCGCCCGCCCGGTGACGTCCGTCGGGGTTGTCGGTGCCGGCCTGATGGCGAGCCAGCTCGCTCTGCTGTTCGTCCGCCGGCTCCAGGTGCCGGTCGTCCTGACCGATCTCGACCAGGCCCGGGTCGACAAGGGCGTGGGCTGGGTCCACGGCGAGATCGACACCCTGCTCGGCAAGCGGCGGATCTCGCCGGACGCCGCGAACCGGCTCAAGGCGCTCGTCACCGGCTCGACCGACAAGGCCGCGTTCGCCGCCGCCGACCTCGTCATCGAGGCGGTCTTCGAGGACCTCGCCGTGAAGAAGCAGGTCTTCGCCGACGTCGAGGCCGTCGTGGGCCCCGACTGCGTGCTCATGACCAACACGTCCTCGCTGTCCGTCACGCAGATGGCCGCCGATCTCGCGCACCCCGAACGGGTCGTCGGCTTCCACTTCTTCAACCCGGTCGCCGTCCTGCCGCTGCTCGAGGTGGTCCGCGGCGAACGGACGGACGACGCGACGCTCGCGACCGCGTTCGCCGTCGGCGCTCAGCTGAAGAAGTCGTGCGTGCTCGTCAAGGACGCCCCGGCCTTCGTCGTCAACCGGCTCCTGACGCGGATGCTCGGCGAGGTCACGAAGGCCGTCGACGAGGGCACGCCCGCCGAGGTGGCCGAGCGCTCGCTCGACGCCCTCGGGATGCCCATGCCGCCGTTCGTCCTGCTCCAGCTCGTCGGCCCGGCCGTCGCGCTCCACGTGGCGCAGACGATGCACGCGGCCTTCCCCGACCGGTACTCGGTGTCGGAGAACCTGCGACGCCTCGTCGCCGCCGGCAAGCCGGGCATCTGGGCGTGGGGCGCGGACGGGAAGCCGTACATGGACGACGAGACGAAGGCGCTCTTCGAGGTCGGCGACACCGTGCTGACCGAGGACGAGGTCCGTGGGCGGGCACTCGCGGCGATCGCGCAGGAGGTCAGGATCATGCTCGACGAGGGCGTCGTCGCGCAGCCGCAGGACGTCGACCTGTGCCTGCTCCTCGGCGCGGGCTGGCCCTTCCACCTCGGCGGCATCACCCCGTACCTCGACCGCACCGGGGTCAGCGAGGCCGTCACCGGCGCCCGGTTCCTGCCGCGGGGCGTCGCGAGCGTGCCGGCCTGAGGTCGGACCGGCGCGGGTCGCGGCGAGCGGCTCGTGCCGCCGTGCATCCGGCACCGCCGCTCACGCGGTCTCAGACGAACCGGCTCCGGATCCGCTGCGCGTAGGACCTGACCTTCTTGAGCAGCGCGGTCCGGTCGGTCTTGAGCACCTTCTTGATCACAGTGGCCTCGACGGCGGCGGGGTCGCCGTCCGGGGACGCCTTGGCCGCCTCCGCGTACATCTTCGCCAGCGACTGCTCGCCGTAGGTGTCTGCGATGTAGAGGCACGTGAGCCAGGCCGTCGTGTACGTGTTGCCGACCCGGGCGGACGTGCCGTCGTAGAACTGCGCGTCGTCGGAGACGAGCGCGGGCTTCCACGTGCCGCGGCGCAGCTGGGTCCATGTCTCGCGCGGCAGCCCGCGCCGGGCCAGCGCGCCGACGCCGTCGACGGACGCGCCGCCGGTGCGGAAACCGGTGTACTCGGCGGTGCCCTCGACGAGCCAGGCGGGTACCGACTCGCCGCCCTCGAAGGCGAACGCGACGTGCGTCAGCTCGTGCCGCAGCACGGCCCGCGACTCGGTCGTGTCCCGGCCGAGCAGGAACGGGGTCACGACGATCCGGGGCGCGGAGTAGTCCTGCACCTCGTGGCCGTTGCGCACCGGCGTCGCGTCGAGCATCGACACCTTCGCGTCGAACACGGCCTCCTTGGTCTTCCGGCCCGTCGCCGCGCGACCGGCGAAGTGGTAGTCGACGAACTTCTTGTTCGTCATGGCGTAGGCGACGACCTTCCCGTTCCACGTCTTCACGTCCCAGACGTCCCGGACGACGCCGACGGCCGTCTCGAGCCGGGTGGCGAGCCGGTCGACGTCAGCGGCCCGCGACTTCTCACCGATGACGACGACGTGCCGGCGCCGTTCGACGACGACGCTCGCAACCATCCACGGCTCGCCGTCGAGGTAGTAGCCGACGAACGAGTCCGCACCGGCGTCGCGGTCGCCGACGAGCTTCCACGACCCGCCGCGCTCGGCGAACGTCCACGGCAGGATCGTGGTCGTCGGCCTGGGGTCGAACCCCTCGAGCTGGGTGCGCACCTCGACCGCCGCGACGACCGGCCGGGCGAGGTCTGCGCCGTCGTTGCTCACGTCGGCGGGGGCGGTCGCCGAGTCGCCGACGGGCCAGCCGAACGTCACTCCGGAGTAGCCGATGGTCCGCAGGTTGCGGTAGACGCGCTTCATCCGCCCGACGAGCGCGCTCTGCCCGGGGTCGACCGCCGCGAGGAAGCCGGCCTCGTCCTTCGCCGCGTAGGCAGCGGTCATCGCCGCAAGGGTCGCGCCGATCCCCTGCGACCGTGCCGTCGCGGCACCCACGACGTCCGGGGACGACGCGGACCCCGGCTCCTGACCACCGGCGGCGACCCGCCCGCCGGGTGTCCCGGACGGCGTCGACAGCGGCAACGGGACGGCGCCGGTGTCGAACGCGACGACGGTGGCCACTGCGGCCGCGAGAAGGCCTGCGCGCAGCAGCCGCCCGCGCAGGGCCCCGCCACGGGCACGCGGCGGCGGCGTCGGCGCGACCCCCGGGGCCGGCGGTACGGATCCGCCTGGCGGCTCGTCCGCGCCGCTCGTTCCGGTGATCATCCAGACCTCCCCAGGTGGCGGCGAGCGTACCGGGCCGCCGGACCGCGCCGGAGCGGACTCCTCCCCTGGAGGGTCATGGTGATCACCGTAACCGCTGCCGCTGACAGCGCTGCGGAGGTTCCGCCCAGCGTCACCCGCCCGCAGCGTGCGGTCGCGCTGGGCCGTGTGGGCGAGGCTGGGCATCACCGGGCCTGGGCCCCCGGCCGCGTCGTTACCGTGGGCACATGGGGGCTGCACCGGACATCGTCGCGCTGCGGCGCAGCGTCCTGGCCGTGGCGGTCCTCGACGACGTCGACCTCGAGCCGGGCCGTGACGGGGTGTCCGTCACCGGCGCGGACGGCCCGGTCGTCGTCGGCTGGGACCGGGTCCGGCGCGCCCTGCGCGACGACGCCCCCGAGTCCCCCGCGGCCCGGGTCCGGGTCGCGACGCTGCTACGGACCTCGGGCCTGCTCGCCGCCGGGCCGCCGTCGCACGACTGGGTCACCCGCCACGTCAGGGCCCTCGCCCTGCCGCCGGGGCACCCGCTGCACCCCGGGCCGGGGTGGGTCGTCGACCAGGTGCGTGGCGGCGTCCTCGACATCGGGCTCGGCCTGGCCGAGGCGCCGTGGCCGGCTGCCGGCGGCGCCGAGGGTGTCGTGGTCCCGCTGCCGCCCGACGGCTGCGACGGGCTGTCGCACGCCGTGCCGGCGGGGTGGTGGCTGCAGGCCCGCGAGCACGCCCGGCGGATGGGCACGCTCGCCGCGGCCCGGGTCGCGGGGTCCGCGCCCGGGACGATGCGCCCCGTCGGCGGCTGCGACGTCCTGACCCTGCTCGCGACCCGCACGCTGCGCACCGCGCTCGCTGCGAGCGACGGCTGCGGGATGCGGGCTGTCGCGGTCCCCGTCCGGCAACGCGGCTGGTACGACCTGCGACGGGTCGACCCCGCCTACGTCGGTGCGGTGTGGACCGCCACCGAGGAGGTGGCCCGTGGTGTCGCCCGGCCCCTGCTCGTCACCCGGGACGAGGTCACGCTGCCCCGCGAGGGCGGCGACCCGCTCGCGCACTCGCTCGACCGGCCGCGCGGGCACCACGCGCCCGGCTGAGGACGCCGGTCCGCGGTTGGGCGGACGCGGGGCCGACCCCCCGGCTGACGACGCGGGGCGGGTCAGCGCTCCGCGTCGACGTCGACCCGGGCGCCCAGGTGGGCCTGGAGCCGGGCCACGGTCTCCACGACCCGCCGCGAGACCTCCTGCGGCGTGAGGCCGACCTCCTCGAGCACCTCGGCACGGGTGCCGTGGTCGAGGAAACGCTGCGGGATGCCGAACGTCAGCGACGGCGTCGTGACCGCGTCCTCGGCGAGCCGGTCGCGCAGGGCGCTGCCGACCCCGCCGACGGTCCCGCCGTCCTCGACGACGACGACGAGGCGGTGCCGGGTCGTGAGGTCGACGAGGGCCGGGTCGACCGGCACGACCCAGCGCGGGTCGACCACCGTCACCTCGACGCCCTGGGCCTCGAGCCGGCCGGCGACCTCGAGGCCCAGGCCGGCGAGCGCACCGACGGCGACGACGAGGACGTCAGCGTCCAGCCTCCGGTCCGCGCCGTCCGCCTCGTCCGTCGCGGCCTGCGTGCCTGTGCGCTCCGCGTCGTCCGGGACCGGCGACCGCGACGGCTCACGCAGGACGTCGACGCCACCGACCCGGCGCACCGCGGGGAGCGCGGGCGGCAGCACGCCCTTGGGGAACCGGACGACGGTGGGCGCGTCGTCGACGTCGAGCGCCTCCGCGAGCTCCTCACGCAGCGTGCCGGCGTCGCGCGGCGCGGCGATCCGGACGCCGGGGACGATCCGCATCAGCGACAGGTCCCACATGCCGTTGTGGCTGGCACCGTCGTCGCCGGTGACCCCCGCTCGGTCGAGGACGAACGTGACGCCCGCCTTGTGCAGCGCGACGTCCATGAGCACCTGGTCGAACGCGCGGTTGATGAACGTCGCGTAGACGGCGACGACCGGGTGCAGCCCGGCGTACGCCATCCCTGCCGCGCTCGTCACCGCGTGCTGCTCGGCGATGCCGACGTCGAAGACCCGCTCCGGGTACCGCGCGGCGAACTTGTGCAGACCGACAGGGATGAGCATCGCCGCGGTGATCCCGACGACGTCGGCGCGGCGCGTGCCGGCGGCGAGCATCTCGTCGGCGAAGACGCCGGTCCAGGTGTCCCGGCTCGCCGACAGGGGTCTGCCGGTCAGCGGGTCGATGACCCCCGTGGCGTGGAAGCGGTCGGCCTCGTCGTTCTCCGCCGGCGCGTAGCCCTTGCCCTTGCGGGTGATCGCGTGGACGATGACCGGCCCGCCGTAGGCCCGGGCGCGGCGCAGCGCGTGCTCGAGCTCGGCGACGTCGTGGCCGTCGACGGGCCCGATGTACTTGATCCCGAGGTCCTCGAACATGCCCTGCGGTGCGACGACGTCCTTGATCCCCTTCTTCATGCCGTGCAAGGCCTCGTACGCGAGCCGGCCGGGCGGCCCGCTGCGCTGCAGCGTGTTCTTGCCCCAGTCGAGGAACCGCTCGTAGCCGCGGGTCGTCCGCAGGGTGGCGAGATGGTGGGCCAGACCGCCGATCGTCGGCGCGTAGGACCGCTGGTTGTCGTTGACGACGATGACGACACCGCGGTCGCGACCGGCGGCGATGTTGTTGAGCGCCTCCCAGGCCATCCCGCCGGTGAGCGCGCCGTCGCCGATGACGGCGACGACGTGCCGGTCGGTCTCGCCGCGCAGCTCTCGCGCCTTGGCGATCCCGTCGGCCCACGACAGCGCCGTCGAGGCGTGCGAGTTCTCGACGATGTCGTGCGGGGACTCCGCGCGGCTCGGGTAGCCGGACAGGCCGCCACGGCGCTTCAGCCCGGAGAAGTCCTGCCGGCCGGTGAGCAGCTTGTGGACGTACGCCTGGTGGCCGGTGTCGAACACGATCGCGTCGCGCGGGCTGGCGAAGACCCGGTGCACGGCGAGCGTGAGCTCGACGACACCGAGGTTCGGACCGAGGTGGCCGCCGGTCCGCGAGACCCGGTCGACGAGGAAGGTCCGGATCTGGCCGGCGAGGTCCTCGAGCTCGGCGACGGAGAGGCGGCGCAGGTCCGCCGGTTCGTGCAGGGCGTCGAGCGCCACCATGAAGAGCTCCTCCTCGGGCCGACGGACGCAGTCAGGCCAGCATCCCGAGTCTAGGTCGGGGGTCGTCGGCTGTCCTGGGATGGCTCCGGTTCCGCATCACATCCGCCGGCAGCGCCACCGGACCTCCACCACCGCAGCCGCGGTCGTGGCGGGGCTCACAGCCGCGGGACGTGGCGCCGCCCGCGCAGCGCCTCCTCGACGAGGCCGACGCCCCGGGACGCCGCGACGAACCGCGCCTCCTCGGACTCCAGCGCCTCGATGAGCGCGGTGAGCGCGGGCGGCTCGAGGGCGTCGGACAGCGCCGCCCGGACGCCGCCGAGCGCCCGCCGGGTGCCGACGAGGGCCGCGTCGACGTGCCGGCCCGCGACCCAGGCCAGGGCCACCGGACGCCGGACGAGGACGGGGTGGCCCCGGTACTCCGGCGGGCAGAGGTCGAGCAGCCACGCGACCGCGGACCGCTCCCAGTCGGGGGCACCGGGTGGCCGGACGGCGCCGGGCCAGCCGGGCGGCACGGCCGGCGACCCGCCCGCTCCCGCCCGCCGGCCGGGGCCGGTCACGACGCCGACGCCTGGCCCATGACGAGGTCCGGCCGCCGGCGGCGTCCGGGTGCGTGGGACGCCGCCCGGGCGCCGGGGCGGGGCCGGCGAAGGGTCGCTGCCGGGTCGTCGAGAAGGTCCTGCCAGGCGAGCTCGGCGGCCCCGACGAGGAAGACGTCGCCGCCGAGCTCGGGGGTCACGATCGTCACCTGCTCCGACGGCGCCGCCAGCGCCGCCGAGTCGAGCGCCGCCCGGACGAGGTGCGCGGTCGACGGGTAGACCTCGCGGAGCAGGCCGCCGATGATGACCAGGCGCGGGTTGACGAGGTTGACGATGCTCGCCAGGCCCAGGCCGATGTGCCGGGCGACCTCGTCGAGTGCCGGGCTCCCGGCCGCGGTCGCGGCCCGCACCGCCTGGACGAGGTCCTCGGTGGTCACCGGGTCGAGCCCGAGCGCGCGGGTGATCGCCGGCGCGCCGATCTCGGTCTCCCAACAGCCCTGGGAGCCGCAGCGGCACGGCAGACCGCCGGGGTGGACGAGGATGTGCCCGAGCTCGCCGGCGTATCCGCCGGCGCCGACGAGCGGTGCACCGCCGACGATGAGGCCGCCACCGACCCCGACGTCGCCGGCGACGAAGACGACGTCGTCGAAGCCGCGCGCCGCACCGCGCCGGTGCTCGGCGAGGATGCCGAGGTCGGCGTCGTTCCCGACCCGGACCGGCAGGTCGCCGAGCTGGCGGGCGAGGAGCTCGCCGAACGGCGCGTCGACCCAGCCGAGGTTGGGCGCGAAGCGCACGCAGCCGTCGGAGTGCCGGATGGCCCCGGGCACGGAGACCCCGAGCCCGACGATGCGGTCGCCGGCCGCGGGGTCGGCGAGGACGGCGTCGACGAGGCGGCGGATGAGCGCGGCGACGGCGGCCGGCGAGCGGTTCGTGATCCGGCGCCGGCGCCGGGCGACGATCCGGCCGCCGAGACCGACCAGGGCCACCACGACCCGGTCGACGCCGACGTCTGCGGCGACCACCTGGACGTGGTCGGCGGCTGGACGCACGACGATCGAGGGCCGGCCGGCACCGGGCTGCGACCCGCCGGGTCGCTCCTCGCGCACGGCACCGAGCGCCCCGAGCTCGGTGACGAGCCCGGCGATCGTGCTGCGGTTGAGCCCCATCCGGGCGGTCAGCTCGGCGCGGGTCAGCGGGCCCGAGAGGTGGAGGTGGCCCAGCACGGCGCCGAGGTTGTGACGGCGGACGTCCTCCTGGGTGCCGCCCTTGACGGCGGAGGGCGTGCGCGAGCGCGGGGGCATGGGTGATGCACCCTTCTCGTGGGTGGTGCCGGTGTCCTCGCCGCCGACGGGCGGCGAGGACACCGGTCAGTCGTCCCGTCGTCCGGGCCCGGGTCCGGGCTACCTGCCGGTCGCCGCCGCGCGGCGCCGGGCGATCGCGTCGACGCTCGCCGCGAGGAGCAGGACGCCCGCGGTGACGATGAACTGGATGCCGGCCCTCTGCGTGATGAGCGGCAGGCCGTTGTAGATGACCCCGATGACGAGACCGCCGATGACGGCGTCGATGATGCGGCCCTTGCCACCGAACAGCGACGTGCCGCCGATGACGGCAGCGGCCACCGAGAGCAGGAGGGTCGACGAGCCACCGCTCTGCGGGGACACCGAGTTGTCACGTGAGGCGATGAGGATGCCGCCGATGGCGGCCATCGTCGACCCGATGACGAAGCAGGCCACCTTGATGTTGCCGACGTTGATGCCCGCACGGCGCGCGGCCTCGGCGTTGCCACCGACCGCGTAGATGTGCCGGCCGAACGTCGTGCGGGTGAGCACGAACGTCAGGGCCACCACGAAGACGATGGTGATCGGCACGATGAGCGGCACGCCCCGCAGGGAGTTCAGCGCCGGGTTCACCGACCGCTCCTGGTTGAGCAGGATCGTCGCGAGTGCGAGCAGGACGGCGAGGGCGCCGACCTTCGCGAGGACGACCACCGGTGCGACCGTCGGCAGGCCCGCCGCACGCCGGCGCGCCATCGCGCCGAAGGTCACCGCCGAGTAGCCGCCGACGACGAGCAGGAAGAGCACCCAGCCGAGGATCGGCGAAAGGTTGTTGTTGTTGACGGCGAGGATCGTCTCGTCCCGGATGGGGATCGTGCCGCCCTCGCCGATGACGAGCAGCAGCACGCCCTGGAGTCCGAGGAAGTAGGCCAGCGTCACGACGAACGACGGGATCCCGAGCCGCGCGACGAGGATGCCGATCGTCAGGCCGATGAACGCCCCGGTGATGATGCAGGCGATGACCGCCACCGGCCACGCGTAGCCGCGCTGGGTCATGGCGACACCCATGATCGCCGCGGAGGTTCCGGCCGTGAAGCCCGCGCCGAGGTCGATCTCGCCGAGCAGCAGGACGAAGACCAGGCCCATCGCGATGAAGACGTACGCGGCGCTCTGGTTGAGCAGGTTGGCCCAGTTGAGCTTGGACGTGAACGCGTCGCTCGTCGCGGAGAAGAACACGACGAGGACGACGAAGCCGAGGACGGCCGGCAGCGAGCCGGTGTCGCCACCGCGCAGGCGCGCGATGTAGCCGCTCACGGCACCGCTGAGGGCGCCGTCGCTGTCGATCTCCTCGGGGGTGGTGGGTGCGGTGGCAGTCGTCACGCCACGACCTCCTTGTCTGGGGACAGGCCGATGTCGCCGCTGCGGCCGGCCGTGATGAGCTCGACGATCTGGCCGTGCGTCAGCTGCGACGTGGGGACCTGGGCGGCCAGCTGGCCGAGGTACAGGGCCGCGACGTTGTCGGCGACCCGCAGGACGTCGTTCATGTTGTGCGAGATGAGGATGACGGCCAGGCCGTTGTCGGCGAGCCGGCGGACCAGCTGGAGGACCTGCTCGGTCTGCGCGACGCCGAGGGCCGCGGTCGGCTCGTCGAGGATGACGAGCTTGCTGTTCCAGAGCACGGACCGGGCGATGGCGACCGTCTGGCGCTGACCGCCGGACAGGCTCGAGACCTTCATCCGGACCGACTTGAGCGTCCGGACCGACAGCCCCTTGAGCGTCTCGCTCGCCCTGCGCTCCATCGTCGTCTCGTCGAGGATGATGCCGCTGGTCGACTCCCGGCCGAGGAACAGGTTCTGGACGACGTCGAGGTTGTCGCACAGCGCGAGGTCCTGGTACACGACCTCGATCCCCAGGGCGTTGGCCTGCTTGGGGTTGTGGACCTCGACCGGCTGGCCCTCGAACGTGTAGGAGCCGGAGTCGAAGGAGTAGATGCCGGCGATCCCCTTGATGAGGGTGGACTTGCCGGCGCCGTTGTCACCCACCAGGGCGGTGACCTGCCCGGACCAGGCGTCGAGGTCGACGCCCTTGAGGACGTGGACGGCGCCGAAGCTCTTGTTGATCCCCCGCAGGCTCAGGAGGGGGGCGCTGCTGCTCGTGCTCGTCGGACTGCTCATGCTTCCTCGCTCACTGCCGGCGGAACTGGACGGGTGAGAGACCGGAGGGCCCGGATCCCATGATGGGACCCGGGCCCCCCGACCGGCGACCACCTGGGGTCAGGAGATGCCGTTCTCCGTGCAGGCCTTCTGGAGCTCAGGAGTGGTGCAGACCTTCTCCTTGGTGGTGAAGCCGTCGGCGATGACGTCCTTCACGGTCTCCTTGTAGATGCCCACCGGCTCGAGCAGCACGGACGGGACGTCCTTGCCGCTGGTGGTGTCCTTGACGGCGCCCGTGGCCTGGGCGTCCGCGCCGGCCTTGTCACCCTTGGTGAGCGCGATGGCGAGCGCCGCTGCGGCGTCCGCCTCCTTCTTAACGGCCTTGTAGACCGTGACGTACTGCGTGCCGAGCAGGACCCGCTGCAGGCCCTCGTCGGTCGCATCCTGGCCGGTCACCGGGATCTTGCCGGCGAGCTTGTTCTTGGCCAGGACGGCGATCGCCGCACCACCGAGACCGTCGTTCGCGGCGGCGACGCCGACGAAGTCACCCTTGGTCTGGGTGAAGATCTGCTCGAAGATCGTGCCGGCCTTCGTGTTGTCCCAGTCCGGAACCGCCTGGTCGGCGGCGACGGTGTAGCCGCCGTCCTTGATGACCTTCTCGTAGCCCTGCTTGAACAGGGTGGCGTTGTTGTCGGTCGGGGAGCCGTTGAGCAGGACGACCGGGCCGGTGTCCTTGCCGCCCGCCTTCATGCCCTTGACGAGGCCCTCGCCGATCGCTGTCCCGACGGCCACGTTGTCGAAGGACACGTAGTACGCCGCGCCGCCGCCCAGCGTGAGGCGGTCGTAGTCGATGGTCGGGATGCCGGCCGCGGTGGCCTTCTTGATGACCGCGGCGCCCGTGTCGGAGTCCAGGTTGACGATCATGAGGACCTTGACGCCGCTGGAGATCATGCCGTCGGCGATGGTCGCGAACTTCGTCTTGTCGCCGCCGGCGTTCTGGATGTCGTACTCCACGCCGGCCGCCTTGAAGGCGTCCTCGAGGAACTTGCGGTCAGCGGTCTCCCACCGGGCCGACGAGGCCGAGTCGGGGAGGATCACGCCGACCTTGCCCGCGGCCGCGGCCGCGGTGCTCGACGAGCCACCGCCGGTGGTCCCCGCACCGCTCGAGCTCCCGCCGCAGGCGGACAGGGCGAGTGCCCCGGCCGCGCCGATGGCGAACAGACCAACAAAACCCTTGCGCATGCTCCGGTCCTTCCTGGGGCGTCGGCGCCCCAGCTCGAGGGTCCGCGTCCGCGGGCCCCTGGAAATCGTTCCGCGGCCCCTCCCAGCGGGTCGCGGAAACATCACGCCGGGACCGGTCGCGCACCCCTCGGACGACAGCCGTCCGCGGGTCCCTCGAGGTCCCAGATATGTTGTCGGCCGCAACATATTCCCCGAAGGGCCACCGCGGAAGAGCTTTCCGCCGAAGCAGTGGTCACCGCTTCGTAACGATTACGACTCACGCCCGTGACCTGCAGGACCATCGGTTCCGGGCCGGGCCGCGCCCCGCCGGTTCAGCGGCCGGCGAGCTGCCGGAGCACGTACTGCAGGATGCCGCCGTTGCGGTAGTACTCCGCCTCGCCGGGGGTGTCGATCCGCAGGACGGCGTCGAACTGCGTCGTCGTGCCCTCCTGCGAGGTCGCCGTCACGCTGAGCGTGCGCGGCGTCGTCCCGGCGTTCAGCGCCTCGACCCCGGCGACGGCGAACGTCTCGGCGCCGGTGAGCCCGAGGCTGTCCGCCGACTGGCCCGTCGGGAACTGCAGCGGCAGGACGCCCATCCCGATGAGGTTGGACCGGTGGATGCGCTCGTAGGACTCGGCGACGACGGCCCGGACGCCGAGCAGCGCCGTCCCTTTGGCCGCCCAGTCCCGGCTCGAGCCGGAGCCGTACTCCTTGCCCGCCAGGATGACGAGCGGCACACCCGCCGCCGCGTACGACCGCGAGGCGTCGTAGATCGTGGTCTGCTCGCCGCCGGCGAGCCAGTCCCGGGTGAAGCCGCCCTCGACGCCGTCCAGGAGCCGGTTGCGCAGCCGGATGTTCGCGAACGTGCCGCGGATCATCACCTCGTGGTTGCCGCGCCGCGAGCCGTAGGAGTTGAAGTCCTTGCGCTCCACGCCGTGCTCGGACAGGTAGCGTCCAGCGGGGCTGTCGCCCTTGATCGAGCCCGCGGGGCTGATGTGGTCGGTCGTCACCGAGTCGCCCAGCAGCGCGAGCACCCGGGCGCCGGCGATGTCCGTCACCGGGGCCGGTCGTGCGCCCATGCCGTCGAAGTACGGCGGCTTGCGGACGTACGTCGAGGCCGGGTCCCAGGCGAAGGTGTCCCCGGTCGGCGTCGGGAGCGCGCGCCAGCGGTCGTCACCGGCGAAGACGTCGGCGTAGTCGTGGGTGAACATCGACTGGGTGATCGAGGAGGCGATCGTGGACTCGACGTCCGTGGCCTTCGGCCAGACGTCGCGCAGGTACACCGGCTCGCCGTCGGGGGTCAGCCCGAGCGGGTCGGTCTCGACGTCGAAGTCCATCGTCCCGGCGAGGGCGTAGGCGATGACGAGCGGCGGCGAGGCGAGGTAGTTCATCTTGACGTCGGGGTTGATCCGGCCCTCGAAGTTGCGGTTGCCGGACAGCACCGAGACGACGGCGAGGTCGTTCTCCTGGACCGCGGCCGAGACCTCCGCGGGCAGCGGGCCGGAGTTGCCGATGCAGGTGGTGCAGCCGTACCCGACGACGTGGAAGCCGAGCTTCTCCAGGTACGGGACGAGCCCGGCCTTCTCGTAGTAGTCCATGACGACCTTGCTGCCGGGGGCGAGCGAGGTCTTGACCCACGGCTTGACCGTCAGGCCCTTCTCGACGGCGTTCTTCGCCAGGAGCCCGGCCGCGAGCATGACCGACGGGTTCGAGGTGTTCGTGCACGACGTGATCGACGCGATGACGACCGCGCCGTGGTCGATCTCGGTCTGCCGGCCGTCGCCGAGCCTCACCGGGACCGTGCGGCGGGCCCGGCCGCCGGGCGCGGCATGCCCGGGGGTGGCCGGGTCGCCGAGCGTGGCGCCGTCGGCGTCGGCGCTGCCGACCGCGGGCGAGTCGCTCGCGGGGAACGACTCGTCCGACGCGACGTCCGCGGGCTCGGACAGCCCTGGCCCGGCGTAGTCGACGAGCGCCGACCGGAACGCCTGCTTGGCGTCGGAGAGCGCCACCCGGTCCTGGGGCCGCTTCGGGCCCGCGATGCTCGGGACGACGGTCGCCAGGTCGAGCTCGAGGTACTCGGAGTAGACCACCTCGTGGCCGGGGTCGTGCCACAGGCCCTGCTCCTTGGCGTAGGCCTCGACGAGGGCCAGCCGGTCGGCGGACCGGCCGGTGAGCCTCAGGTACTCGATCGTCACGTCGTCGATCGGGAAGATCGCGCACGTCGAGCCGAACTCCGGGCTCATGTTGCCGATCGTGGCGCGGTTGGCGAGCGGGACCGCCGCGACGCCCTCGCCGTAGAACTCGACGAACTTGCCGACGACACCGTGCCGGCGCAGCATCTGCGTGATCGTCAGGACGACGTCGGTGGCTGTCGCGCCGGCCGGGATCTCGCCGGTGAGGCGGAAGCCGACGACCCGCGGGATGAGCATCGAGACCGGCTGGCCGAGCATGGCCGCCTCGGCCTCGATGCCGCCGACGCCCCAGCCGAGGACGCCGAGGCCGTTGACCATCGTCGTGTGCGAGTCGGTCCCGACGCACGTGTCGGGGTAGGCGCGCACAACCGTGCCGCGCGAGCCGTCGGTGCCGTCGGTCGTCTCCCGGGTCATCACGACCCGCGCGAGGTACTCGATGTTGACCTGGTGGACGATGCCGGTGCCGGGCGGGACGACCTTGAGCTCGTCGAACGCCGACTGGCCCCAGCGCAGGAACTGGTAGCGCTCACGGTTGCGCTCGTACTCCAGCTCCATGTTGCGCTCGACGGCGTCGGTGCGGCCGAAGACGTCGATGATCACCGAGTGGTCGATGACGAGCTCGGCGGGCGCGAGCGGGTTGATCCGCGCCGGGTCGCCGCCGAGGTCGGCGACGGCCTCCCGCATCGTCGCCAGGTCGACGATGCACGGCACCCCGGTGAAGTCCTGCATGATGACGCGGCCCGGGGTGAACTGGATCTCGGTGTCCGGCTCGGCCGAGGGGTCCCAACCGGCCAGCGCACGGATGTGGTCGGCGGTGATGTTCGCACCGTCCTCGGTGCGGAGCAGGTTCTCCAGGAGCACCTTGAGGCTGAACGGCAGGCGGTCCGCGCCCTCCACCGCGCCGAGCCGGAAGATCTCGTACCCGGTGCCGCCGACCTGGAGGGTTCCGCGGGCTCCGAAGGTGTCCTTGCTCGCGTTGCTCAACGCCTCGCTCCTTCGCTCGAGTGACGTCACGTCGCCACCGTCGACGCACCCGCGACCGATCTGCCGGCGCACGCCGTCGTGCTGCGGCCATCCTGCCGCAGCACGCGGCGTCGACGAACCGCAGGGGCT
>Ga0209798_10000584_pt1 | contig 22149 bp, 20 predicted proteins | sample DOMMetBare3Fresh_FD_187475 | JGI IMG/M metagenome (GOLD analysis project Ga0209798, IMG submission 187475) | Wetland sediment microbial communities from St. Louis River estuary, USA, under dissolved organic matter induced mercury methylation -... | ecosystem: Environmental > Aquatic >... | reverse complement strand
GGTGCGGTGCTGCACTACCGCGCCCCGCGCCTCTTCGGCCGGCTGCGGCTCATTCCCGGGGCGCGCTTCGACGAGGTGCCGGAGGTGGCGGCGCTCGGCCCCGATCCGCTAGAGGAAGGAGTCGATCCGGACCGGCTCGCCAAGGCCCTCGCGCGCACCCGCCGGCCGGTGAAGGTGGCCATGCTCGACCAGCGGCTCCTGCCCGGGGTGGGAAACATCCAGGCGAGCGAGGCGCTCTTCCGGGCCCGGCTCGATCCACGAAGGCGCGCCTCCTCCCTCTCCCGCGCGGAGGTCCGGCGGCTCGCGGACGCCGTGATGGCCTCGGTGAGGGAGGCCATCGCCCGGGAGGACGGGCCGGAGGTGGCCTACGTCGAGGAGCCGGGCGCCGAGAACCCGTTCGCGGTCTACGCCCGCGACGGCGAGAGGTGCCCGCGCTGCCGGCGCTCCCGGATCCGGCGCGTCGTCCAGGCGCAGCGCTCCACCTTCTACTGCCCGCGGTGCCAGCGGTCGCGGTAGCATGTGCGCCGGATGCGCCCCGAGGACCTCGCCCGCCTGAGCGTCGCCGAGATCCGGGAGCGGTTCGTGTCCGAGGGGAGGGCCCTCTCGGCCGAGTGCGAGGCGGCGCTCGAGGCCGACCGCCGCGCCGGCGCCCGGACCGTGCTGGCGTCGGTGCGGCGGATCCGGCGCGAGAACCGGGCGGAGGGGCAGCGGCTGCGGGGCCTGCTCCGCTACGAGACCGCGCTCTGGGAGAAGGGTGTGCAGCGCGTCGGCGGCGTGGACGAGGCGGGCATGGCGCCCCTCGCCGGGCCGGTGGTGGCGGCGGCCTGCATCCTCCCCCGCGACTACCGGCCGCGCGGCATCGACGACTCGAAGCAGCTCGACGCCGCGGAGCGCGAGCGGCTCGCCGAGGACATCAAGCGCCACGCCGTCGCCTGGGCGGTGGGGCGCGCCGAGGTGGAGGAAGTCGACCGGCTCAACGTCTACTGGGCCGGCATCCTGGCCCTGCGCCGCGCGGCGCTCGCCCTCAGGCCGGCGCCGCAGCACCTCCTCATCGACGCCCGCAGGCTGAAGGACGTGGACATCCCCCAGGACGGCATCGTCCACGGCGACGCACTCTCCCTCACCATCGCGGCGGCGAGCATCCTCGCCAAGACCACCCGCGACGCCCTCATGGCGGAGATGGACCTGCGCCACCCCGGCTACGGGTTCGCCCGACACAAGGGGTACCCGACCCCCGAGCACTTCGCCGCGCTGAAGGACCTCGGCGCCTGCCCCATCCACCGGCGAAGCTTCGCCCCGGTGCGCGAGGTGCTGGGCGGCGGGCCAGCGCAGGTGGAGATGTTCCCGCGCGGCGGGTAGCAAGCCCCTAGCGCACCGAGCACGTGTCGGCCAGGTCTCGCCCCGCCCGCAGCGAGCGGAGCTGCGTACGGGGCCCGTTCCCAGTACGCCAGCCACATGCAAGCTGGTCCAGCCAGGCGCGAAGCGACTGGCCCGGCTTGCCGGGCCCCGCGCGGTCGGAACCGCCGCGATCGTCGGAAACGGAAGCGACTTCGAGCGAGGACGGGGCGAGACCTGGCCGGCACGTGCGTGGACACGGCGAGACCTGGCCGGCCCGTGCTCGATACGCTCGGGGCGAGAACCCGGCCGGACCGCCCAATGGTGCGCGTCGCGCCGGCCGGACCGGGGGCGCCGCGCCGGACGGCAGTTGGGCGCAATGCGATTTGACGGACGGAGACGGTTCGCTTACAACCCTCCCCTAGGAAGAGCCCGACGGAGCAGGTGCGACCTCCTTCACGCCCGGCGGATTTCCCGCGGGCCAGGCGCCCCCCGATCCGGCGACAGCATGGCGGACCCCAACCATTCCGAATCCGCGCCCGGTCCCGGGCGCGACCCCCAAGAGAGATCCCAGACGACGCACCGGGCCCACGAGGGCCGGGGCGGCCACGCCCGCGGCCGGCCCTCGCTGGCCCTCGACCCCGACGCCCCGGCGCCGTCGCACCCGCCCGAGATCCCGGTCGAGCGGCTCGACCCCGACGCGGTCAAGATCATCTCGCGCCTGCGCCACATGGGCCACCAGGCCTACTTCGTGGGCGGCTGCGTGCGGGACCTGCTGCTCGACCGCAAGCCCAAGGACTTCGACCTCGCCACCGACGCCCACCCCGGCGAGGTTCGGGCCATCTTTCGCAACTGCCGGCTCATCGGGCGGCGCTTCCGGCTGGCCCACGTCTACTTCCGGGGCGGCAAGGTGATCGAGGTCGCGACCTTCCGCGCCAACCCCGTGGAAGCGCTCGAGGACGTGGCGGAGGAAAGCGACCTCCTCATCACGCGCGACAACGTCTTCGGCACCGCCGAGGAGGACGCGCGCCGCCGCGACTTCACCGTCAACGGCCTCTTCTACGACCCCTTCGCCGGCGAGGTCATCGACTTCGTCGGCGGCCGGCCCGACCTCGAGGACCATCGCATCGCCACCATCGGCGACCCCGAGATCCGCATCCGGGAGGACCCGGTGCGCGCGCTCCGGGCCATCCGCTTCGCGGCCCGGCTCGGCTTCGCCATCGAGCCCGAGGCCTTCGCCGCCATGCGGCGCCACGCCGGGGAGCTGGCCCGCTGCGCTCCCCCGCGCGTGCTCGAGGAGGTCTTCAAGGTCCTGCGCTGCGGGAACGCGGCGCGCGCCTTCGAGCTCTTCCGCGCCTCGGGGGCGCTGCCGGTGGTCCTCCCCGCGCTGGCCCAGGCGCTCGACGGCGGCGGAGACGAGGGGCGCCGCCGCTTCCAGGCCCACCTCGCCGCGCTCGATCACCTGGTGCGAACCGGCGACGAGGTCTCGGAGGCGGTGCTGCTGGGCTCGCTCCTCATGCACCTGCGGCACGGTCCGGAGGGAGAGGAAGGGGCCGACGCCCTCCTCACCGCCCTGGTGCAGACGGCCCGGCTTCCGCGGCGCATGGCCGAGCGGACGCGCCTCGCGCTCGGCGCGCAGCGGATGTTCCGCGCCCCCGCGCGAAAGCGCCGGCGCCGCCGGGGCGGCCTCCCCGAGCAGGCCTACTTCCAGGACGCGCTGCAGCTGCTCGAGATGACCGCCCGCGCCACCGGCGAGGGGGCCGACGAGCTGGAGCGCTGGAAGGCCCGGGCCGAGGCCCAGCTGGCCCGGCGCGGGCCGGACGAGGGCGAGGAGCGCGAGCCCTCCGCGACACCGTCTCGCACCGTGGACGCGGCTTCGGCCCCGCGACCCGCAGTGGACGCGGACGGGACCTCCATCCGCACCATCGACGTCTCCCGCGCCGGGCGCGAAAAGGCGCCCGGTTCCGGCGCGGCCGGCGAGCCGGGCCAGCGCCGCCGCCGGCGCCGCCGCGGAGGACGGCGCCGCCGCCGGCGCGGCGAGGGCCCGGGGGGCGGCCCCCCCGTTGCTTGAGGGCCAGGGCGCACGCCAGTTCGGGTAGAATCCCCCGAGACCATGCCCAGCGAGCGAGCCGAGAAGCAGAAGCCCAGGTACAAGCGGGTCCTCCTGAAGCTCTCGGGCGAGGCGCTCATGGGAGATGGCAAGTACGGCATCTCGCCCAAGACGCTGACGGCCATCGCCCAGGACGTGAAGGAGGTGGTCGACCTCGGCGTGCAGGTCGCGCTCACCATCGGCGGCGGCAACATCTTCCGCGGCGTCTCGGGCGCGACCGAGGGGATGGACCGTTCCAGCGCCGACTACATGGGCATGCTCGCCACGGTGATCAACGCCATGGCGCTCCAGGACGCGCTCGAGAAGATCGGCGTCGCCACCCGCGTGCAGTCGGCCATCGAGATGCACCAGGTGGCCGAGCCCTACATCCGGCGCCGCGCCATGCGGCACCTCGAGAAGGGGCGGGTCGTCATCTTCGCCGCCGGCACCGGCAACCCCTACTTCACCACCGACACCGCCGCGTCCCTCCGCGCCATGGAGATCCGCGCGGACGTGCTGCTCAAGGCCACCAAGGTGGACGGGGTCTACACCGACGACCCCAAGAAGGTCCCGGGCGCCACCAAGTACCGCCAGCTCTCGTACATCGACGTGCTCAAGAAGAACCTGAAGGTGATGGACTCCACCGCCATCAGCCTGTGCATGGACAACGACCTGCCCATCGTGGTCTTCGACCTCACCCACCGCGGCAACGTGAAGCGCGTGGTGCTGGGCGAGGAGATCGGCACCACCGTGGGGAAGCCGGCCGCCCGCACCGCCTAGCGGGGGGCCCTCGGAGGCTCGGACATGAGCGTCGCAGACGACGTGGTGAAGGATCTGCACAACCGCATCACCAGGACCCTGGAGGCGTTCCGCCAGGACCTGCTCTCCATCCGCACCGGGCGGGCGAGCCTGCACCTGCTCGACGGGGTCAAGGTGGACTACTACGGCACGCTCACGCCGCTCAACCAGGTGGCCACGCTGGCGGTGGCCGACGCCAGGCTCATCACCGTGAAGCCCTGGGAGAAGAACATGATCCCGGTGATCGAGAAGGCCATCCGGGACGCCAACCTGGGCGTGAACCCCATGAGCGACAAGGACCTGGTCCGCGTCCCCGTGCCGCCGCTCACCGAGGAGCGGCGCAAGGAGATCGTGAAGCAGGTGAAGCACAAGGGGGAAGAGCACAAGATCGCCGTCCGCAACGAGCGGCGCGACGCCAAGGAGCTGCTCGAGGTGGCCGAGAAGGACGGCGACGTCTCCCAGGACGAGTCGAAGAAGGCGCTGGAGAAGGTCCAGAAGGAGACCGACGACGGCGTGAAGAAGGTGGACGAGATGGTGGCCGCCAAGGAGAAGGAAGTGATGCAGGTCTGAGCGGCGGCGCCCGGGCTGTGGGGGCCGCGCCGGCGGGGGACGGGCCCCGAAGATGGACCCGGCGGCGGGGGGAAACGGACCCGGCGTCGGGGACGAGCCCCCGCGCTACGGGGCCCGGGCGCGGGCGAAGGCGTCGATGACGTCGTCCACGCCGCGCGCCTGCCGCGCCGTGGCGTCCACCACCGCGCCACCCGCGTCCCGCACCGGCTCGAGCACCGGCGGCAGGGTGGCGATCCGGGCCGGGAGCCCGAGCCGCCGCATCCGCGCCACCACCTCGTCCCGCAGCGAGGGGTCGATGCGCGTCCCGTACCGCTCCACCAGATCCTCGATGGCCTTGCGGTCGCCGGTGCTCTTGGCGGCCTGCAGGACCTCGAGCAGCGCGGCGATCCCGTCTCTCCACCTGGCGCGGTCCACCACCTGGGCGTAGCGGGAGGGGCCGCGCTGCAGGATGCGCATCGCGCCGCGCTCCGTCTGCCAGCCCTGGACGACGAGCGCCGCGCGGAGGTGGTCCTCCTCGGCGAGGTCGCCCTGCGGCACGGACGCGAGCTGCGTCAGGAAGTGCATGGCCTCGAGCTGCGCCGCCACCGTCTGGCAGCCGGCGTCGGGCAGCATGCCGGCGGCCACGGTCTTGGCGTCCTCGAGGAGGTAGTCGGCGACGAGGTCGGCCCGCGCCTCCTCCAGCGCGGAGTAGTACGGCGCGAGCAGCTGGCGCGGGTCGCCTCGCAGCGCCGGGTCCTGCCTTCCCGACGCGTGGCCGAGCAGCTCGTGGTAGGCGACGTGCGCGAACTGGACCGCCCGCCAGCAGCGGGCCGCCTCGTTCGCCACCTCCGGGAAGACGAACTCCCGCACCACCCGGTCTCCGACCACGCGCTCCCGGGCGTCGGCGACCGAGACCACCACCCAGCTCTTGGACCCGTGCTGCTCGCGGAGCGCGTCCTTGTTCGGCAGGTTCACGCCGCCGGCGGTGAAGCCGAGCGCGTCGCCGGCCGCCGCCACCACCTGCACCGCGGAGCCGGTCGGAGGGCGGACCTCCTCCGCGGGGCGCCGCCAGCGCGGGTTCCACGGCATGCGCTCCTCGAAGAAGGCGGCGAGGCCGGCGAGGCGCTTCAGCGGCGGGTCGCGGGCGGGGTCGCGCACCGCCACCATGCCCTCCCACAGCCCCTTCACCTGTCGCGGATCGGAGTACTGCTCGATGAACCCGAGGATGTAGTCCACCGGGAAGGCGTGGCGGAGCCAAAGGGCATCGTGGGCGTCGAACAGGGCGTCGTCTCCGCTGCGCAGGTAGGCGGCGAGCCTCTCCAGCGGCTCGCGCTCCTCCGGGGGCGAGAAGGGAAGCGCCCCCTCGATGGCGGCGACGGCGGCGCCGAGCTCCTTCGCCCCGAGGCCAGGCGGCTCGCCGCCGCCGCCGGCGCGGTACGGCTGCTCGGCGAGGCGCGGCCCGTCCCGCACCACCCGCGAGTTGAGCGGGTAACGATCCTGGAAGCCCTGCAGGTCCCAGATCCCGAGCCCCGGCTCGTAGTGGTTCACGCTGCTCGCCCTCACCGGGTCGCCCGCCGGCCCGGGCGTCTTCGCCACCCGGAACCGGTCCAGCTCCGGGTCGAGCATCGCCGGGGCGAGGACGGCGAGGTCCGCGCCCGGCGGGAGGACGAGCCCAGCGGCCACTGCCCGGGCGACCTCGGCCTCGAGCTCCGCCCGGCCGAAGTCCGGGACGAACTTCTCCTCGGTGAGGGCGTCGTGGACGCCCTTGTGGAGGAAGAGGCGGCGCCGGTAGTCGGCGAGGCTCCTCGCGAACACCGGGTCGAGCGTGCTCCCGCGCGCGTGCAGCGCGTCCACCAGCTCCCAGATGGCCAGGTCATGCCGGTAGTTCTGCATGAGCACGAGCGGATGGGAGGCCATCGCGGCCTGGGAGAGGTGCCAGGCGAGAAGCCGCTCCTCGCGGGAGAGGGCGTCGAAGCCCTCCGGCTCCATGGCGGCGACGGCGACGTCGCCCACCATCCCGACGACCGGTCCCTCCGCGGCCGGGCCGCCCTCGGGGCGCGGCCGGGGGCCGGCGGCACAGGCGGCCGCGGCGATGAGCAGGGCGGCGGGTGCTCGGCGCATCAGTACCTCCAGCCGTGGGCGATGGGGAGCCGGCGCCCCTCGCCGAACGCCTTGGCGGACACCTTCAGCACCGGCGCCGCCTGCCGCCTCTTGTACTCGCTCCCGGTCACCATCCGCAGCACCCGCCGCACCGTTTCCGGGGAGTGGCCGCGCCGGACGATCTCGTCGAAGGGGAGCCGCTCCTCGATGAAGGCGGCGAGGATGTCGTCGAGGACCTCGTAGGGCGGCAGGCTGTCCTGGTCCACCTGGCCGGGCTTCAGCTCCGCCGAGGGGGGCTTGGTGAAGGTCCGCTCGGGGACGAGCGCCCGGCCGGCGCGCCGGTTGGCGGCCCGCGCCACCGGGTAGACCAGCGTCTTCGGCAGATCGCCGATGACCGCGAGGCCGCCCGCCATGTCCCCGTAGAGCGTGCAGTAGCCCACCGCCATCTCGCTCTTGTTCCCGGTGGAAAGCACCAGCGCGCCGGTCTCGTTGGAGAGGGCCATGAGGACCTGGCCGCGGATGCGGGCCTGCACGTTCTGGGCGGTGAGGTCGCCCGGGGCATGGCGGAAGGCGGCCTCGAGCGAGAACAGCCAGGCGGCGTGGATCGGCTCGATGGGGATCTCCTGGAAGGCGATTCCCAGGTTCGCGGCCAGCTCCCGCGCGTCCTGGCGCGAGTGCTCCGAGCTGTAGCGGGAGGGCATGGCCACGCCGAGGACGTTCGAGGGGCCGAGGGCCTCGGCGGCGAGGCAGGCGGTGAGGGCGCTGTCGATGCCGCCCGAGAGGCCGACCACCGCGCTCCGGAAGCCGCACTTCGAGACGTAGTCCCGGACGCCGAGCGCCAGCGCCCGGTACACCTCGTCGGCCTCGGCCTCGGGGCCGGCGCCGGGCGCAGGCGCGGGCGCGCGCTCCTCGCCGGACGGGAGGAGCACCGTCGCGCCGCTTCCGTCCGTCCCGGTGACGAGCAGGGCCTCCTCGAAGAGCGGGGCGCGCGCCACCACCTCGCCGCCCGGCGAGACCAGCATCGAGCCGCCGTCGAAGACGAGCGAGTCGTTCCCGCCCACCTGGTTCACGTAGGCGACGGTCGCGCCGTGGCCTCGCGCGCTCGCCCCCAGCATCCGCTCCCGGAGCCCGGGCTTGCCCATGGCATAGGGCGAGGCGGAGATGTTGACGACCAGGCCCGCCCCGGACGCCGTCAGCTCGGCGATGGGGTCGCGGGCGTAGCGCGGCTTCACCCAGAAGCGCTTGTCGTTCCAGATGTCCTCGCAGATGGAGAGCCCGAGCCGCAGGCCCACGCCCTCCGACGGCGCGGCCGTGCTCGACGGCGAGGGCAGGAAGTAGCGGGTCTCGTCGAAGACGTCGTAGGTGGGCAGGAGCGACTTTCGCCCGACCGCCGCCACCCGCCCGCCCTCGACGAGCGCGGCGCTGTTGTAGAGGCCGGGCGGCGGGGCGCCCGGAGACGCCTCGGGGAAGCCCACCACCACGGCGATCCCCCGCGACCAATCCGCCGGCTGGGCGAGGTCCGCGAGGGTGCTCGCGGCGCGGGCCAGGAACTCCGGCATGTCGAGGAAGTCGCGCGGCGGGTAGCCGCAGACCGCCAGCTCCGGGAACGCCACCAGCCGCGCGCCCGCGGCGCGGGCCCGCTCCGTGAAGGTCCGGATCCTCGCCGCGTTTCCGGCGAAGTCCCCGACCGTGGTGTTCACCTGGGCGAGGGCGATCCGCTGGGTCGGCATCGTTCCGGGATGGTACCATCCCCGACGCGATGGCCCAGCGCATCCTGGTGGTCGAGGAGAGCCGGACCGTGGCGGCTGCCCTGCGCCGCCCGCTGGAGAAGGCCGGCTTCAAGGTGGACGAGTCCTCCCCGGAGGAGGCGCTCTCCATGCTCGACGTCGGAGTCCACGCCCTCGCCATCGTGCGCCCGGAGGCCTCGGGGGGCATCCCGGTCGTGGACCTGCTCAAGAGGGCCGACCCGACGCTTCCGGTGGTCCTGGTGTTCGCGGACGAGGACGAGGCCGAGGTGGGCGCGGACGCCCTGGTCGCCGACGGGCTTCTCGTCGGCCCGCTCGTCGGGCCGGTGGTGGTGAGCTGCTGCCGGTCCATGTCGCGCCTGCGCGCCCAGGCGATGCGCATCGCCGAGCTGGAGCGCGCCAAGCCGTCGGTGAAGGGGCTGCAGGACTACGAGTTCTTCAAGAAGCTCCTCCTCATGGAGGTGAAGCGCTCCCGCCGCTACCGCTACCCGGTCTCGCTGGCGCTCGTGGCGGTCGACCGCTGGAAGGAGGCCGCGGCCAGGCTCGACCGGCGCTCCCGTGCGGCACTGCTCTCCGACCTCCTCCGCGTCGTCGCCGGGGCGGTGCGCGACATCGACCTCCCCATCCTCTACTCCGAGGATCGCTTCCTCGTGTTCATGCCGCACACGCGCGGGGACGGCGCGCAGCAGGTCGCGAGCCGGATCGCCTCGCGGATCCGCGCCCGGAAGGGGCCGGCGGCGGTCACCGTGAGCGTCGGGGTGTCCACCTTCGAGGGCGAGGGCACCGTTTCCTTCTCCGCCCTCACCAAGGCGGCCGCCGACGCCCTCTCGCGAGCCCAGGCCGCCGGCGGCGATCAGGCCGTCCGCGCCGCCGGCTCGCGAAAGCGCGAGCGCGTCTCCATCGGCTGAGGGGGGTCCCCGGGATGGCCCCGCTCCTCCGCCTCGCGCCCGGCCTCTCGCTCGCCCTCGCCCTCGCCGCCTGCCGGCCGGCGGCGCCGCCGCTCCCCGGAGTGCGCGTGTTCGCCACCGTCTCCGAGGCGGGGGCGAGGACCCTCGTGGGCGTCGCCGCCGCGCGGGGCGTCGCCCGGGTGACGCTGGTGGCAGGCGGTCCCGCCGCGGCGGACCTCGCCTGGCTCGGCGACCCGTCCGAGGCGGTGGAGGCGGCGCCCGATCTCGTCGCCGGCGCGGGGCCGGCGCAGCCCGGCGTCGCCGCCCGCTGGAAGGACCCGGCCGGCCGCTTCGTCCCGCTCTGCGCCCGGGCCCGCGTGCTCGTCGTCGCGCCCGGGGCGGGCCTCGACCCGCGGCCGGAAGCCCTGCGCGACCTCGCCGATGGCAGGCTCGCCGGCCGGCAGGCGCTGGCGACGCTCTCGCATGGGCTCGGGCCGGCCACGGTGGCGGCGCTCTCGCTCGTGCACGGCGAGCCGGGCATCCGGGCCTTCCTCGACCTCGTGGCGAGGAACCGCCCGCGCATCGCCGGGACGGACGACGAGGTTCGGGTGCTGGTCGCCGGCGGCGCCGCGGCCTTCGGGCTCACCGGATCGGAGGAGGCGGCGGCCGGAGCCCTGAGCGCGGCCGCGCTGGAGGTGGTCTATCCGGACCAGCGCGGAACGGGGACGGTGATCCTGCCCACCGCCGTGGCGCTGACGAGGGCCGGCGCGGGCTCCGAGCCGGCGAGGACGCTCCTCGCCTGGATGTCGGGCGAGGAGGCGGAACGGCTCCTCGCGGCGCGCGCGCCGGGCTACCTGCCGCTGCGCCCCGGCGTCCCGGTGCCGCTCGGGGTGAGGCCGGCGGACAACGTGCGATCGCCGGCGCTCGACTGGGATCGGCTTGCCGCCGCGAGGCGACGGCTCGCGAAGTACCTCGAGGGTTGGCCCTCGCAATGAGCCTCGGTACGCGGCGCGCCTTGCCGCGTCTGGTAGCCCCAAGAGGGATTCCCCGAACAGGGATGCAGGATGCACCCCTTAAGGGGTAGATGATATACTTGAAGTGAATGATCGCGTCGCCAAAATAGTCAGAAATTTCCTTTTACATCGGGATGTTAGAAAAAAAGCATCCGAAGGGGGTGGCAACCGAACGGGGCGTTGTTATTGTCCCGTGTGCCGGAGACAGACCGAGGGAGTGGGGGAAGCGGCCACACCCACGGGCGGTCTGCCGACACCGGTGAACAGGCCCCACCAAGGGCTACCTCGAGAAGGAACTCCACGATGCCCCAGATCGATATCGAGATCCTCGCGCCGTTCTCCGCCAAGTTCCTCGAAGGCACCAACCTGACCCCCGCGGAGCGGGCCGAGGTGCTCCGCATCGCGCAGGGATTCGCCTGCAAGGACTCGGCGTCCGCAGCGGGTGTGTCGCCGGAGACCATCCGCGCCCGCCGCAAGCGCATCTACCGGAAGCTGGACGTCCCGGGCTCGGGCGAGCTGCTGGCGAGCCTCCTCGCCCTCTCGCTGAAGATGCTGTCGCGCGGCGAGCGCGTGGAGCCGCGCCCGGTCGCCTCCTCGACAGTCCAGGCGACGGCGCCCTCGGCGCCGATGATCCGGTAGCGTTCGACGCGCCGACCGGCGCGGCGGGAGCGGCGGCGGCCCCAGTCGGGTGGCCGCCCCTCCACAGGCCTGCGCGGTTCGCCCGCGCTGCTTGCCCGGGTCCGGGTCCGGCTACCCCGCGAGCCAGCGCTCGATGCGCTCGGCGATCCGCGCGGGAGAGAGGCCGAACTCCTCGGCGAGCGCCTTCTCCGGCGCGCTCGCGCCGAAGCGGTCGATGCCGATCACGAGGCCGTCCCGGCCGGCGTGCCGCCACCACTCGAGGCCGCGGGCCGCCTCCACCGCGCAGATCCGGTGGGCGGACGGGAGCACCTGGCGCTGGTAGTCCGCGGGCTGGGCCTCGAAGCAGGCGAGGCACGGCATCGACACGAGCCGCGCGGCGATGCCCTTCTTCGCGAGCAGCGAGAGCGCCTCCTGGGCCGGGGCCAGCTCCGAGCCGGTGGCGACGACCGTCAGCTTCGCGCCCGGCGCCTCCGCGACCACGTAGCCGCCGCGCGCGAGGAGCGCGGGGTCGGAGCTGGCGCGGGCGATCTTCCCGGTCTTCTGGCGGGTGAGCACGAGGGCGGTCGGGCCTTCGCGGCGCGTGAGCGCGTGGGTCCAGGCCGCCGCCGTCTCGAGGCCGTCGGCCGGCCGGACCACGTGCAGGTTGGGGATGGCCCGGAGCGCGGTGAGCTGCTCGACCGGCTGGTGGGTGGGGCCGTCCTCGCCGAGGAAGACGGAGTCGTGGGTCCAGACGTAGATCACTTGAAGTCCGGAGAGCGCGGCCAGGCGCACCGGCGGCCGCATGTAGTCGGAGAAGATGAGGAAGGTGCCGCAGAATGGGATGAAGAGGCCGTCGTAGGCGAGGCCGTTCGCGATGGCGCCCATGGCGTGCTCGCGGATGCCGTAGTGGACGTTCCGGCCGACGTAGGCGCCGGGGGCGACCGAGCCGCCGCCCTTGATCTCGGTGAGGTTCGACTCGGCGAGGTCGGCCGAGCCCCCCATGAGCGAGGGGACGAGCGCCGCCGCCCTGTTGATGACGGCGCTGGAGAGCTTGCGGGTCGAGTCCACCACCTCCGAGCCCTCGAGGAGCCTCGCGCCGAGATCGGCCGGCAGCGTCCGGCCGAGGTGCGCGTCGAGCAGCTTCGCCTTCTCGGGGTGCGTCTCCCGCCAGGCCTTCTCGCGCCGGGCCCAGGCATCGTAGGCGGCGTGCTTCCCGGCCGCGACCTCCTTCCAGAAGGCGCGGACGTCGTCGGGCACGAGGAAGCGCGGCTCGAGCGGCCAGCGCAGGAACTCCTTCGCGGCCTTCAGCTCCTCCTCGCCGAGCGGCGAGCCGTGCACGCCGCTCGTTCCCTGCTTCTTGGGCGCGCCGTAGCCGATGACGGTGTGCACGCGGACGAGGCTCGGCCGGGCCAGCTCCGCCCGGGCCGCGTCGATGGCGCGGGAGATGCCGTCGTGGTCGCGGCCGTCCACCGACTGGACGTGCCAGCCGTACGCCTCGAAGCGCTTCGTCACGTCCTCGCCGCTGAAGGAGATGGAGGTGCGGCCGTCGATGGTCACCTGGTTGTCGTCGTACAGGTAGACGAGCCGGCCCAGCTTGTCGTGCCCGGCGAAGCTCGCCGCCTCCGCGGCCACGCCCTCCATGAGGTCGCCGTCGGACACGATGGCGTAGACGAAGTGGTCCTCGATCGGGTTCCCGGGACCGAGCCTGGCCGAGAGCATCGCCTGGCCCAGGGCCATGCCGACGCCGTTCGCGAAGCCCTGGCCGAGCGGCCCGCTCGTCACCTCGACGCCGGGGGTGTGGCCGAACTCCGGGTGGCCCGGGGTCTTGGAGTGCAGCTGCCGGAACTTCCTCAGGTCGTCGAGGGTGACCTCGAAGCCGGCGAGGTGCAGGAGCGAGTACAGGAGCATCGACCCGTGGCCGGCGGAGAGGACGAAGCGGTCGCGGTCCATCCAGCGCGGCTCCCGCGGGTTGAAGCGCAGGTGGCGCGTCCACAGGACGTGCGCCAGGTCGGCGCAGCCCATGGGCAACCCGGGGTGGCCGCTGTTCGCCTGCTGGACCGCATCGGCGGCCAGGAAGCGAATGGTGTTCACGCACTTCTCGGTGAGCTCGGCGGTGGGGATCGACGCCACGGGGGCCTCCGTTCGCGGGGGCCCGAAAGATCGCCTACCGAGGGGGGGAGATCAAGGGGCGCGAGCGGAGGCGGGCCCGGGCCCGGGACGGGGCTCGGGCCGGGAACGGAGACCGGCGCGGCCGGTGTAGGTGCAGGTACGTTCACGGTGGGTGAGTATGGTATCGCGATCGGGCCGCGGACGTGCCTACGATCCGGCGCCGTGGGCACGATCCGCGTCGCCGCCGCCGTCGAGGTGACCGAGGCCGAGGGACCGGGGGCGAGGTACGCCCTGTGGGTCCAGGGCTGCTCGCACCGCTGCCCGGGCTGCTGCAACCGGCGCATGTTCGATCCGAGGGGCGGCCGGCCGGTGAGCGTGCCCGACGTCCTCGCCGCCGTCGCCCGGGTGCGCGAGAGGATCGAGGGGGTGACGCTCCTCGGCGGGGAGCCGTTCGACCAGGCGGCCCCGCTCGCCGAGGTGGCCCGCGGCGCGCGCGCCCTCGGGCTCTCGGTGGTGACCTTCAGCGGCTACACGCTGGAGGAGCTCGAGGCCCACCCCGCGCCCGGCGTGCGGGAGCTCCTCCTCGCCACCGACCTGCTCGTCGACGGTCGATTCGACGCGTCGCGCCCGGAGCGGGAGCGGCGCTGGGCGGGCTCCGCCAACCAGCGCTTCCACTTCTTCACGGATCGCTACGCCCCCGGCATCGAGCGGATCCACCCCGGCGAGCCGGAGCGGACCGTGGAGCTGCGCATCGCGCCCTCCGGCGAGGTGTTCGCGAACGGCTGGCCGGAGATGCCGGGGTGACGGGGGCCGGGCCTACCGGCCCTTGACGGCAGCCTTCGTCCCCGCCGCCCGCTGGTAGAACTCGCTCGTCTTCTCGCGGCGGACGACCTTGCCGAGCGCCTTCTCGAGCGCCTCGGTCTCGGCCATGCAGTCCTGGCCCTTGAGGCCGTGCGTCTCGAGGTGGACCGAGCCGTCCGGGGCGATGGTGACGACGATCTCGACCTTGTCCGCCATCGCTACCTCCAGCGCTGCAGCACGACCTTCACCGTGCCGTCCACCTGCTTCTCCTCCCGGGCGAGCTGGTACCCCTTCCGCTTCAGCTCCTCGAGGACCCTGGAGTAGGCGTACCGCTGCTGGATGCGTCCGGCGAGCGCCTTGCCGGCCTCTCCCGAGTGCACCAGCGCGACCCGCTGCGTCTTCTGGTCCACCTTCAGGCCCACCTCGGCGCCGCTCGAGTCGGCGGCGACGTAGTCCACGTCGTGGGTCTTCCCGTCGGCGGTCTGGAGCTTCCTCTGCGCGCGGTACTCGGCCCCGGCCTCCACGGCGGCCTGGAAGAGCGCCGCGAGGCTCTGGACCACCAGCACGATCTCGACGCCCTGCGACACGATCACCACCCCCACCAGCGGCGCCGGCGGTAGCGCCAGCCGGGCGGCGAGACCAGGGCCGCGACCGCGAACGCGAGGAGCATGCCGGCGAGGCGCCACCCGCTCCGGCGCTCGGGGAGGGCGATCATCAGGATCGGCGCCGCGACCGCGCCTGCGATGACGCCGATGCGCACGAGGGGGTTCTTGATCATCCGCAAGAGGCGGAGTCCGTAAGGCGAGCCGCCGCCCTCGCCGCCCCAGCCGCCGCCGTAGGGATCTCCCCAGCCGCGCCGGCCCCATCCGCCCTGGCCCCAGGTCGCGTCGCCGAGCCGCTCCTCGACGCGCTGCGCCTCCTGGCGGGCCAGGGTCTCGCCGAGCTCCCGCCGCGCCTTGGCCTCGCCCTGGGCGACCCGCTGCCGCTCCCGCTCCAGCTCGACGTGCGCGGCGGCCTCCGCGGCCGCCTCCTCGCGGCGCTTCGCCCAGAGCCTCTCGTTGAAGAGCTGCTGCTCGCGGGTGGTCAGGTCCGCGCCGCAGTTCTGGCAGGCGGCAGCGTAGACGCTGTTGTCCATCTCGCAGGTCGCGCAGCGCGCGAACGGCTGCGCGCCGTCGCGGTTCGGGGCCACGTCGAGCGGCCTTTCGCTCGGCTCGCGGAAGCGGTCGGTGGCCCCCTCGGGGACGGGCGCGTCGGCGGGCGGACGTCCCCCCGCCTCCACCCGGCCGAAGCGGCCGGCGGCCCCGGGGGTCGCGGCATCGGGCTCGCCGCGCCTGGGCCGTTCCAGATTGCGGAACCTCTTCTCGCGATCGGAGGCCATGCGCGGGGCTACCCGAACCGGCTGGCGATGGGGCTGGGGACCTCCTCGGGCGGGACCGAGGAGGCGGGGCGCGTGCGGGTCTTCGACCAGTCGCGCAGCCTCTGGATCTCCTCGCGCATGGTGGCGGCGAGGGGGAAGGTCTCCTTGACCGCATGGGCGAGGTGGCGCTGCGACAGGTCCACGCCCTCGGCGAAGGCGTCGTACATGGCCGAGATCACCGCCTGCTCGATCTCGGCGCCGCTGAACCCCTCGGCGAGCTGCGCCGCCTGCGGGAAGTCGAAGGCCTCGGGCTTGCGGCCGCGGCGCGAGACGTGGATGTGGAAGATCTCGCGCCGCTCGGCCGCGGTGGGAAGGTCGATGAAGAAGATCTCGTCGAAGCGCCCCTTGCGCAGGAGCTCCGGCGGCAGCATCTCGATGCGGTTGGCGGTGGCGACGACGAAGACCGGGACCGTCTTCTCCTGGAGCCAGGTGAGCATGGCCCCGAAGACGCGCGCCGTGACGCCGCCGTCGGTCTGGCCCGAGGAGCCGGAGCCGGACAGGCCCTTCTCGATCTCGTCCACCCACAGCACCGCCGGTGCCACGCTCTCCGCCACGCGGATGGCCTTGCGCAGGTTCTCCTCGGACGAGCCCACCAGGCCCGAGAAGATGCGCCCCATGTCGAGCCGGAGGAGCGGCAGCCGCCAGGTCGAGGCGATGGCCTTGGCGGTGAGGCTCTTGCCGCAGCCCTGCACGCCGAGGAGCAGGAGCCCCTTCGGCTCCGGCAGGCCGAACTTGCGGGCTGGCTCGCCGAAGGCGGCGGTGCGGCGGGTGAGCCAGGTCTTCAAGTTCTCGAGACCCCCCACGTTCCCGAGCTTCTCGTCGGTGGGGTAGTACTCGAGCAGGCCGCTCTTGCGGATGACCTGGCGCTTCTCGTCGAGGATGAGCTGGACGTCCTCCCCGTCGAGCCTCTGGTCGGCGGCGATGGCCTTGGCGAAGGCGTTCTCGGCCTCCGAGAGCGTGAGCCCCTGCGCGGCCTTGATGAGCTGCTCGGCCTCCTCCCGGTTGAGGTCGATGGCCGCCTTCTTGCCCTCGCGCACCACCCGCACGATGTCCTTCAGGAGATCCAGCAGGTCCTTGGCGGTGGGGAGCGGGACGTCGAGGACCGTGATCTCCTTCTCCAGCTCGGTGGGGATGGAGAGCGTGGGCGAGAGGAGGATGACGGTCGTGTAGGTGGCCTTGAGGACCTGGGACAGCTCCCGGAGCGCCCGGACCACCGTCGGGTCGGCGAGGAACGGGTGGAAGTCCTTCAGGACGACGAGCGACGGATCCGAGAGCTTCTCGATGGCGGCGAGCGTCTCGACCGGATCCTTGCTCCCCTCCGGCGCCGGGCCGCGCGCCTTGCCCATGCGCCGCATTCCCTTCGTCACCGACCAGGAGAGCAGCGTCTTGCCGTGGTACTCGGCCAGCTCCTCGAGGATGGCATCGAGCCGCTGCTCCTCCCAGGTGACGAGGTAGATGAGCGGGTAGCGGGCCCGGACGAGCGTGTCCAGCTCCTGTACGAACCGGGGCTTCGCCGCCTGCGAGGCGGGCGCCGAGGCGGGGCTGTCGGGGCCGGCCATCCACAGAGCATACCAGGGAGGCGGAGCAGGTCGATCCCGAGCCCCTGTCCCCTGGTTCAGGGAGATCGGATCCAGAGCAGCCGGAAGCCCCCGGCCGAGGCCTCGACGGCCGCGACCGAGCCGGGCGGCACACTGTCCACGCGGCCGGCGCGCGCCAGCGCCTCTCCCATCTCCGGGTTGTGGCCGACGAGCGCCACCCCGTCGCCGGCCTCCCGACCCCGCGCGAGGAGGGCCTCGGCGCCGGAGCGGCCCGGGGCGAGGGCCGGCTCCGTGGAGGCCGGAGCGCCCGTCGCCGCGGCGAGGATCCCGGCCGTCTCCCGGGCGCGGGTGCAGGGGCTCGAGACGATGCGCACGAGCGGCAGGGTCGGGGCGAGCGTCCGGGCGAGCGCCGCGAAGGCGTCGCGGCCGGCGGCGGTGAGGCGCCGGGCGTCGTCGTCGCCGCCGTCCCGCGGCTCCTCCGCCTTGCCGTGGCGCACCAGGTAGAAGACGGTGCGGCCCGCGCCCGGCATGGCGCCGCTATCCACCGCGCCCCGTCCGCGCCGCGAGCTGCCGCAGCCGGCCTTCCGTGGCGACGTCCATCGCCAGGGCGGATTGCTCCATGGGCATCCGGTAGGACCAGTTCTCGCCGGTGACGGTGCCGGGGACGTTGACCCGCTCGCGCGCTCCGAGCGCGTCCTGGAACGGGACGAGGACGAGGTCCGAGGCCGAGGCGTAGACCAGCTCGAGCAGCGCGTCGCGGACGCCCGGATCGAAGCGCTCGGGGGCGCGCGCCCTCAGGGCGGCGAGGCCGGGGATGGCGAGCAGCGCCTTCCGCTCCACGTCGTCGAGCCCGTCGTACCAGTCGGCCATCGAGTCGGTGTCGTGGGTGCCCGTCGTGGCGAGCGACACCGCCGGCCACCTCGCCGGGTCGCGGAACGCGGCGCCGTCCTTCTCCCAGCGCAGCACCCGGTAGCCGGGGATGGCGAGCCGGGCCAGCGAGGCGCGAACGAAGTCGGGGACGACGCCGAGGTCCTCGGCGATGAGGCGGGCGCCCTGCTGGAAGATCCGCATCATCTGCTCGCCGTTCCGGATCTGGGAAGGCTCGTCGGGCGGCGTGAACGCGGCCGGGCCGCCGTCGTCGGGCCGGTAATAGGTGCGGTAGAACCCGACCACGTGGTCGACGCGGTACAGGCCGTACAGCTCGGCGCCGCGCCGGGCCCGCTCGTTCATCCAGGCGTGGCCGTTCTGCTCCATCACGTCCCAGCGGTAGACGGGCAGGCCCCAGTCCTGGCCGGTCGCGCTGTACATGTCGGGCGGCACGCCCACGCGGGCGTCCATCCGGAAGTCGAAGGGGCGCGACCAGACGTCGGCCGAGTCGGGAGCGACCATGAAGGGGAGGTCGCCCATGAGCTCCACGCCGGCGGCGTTCGCGGCCCGGCGCGCCTCGCGCCACTGGAGGTCCAGCTGCCACTGGAGCCAGGTCCGGAAGAGGGTGCGCTCCGCCAGCTCCGTCCGCGCCGCGGCCAGCGCCGCAGGGTCCCGGTGGCGGAAGGGCTCGGGCCAGCCGGTCCAGCTCGCGCCGCCGAAGCGGTCGTCGTGGAGCGAGACGAAGAGGGCGTACTCCTCCAGCCAGGCGTGGCCGCGCGCCCACTCCTCGAGCTGGCTCGCCCGCTCGCTTCGGCGGCTCCACTCCCGCTCGAGGAAGGACCGGAAGGCCATCTCCAGGGCGCGCCCCTTCACGGCGCGCACCGGGCTCCAGGCCACCGACGGCGCGGACCGGAGCGCCGCCAGCTCGGCCTGGTCCTCGGCCGAGAGGGCCTCGCGCCCGCCGGCGGCGGCGAAGTCCGGGACCATGTCGAGGGCCAGGTACACCGGGTCGGTGGCGAAGGCGGAGAGGGCGGCGTAGGGGCTCGCCTGGCCGCGGGAGGCCTCGTTCACCGGCAGGACCTGTACCACCTGGAAGCCGGAGGCGGCGGCCCAGCGCGCGAAGGGCACGAGGTCGGGGATCTCGCCCACGCCCCAGCCCGAGGGCGTGCGGATCGAGAAGAGCGGGATGAGGACGCCTGCTTGCCTGGCCATGGAGAGATCCCGTGTTCCGGAGCGTGCCGTGAGCGGACCGCCCTCTTGTAGCCCTTTTAGCTCCGAGCTATCCAGAAGGCCACGCCCTCCGCGCACCCTTCCCGAGCCTCCCCATGCCCTACCGCGGGCGCTTCGCGCCGAGTCCCACCGGACCCCTGCACCTCGGGAACGCCCGCACGGCGCTCGTCGCCTGGCTGGCGGCGCGGGCGGCGGGCGGCGCCCTCGTCATGCGGGTGGAGGACCTCGACGGCCCGCGCGTCCGGCCGGGGCTCGAGGCCCGGATCCTGGAGGAGCTGGCATGGCTCGGCCTCGACTGGGACGAGGGGCCGGACGCGGGCGGGGCCTTCGGCCCGTACCGGCAGTCGGAGCGGCTCCCGCTCTACGCCGAGGCCCTCGCCCGCCTGCGCGAGGCGGGGCTCGCCTACCCCTGCTTCTGCTCGCGGGCGGAGATCGCCGCCTCCTCCCAGGCTCCGCACGGCCCGTCCGACGACGGCCCGCGCTACCCCGGCACCTGCCGGGACCTCGCCGCCGCCGGCCGGGAGGAGCGGGCGCGCACGCGCCGGCCGGCGTGGCGCTTCCGGGTGCCGCCGGGGCCCGTCGCTTTCGAGGACCAGGTCCACGGGCCCCGGGCCCTCGACGTGGCGGTCGCGGTGGGCGACTTCGTCGTGGCCCGGGCCGATGGCGTTCCCGCCTACCAGCTGGCGGTGGCGGTGGACGACGCCGCCATGGGGGTGACCGACGTCGTGCGCGGGGACGACCTGCTCCCCTCGACAGCGCGGCAGATCCTGCTCTACCGGGCCCTCGGTCTCGCCGCACCCCGCTTCGCCCACGTTCCCCTCGTCGTCGGGCCGGACGGCGCGCGGCTCGCGAAGCGCCACGGCGCCGTCTCGCTCGGCGACCTCCGCTCCCGCGGCGCCGACCCGCGGGCGGTGGTGGGGCTGCTCGCCGCGCTCACGGACCTGGCGCCGGAGGGGGCGCGCGTCGGACCGCGGGATCTCGTGAGCGGGTTCGACCTCGCCCGGCTCCCGCGGGCGCCGGCGGTCCTCACGCGCGCGGCGGCGGAGCGGCTCGCCGGGTAGGCGCCGCGGCCACGCCCGCCGTGCTGCTACGATGCCGGAATGCCCCAGGTGACCTGTCCCGCGTGCGCATTCTCCCGGGACCTCCCGGGGGCTCTCCTCGCGGGTGGGGCGCGCGAGCTGCACTGCCCGCGCTGCGGGGCTGACTTCGTCGCTGGCGCGGCACCCGCGGCCGAGGCGGCGGGCGAGGAGACGGCGCCCGAGCCCTCGCGCTGGCGGCCGGTCGCAGGCTGGCAGGCCGTGGCGCTCGCCGCGGGCGCGGCGCTCCTCTGGCACTCGACCCTGACGCGCGGCTTCCTCTTCGCGGTGGTCTCCGGCGCCGACCTCGTCTTCCACGAGGCCGGCCATCCCATCTTCGGCCTCCTGGGGTGGCGGCTCCTCACCTTCCTCGGCGGGGGCCTCGGGCAGCTCGCATTCCCGGCTGCCGCCGCCGCGATCTTCGGGCGGCGCGGCCAGGCGGCCTCCTTCGCCGCCGCGGTCCTTTGGGCAGGCTTCAACGTGGTCGACATCGGCCGCTACGCGGCCGACGGCCGGGTGCGCGCGCTCCCGCTCCTCGCACCCGATGCGAACGCGCACGACTGGTGGAACATCCTCGGCATCCTGGGCCTGCGGGACAGCGCCGAGGCCATCGGCGGGACCATCCAGACGCTCGGCTGGGCCGCCATGCTCTGGGCGCCCGCCTGGCTCGCCTGGCGATGGTGGAGCGCGCGGGGCCGCCCCGCCGGGGTATCGCGAGACCCACCCGCACCTGCGTAGCGAGACCCCCCGGCTGTCGGCCCGCTCCGGCGTCGAGTCGGGACTTCCCGACAACCCCATAAGCCAACCCCCCGATTTTCGGGGAGCGCGTCTTGGCAGCGCCGATGCAGTACCAGGGCTCGGGTGGCCGAACGAAAAGTGGCGGCACCCGAACTGGAAAGGAGAAACACCATGACCCGCAAGACCCCGACTCTGGTTGGCGCCGCAATCGGCCTCGCCCTCTTCCTCGCCGTCGCCCTCCTGCCCGCGCTGCTCTACGGCGGGTACGCCGGCGTCCTCCTCGCGGGCGGCATCTTCGGCACGCCCGTCGCCCCCACCTTCTGGGTCCGCGCCCTCATCGTGTTCGGCATGGTGCTCGGCGTGACCGGCGTCGCCTCCCTCTTCGCGGTCGGCGGCGCGGCCCTCGGCGCGGCCTTCGGCGCCCTCATCGGCGCGACCCCCACGGCCGAGCCCAAGAAGGCCGAGGTCAAGTCCGGCAAGTGAAGGTTCCCAGGGGGGTACCCCGCAGAGCCCCGGTCCGGCCCCGCGCCGGGCCGGGGCTTCTTCCTTCAGACCGGGGTACCGAGGACGGCGGCGGCGGTCTCCCGCAGGTAGCCAGCCGCGGTGGCGAGCGTGCGCTCGGCGCCGCCGGGCGAGCGGGCGACGGGAGGGGCCACCTCCATGACGTCGCCGCCGCACAGGCCGACCTCGCGGCCGAGGCGGCGCAAGAGCTCCGCCACGAAGTCCGGCGAGAGGCCGTCCGGCTCGGGCGTGCCGGTGGCGTCGGCCACCGACTCGTCGGTGCCGTCGATGTCGTTCGAGAAGTAGACCGAGGAGACGCGGGTCTCCCGCACGTGGGCCACGATGGCGTCGAGGGCCCGGGCCGGATCGGCCCGCACCTCCGCGGCCCAGAACTGGCGAACGCCGCAGGTCCGCTCCCAGTGGGCGCGGTCCCGCCGCGAGGCCCGGATGCCCACCTGGACGAGCCGGCCGCCGCGGCCGAGGAGCTCGCTCGCGTGGAAGGACCAGGTCCCGAAGCAGTACTTCACGCCGAGCCGCTCCTCGAGCAGGTCGGTGTGGGCGTCCACCTGCACGACGCCGAGGCCCGGCCGGGCGCGGGCGAGCGCGGCGACCGCGGGCCAGGCGCAGGAGTGGTCGCCGCCGAGGAGGATGGGCGCGGCGCGCGGGGCGAGCCGGAGCGCGAGGTCGAGGGCGCGCTCGGCGATGGAGAGCGGCGACACCGGGAGGCGCGCGGCCTCC
>Ga0209798_10000583_pt1 | contig 22211 bp, 14 predicted proteins | sample DOMMetBare3Fresh_FD_187475 | JGI IMG/M metagenome (GOLD analysis project Ga0209798, IMG submission 187475) | Wetland sediment microbial communities from St. Louis River estuary, USA, under dissolved organic matter induced mercury methylation -... | ecosystem: Environmental > Aquatic >... | reverse complement strand
CTAGAGAATTAACCAGTTCCGAATGTTCGTCCGCCACCCGCACGGCATAAGCGGCGCCCAGCGAGCTGGCGATCACGTTTGCCGGATAGCCGCATACTTCACGAATGAAATCAGTGACCAGTTCGACATAGAGGTCAGCCGAATAAGGCGCCGAGCCGGGTTTTTCCGAGAAGCCAAAGCCCAGCAGGTCCAGGGCAAACACGTTAAAGTCTTCAGCCAGAACGTTGAAGTTCTTCCGCCACATGAAGCTCGAAGAGCCTGGGCCGATGCCATGAACGAATAGCAGCGGAGGTCGTGAGCTTTTGGGACCGGCCGTCTTGAAAAAGACTTTGCCATACTTCCAACTAAAAAAGTCGGGCTGGCCAATCAGTGCGGTCACGTCCGGCTCGCTGGCCTGATGTCTGATGGCTGCGTTCAGTGCCGCCAGGGCAGCCACTCCCGCGCCGCCGGCCAGTACGCTTTTCCAAAAACTGCCGAGCTTACTCATGGAAGTAGAGTTCGCTAAATTTCCGTTTGGCGATTGCTTGATTGAGTCCCGTTTTGTGTTATCCAGGCGCAGGTCAAAGTTTGCTCGCAGCCAAACGACAAACCGGAGTTTGTCGGTCTAAGAAATCACAGAAATGCGAAGTCGAACTGCTCCTGATGAATGGTTGCGTCGCTGGTAACATCGACCGGCCCGAGATAGTCTTCGACGGCATGCAAAACATCTCGCTCAGGTCCGCGCAGGGTGCGTGCAACTTCAGGATTTATACGTAGCAGCACTTGCTTGCTCTTAAGTTCACCGGAGCGCGCCAATCGCCTCGCATCTTCCAGAATCTCATAGCAGACGGTTTGCGGGGATTTCAACAATCCGGCGCCCTGACAGGTTTGACAAGGGGCACAGAGGGTCCGCTCCAGCGATTGCTTGACCCGTTTGCGGGTCATGATTACGAGGCCAAAATCATTGAACGACAGGACCTTGGTTGGCGATTTGTCGTCGCGTAAAGCGTCCTGAAGCGTGGTCATAACGCGCTGGCGGTTGCGCCGCTCTTCCATGTCAATCAGGTCGAGCACGATGATGCCACCCAGATCGCGCAGTCGAATTTGTCTGACGATTTCTTCTACGGCTTCAAGGTTGGTGCGGGTAATCGTATCTTCCAGGCGACCGCTGCCGCGACCAACGAACTTGCCGGTATTGACATCGATGGCCACCAAAGCTTCCGTCTGGTTTATAACCAGGTAACCTCCCGATTTGAGCCACACACGCGGTTTAATCGCCTTATCAATCTCTGTTTGCACGCCATACGCTTCCAGAATGGGTGTTTCCCGCGTGTAGAGCTTGACGCGCTTGACCATGCGCGGCTGAATGCGGTTCACGAACTCTACTATCCGTTCGTATTCTTCTTCCGAATCCACGCGGATGGTGGCAAAGTCATCGGATAGTTGATCCCGAAGGATGCGCTGCACCAGGTCGAGGTCTTTGTGGACGAGGGTGGCAGGCTTGGCCTTTTCGGCGGCAGCGCGAATATCCAGCCAGGTACGGACCAGGTATCGCACGTCTTCGCGCATTTCACCCTCGCTGATGCCCACCCCGGCAGTGCGAACGATAAATCCTCCTGAGGGGATTTCCTCGGAAGCCACAATGACCTGGATGAGTTTGCGGAGCCGGTGTCGTTCACTGTCAGACTCAATCTTGCGCGACACTCCAACATGTTCAACGGTAGGCATATAGACCAGAAAGCGACCCGGTAGGGCGATATGCGAAGTAATGCGCGCACCTTTCTTCGCGATCGGTTCCTTAGCGATTTGAACGAGAATTTCCTGGCCTTCCTTTAACAGGTCCGTAATCGTTGGCTGATGTCGTTCGCGGCGAGGAATATTGCGATTAGCGCGATTGCTTGTTGGCCGTCGATCCCGCTGTTGTCGCTCCGGGGCTGGCGCCGGTGGCGGAGTTGCAGGAAGAGCGACTTCTACTGGCTCGTCCGCCATTTCAGAAATTGCGGGCTCATCAGGAATACCTGTAACCTCAAGCGGCTCTTCGCCGGCTTCGGTAGCGGCCGTTCCGTTTGTCTCTGGTTTGGCCTTGGCGCCGGGACGCCGACGCCTGCGTCCGCCGCGGCGGGTGGCGAACTCGCCGCGTGAGCGCCCCTGGGTAATCCGCGCCTCGCCATCTTCGTGTTCGTCCGTTACCGCTCCTGCATCGGCGGTCAGTGCGGGAGCAACGGTCACTTTGGATTTCTTTCTTGGCGCAGCGGCTTTCTTTGTAGCGGTTGGCTTCTTCCCACCAACCTTGGCAGCAGGCGTCTTAGGGCCGCCACGTTTCTTTTTCTCGCGCGCCTTCTCAGTTCCCGAGGCCGTTACTGTAGCTTCCGACCTGGTTTCAGCAGCAGCGCGCGCCTCCGCCTCTTCCTCGTCGCTGACGCGTTCAAATGAAGCTTGGCCAGCCAGCGTTTCACCCGCGTCATCTGTGAAGGAATCAAGATGGGCTGCGATGGGCTCAATCGGGCGGCGGGCGGCCGGCTGGGAAGGGGCGTCACCGTCGTCGATTCTTTGAAAAGAGCTGCTGGGGTAGTCGTCTCGCAGCACAGAGCCTACTTCTGCTGTACGCAGATCCTCGCCAAGATTAAATTCGCCGGCATGGATTTGGTCAAAAAGTCGTTCCTGGAGACGCGCGTCTTTAAACATTTCGCCGGTCCCGGCCGCTTCCTCATCGTCCACGATGCGCTGAATGGATGGATCCGAGACCACAAAAGGCGTGGTAATGACTTCGGCTTCGGATCCCGCCTGCAGGGAAGGCTGGCGGGCTTCATCGTAATCCGCACCGCGGCCGCGGCGCCGGCCGCGGCGGCCACGACGCCGTGCGCCACCGGCTTCACCCTCCGCTGTGGCGTCGCCCGCGGTTTCGGCAAGCGCCGTGTCCGTGACGTCTATGACTTCCCCGGCCTGTTCAGCCTCGCGCAGGGGTTCAACCCGTTCCTGCGTGGCTTCGATGCGATGTTCGCGTTCGACCCGCCCCTGGGCGATTTGTTCAGCGGCAGCTCTTTCGGCATCCGCGCCTTCACCCTTCTTGGCTTTGTCGATCACGATGCGTTCGAACTCTTCTTCTTCATCGAAAAAGTCCGAGACGTAGAGGAAGGCATCGCGCTCAAGGCCCACATCGACAAAGGCGGACTGCATGCCCGGCAAGACACGCATCACGCGCCCTTTATAGATGTTGCCGACGATGCCTTGTTCGGTTTCACCGCGCTCGATATAGAATTCGGTGACCTTTTCATTTTCGATGATGGCAATCTTTTTCTCGCGTCCGTTGACGCTGACGATCAGTTCTTTTGACATGCTGAAATATTTATCTCCTGAAGACCGATGCACTCTGCGTGAGAGTCTCCGGAACGCATGGGAATAGTTCCTCCCACGGGTCTGTGTCTCGCTTCACTATTGTGGCTGGTTTTTTTGTAAGGTGGTGTGATTGCGCATTGTGGCCGTCGAGCCCGGAGGCAATTAACGGATCCAGCGCGCAAAAAATAATGCGGCAAACTCTTGCTTGTCGCCGCCCGTAAATGTGCCGGCTCTCGCGGACAGGGGCAAACTAAAGTCAGTTGAGTCGTTTTATGTGTAGTGCGCGGGAAGCTGACCGGATATGCTTTGGCTGCTTCCACCGCGCGGCAGTGGTTTGAACTCTTCAACAGTAACCTGCTAAATCTTTCGGCCTAACCGCCAGCTTGAGTATGCGAACAGGGAGCTCATCTTGTGGTCAGCTTACAGCCATTCAGGCTAGTGACTAGTTCGATGTGCTCGGCACCTGTTGCCAGCTTTAGCCGTGGTCGAGTACTGCTCAGAAAAGGCGCCTGCCATTGCCGGCGCAAGTCGATTGAGAGGCCCCGATCAAAGAAATAAATTTCAAGGGGTCGTTGCAATTAACGACCAGAATCCGCGTCTCGTCCCGCCTGAGCAAACGAAAAAACCGTGTGCATGGCGGCAGGCTTCTGTTAACAAAGCGTGGACCGAAATCAAATCTTCGGCCGGACGAGCTGCGTGGAGTATACCTGAGACAGAAGGAAAAGGGGAAATCAATGATCAAATGCTGCACCCAAATTGGTAGTTTGCCGGCAGGAGCCGGCGGGCAAACGCCGGCACTTTGCGGGCCTTCTTGTGTCACTCGGTGGCGCAACGTTACAGAAACTACCAGAGATTAAAGCTTGTAGATCTGGCTCGCAGTTCTGTTGGTGCGGATTCTTTTGCTATCGTGTAGCGCATGACTACCGATTCGAAGACAGCGATTATTGCCGCCATTGCCGGTAACCTTGCCATAGCGGCCACTAAGTTGACCGCAGCTTTCTTTACCGGCAGTTCGGCCATGGTCTCCGAAGGGATTCACTCCATTGTCGATACCGGCAACGGCGGACTCTTGTTGCTTGGTTCAAAGAAGGCCAGGAAACCGGCCGACGTTGCCCACCCCTTTGGCCACGGCAAGGAGCTTTATTTCTGGACCCTCGTTGTGGCAATTCTGATATTTGCGCTCGGTGGAGGGATGTCGGTCTACGAGGGTGTAACGCACCTCAGGCACCCACACGCTTCTGATCCTACCTGGAATTATGTGGTCCTGGGCTTTGCAATTCTTTTTGAAAGCATTTCCTTTTTCTTTGCCTTCAAAGCGTTCCGAGGTGAAATGGGCAAGTACGGAGTGATTAAGTCCATTCGGGCTAGCAAAGATCCGACGACCTTTACGGTTCTGTTTGAAGATACCGCGGCACTGCTGGGTTTGCTGGTCGCTTTCCTGGGAATATTTTTAGGACATGTGCTGGGTAATCCTTACCTGGACGGTACTGCTTCGATAGTCATTGGATTAATACTGGGAGTAGTCGCCGCTTTTCTCGCCTACGAAAGCAAAGGTCTGCTAATCGGTGAAGGCGTCAGCGACGAAGTGCTTGCTAGTATTCGCTTGCTCGCACAGCAGGACGAAGCAGTCGACCAGGTCAGAAAATCGCTTACCATGCATTTTGGTCCTAATGATGTGTTGTTGACGCTCGATGTCCGCTTCAAGAAAAATCTGAAATCGAATGGCATCGCCGCCGCGATCAATCGCGTGGAAAAGTCTATTCGCGATAAGCATCCCGAGATCAAGCACATTTTCATTGAAGCCAAGGCCTTGCAGCAAAGCCAACAAGCAGATCAAGAGTTGCGGCGGTAGCTAACGCGGAGGTTGACGATCAATTCACGAAGCGGCGCAGCTGCACGCTGATCGCAAAACCAATCGCGATGAAGGTGGCAATGAGTGAAGCGAGCCCGGCACTCATCAACGGCAGGGGAACGCCAATAACCGGCAAGAGACCCAGAGCCATGCCTATATTCACGAAAACCTGGAAGGCAAACCCACCCACCACAGCCATGATCACCAACATTCCGATCCGATCCGAAGCCCGCCGGGCGCCGCTGATCAAGCGTGATAACAAGAGCATGTAGGCTACCAGCACCAGGATGCAGCCGACAAAGCCTGTGTGTTCGGCGGTCACCGCAAAAATGAAATCGGTGTGTGGTTCCGGCAAATACTTCAGACTGCTCTGCGACTGATCTGAGGAACCGGGGGCGCCGAATAGTCCTCCCTCACCAACAGTCAGAATCGATTGCCAGGTGTGATAGCCGAACTTGCGCTTGTCGGCGTTTTCCGGATCGAGTATGACGTTGATTCGCTCCTGCTGGTAGTTCTTAACCAAATGAGTCTTTACTCCCACCCAATAGGCGGCCGGGATGGCGATTACGCTCAAGGCTACCGCGGCCACTACGAGGCGCATGCGAATAGCCGACAGGAAGAGCACCACCAACAGGATCGGCATATAGGTAATCACCGATCCCACGTCCGGCTCCAGCAGTATCAGGGCGATCGGCAGGCCGAGTATCAGACCTCCGACGGCTGCTTCTTTGAGGGTTAAGGCGCTCTGGCGATGCTTCCCGAAATAACGGGCCAACATCATGGCGGTCGTCACCTTGACGAATTCGGATGGCTGGAACTGACCCAGACCGGGGACTTTGATCCAACCGCGATTTCCATTTATCTTCAACCCAATTCCCGGTATCAGGACGATTATCAGTAACAGCAGTCCGAAGATGTAAAAGGCAGGCGCAAGGTTCAGCAGCTTGCGATAGTCGGTAAAACCGACGGCCAGCATCGCCACCAGACCGATGCCGAGTCCTATCAGTTGTTTGATCCAATATCCCTGGGTGGGCTGCGCATTGCGAATCTGGAGAGTACCGAAACCGACGATGCCAATGGCCAACAAGGCCAGCAGCCAGTCAAAGTCTCGCAGGTTATGCCGCTTTATTGCTACAACCATATCTGGAGTCTGGAAAGGTTAACCTTCTCTGTCAGCCTGCCTCTCAACCTCTGAAACTTTGTCAGGAACAACATCTGAAATTTCCCGAGTTCAGTGTGCGATTGCTACTTGCGCTGGCTTCTTTTCCACAGGTTTTGCCGGGACGGGTTTGGGGGTCTTTGTCCTCGCTATCTGCGCGCCGGGGGGTTCTTCATGTCGCGTCTTGCGATAGTAGACATCGTAGAGGGCGCGCACGGCCGGCGCTCCAAAGCGCGAACCCAGGCCGGCGTTCTCAATCAGCGCCACAATGGCAATCTCAGGCTTGTATGCAGGGGCATAGGAAACGAACCAGGAGTGATCTTTGTTGGCGCCCACGTCCTTTCCCAAACTCACTACCTGCGCGGTTCCGGTCTTCCCGGCAATGTCAAAACCGGCCATGCGAATTCCCGTAGCGGTCCCGGCCTCGTTCACCACGGACCACATAGCCTTGATTACCACGTCGCTTTGCTCGGCGGGAATTCTGAGGTCTTTGGGTTCGGGCTGCTCAAAGCTCCGCGCCGGCCGGTCCGGCCTGTAGTCCGGGTTGTTTGCGTCGCCTACCGCGGCTATGTGATGTAGTTCTCTCATCAAATGAGGCACAAACATCTTGCCATGCATGGCGATGGCCGAATGCGCGCGCAGCAAAGCGATAGGCGTCAGAACATCCTGTCCCTGACCAAAAGCTGAGTAGACTGTGTCAATGTCCTTCCACTCAGGATCGCTGGGATTATATTTTGCTTTCTGTTCCCGCGAAGGTGTCAGGCTGATGATTTCGTGGGGCAGATCGATCCCGCTACGTCTGTTGAGCTCGAACTCATTGACCATTTCCTGAATGCCTTCCAGCTGCATTTTCAGTCCCAATCGATAGAAATAGCCGTCGCATGACTTCATGATTGCGGTGTGCACATCCGGCGAGCCGTGATTGCCGCCCATGCAGCGGGTGAATTTGTTTCCGATCGTGATGCCGCCGCCACAGACCAGATTCGAGTGTTCGATAGTAATTGCGCCCTGCTGCATTCCCGCAGTGGCCATTAACGGCTTCCAGGTAGAGCCTGGCGGAAAACGCCCCTGGATGGCGCGATTGAGCAGTGGCTTTTTGGGATCGGCGAGCATCGCCGCATATTCGGCCCGGCCCGCTTTGCTCGCAATGCGTTGCGAGAAGAGATTGGGATCGAAAGTGGGCAACGAAGCCAGCGCCAGCAGTTCGCCGTTGTTCGGATCCATCGCAATTATCACACCGCGTCCCTGTGGTGACTTCCGAAGTTGGTCTTCGGCGGCCTGTTGCAGATCCAGATCGATGGTCGTCACCATGTCCTGACCCGATTGCGGCTCAACACGCTCGACTTCACTTTGGATATGTCCGCGACTGTCAACGATGACCTTGCGATACCCGTCACGACCCCGCAGGTAATCGTCATAGACCTTTTCAATGCCCTCCTGACCGATAATGTCGCCGGGCTTCAGGCCCTTGTCTTTGTAGCTCTGCTGATTCAATTGGTCCGGGCTGACTTCACCGACGTATCCCAGGACATGGGCCAGCATTCCGTTAGCCGGATAGCGACGCTGCGGCTGTTGCTCGACACGCAGTTCGGGAAATTCCAGTTTATGAGCTTCAACCCAGGCAATGTCACCGGGGGTCGCGTCCTGTTTGACTGGGATCGATTCAAAAGCGGGCTGCAGACGGACCTGATCAAAGCGCTCGCGCAGCATATCGGGTTCGATACTCAGGCCCTCCGACAGAGGCTGTACCAGCGTGCTCAAATCTCCCTTGAAATCCTGGCGTGACAAAATGACTTCATAGATGGGACGCGAGTCGACCAGAATATTTCCGTTGCGATCGAATATAACGCCACGAGGTGCGGCAATTGGAAGGAGTCGAATGCGCTGGTTCTCAGCCACCTCGGCGTAGTACTTGCCCCGTACGACCTGTAGCAAGTAGAGGCGCACGGCGAGTACTCCGAGCAACAGGATGACCAGCACGTTAATAATGCTGAGCCGGCCACGGATGTTTTGGGCTGAGTCCTCGAATTTCATGACTAATGCCGATTCTACCTTCTTTTGGGCATTCCTGAACTTCTTCTGGCCACCCGGCGCCGGTCGGCGAACTGCCGGCGCTGGCGGGCTTTATCGCTCAACAGATTATCTAACATCAGGATTGTCAGCGTGCCAATAATTGTGGTGCCGATAATTCGATAAGCAATTGTCTGCACCACGGGCATCGCCAGGGGCTGTCCTAACATTTTGTGCAAAGAAACATAAACCGCGCCGTCTAACGTTGCAGCAGCTGCCAGAATGGGAATCCTCAACAGCGGATTTTCCAGGTTAACCCGGGTCGCCGCGAAAAAAATGATGTAGGCGGTCAGGGTTTTGGAAAAGCCGCCCGATCCGATTACGCCGCCACTGGCGGCGTCGACCACCAGCCCGGCCAGGGTCCCGGTTATCAATGCCTGCCAGGCTTCTCGTTGCAGGGCCACATACACCACTACGACGAGCGGAAAATCGATAAACACAAGTGGCGGCCAGACTTTTCGCAGCGAAAGCTGCAACAGAATGGCCAGGGCGAGTACTGCCGCGATTCTGAGTTGAGGCATTCCGAGAATTTCCGAGAATTGCAAACCGTGAACTGTGAAACCGTACTCAAGAAGGCTTTGCCTGTCGACGGTTTACGGTTCTCGGTTCACGGCTTTTTCCCTTTGTCGAGATTTGGTAGCGACTGGTCAGGGGCAGGTCGCTGGGGCGGATGATATCGCAGCACGGCAACGTGTTCTAACTGGTCCAAACGAGCGGTCGGGCGAATATAAATCACATGGGGTTGGGTGGCCGTGCCGTGTTTCACTTCGACGACCTCGCCCACATTCAAGCCGGCGGGATAGATTCCATCCTGGCCTGTAGTAAGAACATAATCGCCGACTTCAACCTTCTCCAGCCCCGAGACAAAGCGCATTTCCGCCAGGCCATTTTGCCCCAGCCCTTTGACGGGGCCTAAGGCGTTCGACTCTCCCAGCTGGCCGACGACGGCGCCGGCTGCGGCTTGTTCGTCGGTAATTAACATGACCTGAGCGGTCCACGGACTGAGCGCCACAATGCGGCCGACGATGCCGCCACCGGTTACCACGGGCATGTTGAGCTCAACTCCTGACGAACTGCCGACGCCGATGGTGATCGTGTTGAACCAAACCGAGGGATCGCGAGCGATTACACGGGCCGGCACGGCGTCGTAACCGGATTGCTCCTTCAGGTTAAGCAATCCTTTGAGGCGCTCGTTCTCATTACCGGCAGCTCGGGCCCGGCTGAGTTCGAGTTCGAGCTGGCTGACCCGATCTTTGAGTTGCTCATTTTCCGCGGCGGTGTCGTGAAAGGTAAGGAATTTTTTCGCCAGGCCCATGCTGGCGCCACTGGCCGTAGAAGTAACCCGCTCAAATGGCGACGCCAGTGTCTGAACCCAGACGCGGATGGCGCGTTGTTTACTGGAGCTGTCGCGAGCATCGACCGCCATGAGAGCGAAGTTGATGGCTAAAAGCATCAACAGCCAGAAAGGCGCTCGCTGCCGAATCTCTTTTTGGGTGCGCGTGGCTGCCATAAGAACGTTAACTATGGACTGAAGACCGTAACAAACCGGAACTCCTCAGCGTCGAGCTCTGGCTAGTCCGCGATCTCGAAAAGCAAATTAAAAGAACAAACACCAGAAACTTGCTCCCATCCTACATCCCGCTGGTCATCGTATTGTCCCACTTGACCCGCTTCAACAGGTCAAAGTCTGACAACATTTTGCCCGTTCCGAGCACGACCGAAGCCAGCGGGTCGTCTGCCAGTGAGACCGGCAGCCCGGTTTCGATCGTCAGGCGCTTGTCAAGATTCTTCAGCAATGCACCGCCACCCGTCAGGACGATGCCGCGCTCAACAATGTCCGCCGAAAGTTCGGGGGGTGTACGCTCAAGTGCTACACGCACCGCATTGATGATGGTGGAGATTGAATCGGCCAGGGCCTCACGAATCTCGTCATCGGAAATCGTGATGGTTTTCGGAATACCCTCGATCAGATTGCGACCCCGAACCTCATAGGAAAGCGGTTCCTCGAGCGGGAACGCCGAGCCGAGTTCGATCTTGATCGCTTCCGCGGTACGTTCGCCGATCAGGAGGTTGTATTTTCGCTTGATAAACTGGATGATGGCCTCATCCATCTCGTTACCGGCCACGCGGACCGATCGTGAATAGACTATGCCGCTCAAACTAATAACTGCAATATCAGTAGTGCCGCCGCCAATGTCGACCACCATATTGCCGTGAGGTTCGGTGATGGGCAGGCCGGCGCCAATTGCCGCAGCCATCGCCTCTTCCACCAAATATACCTCCGAGGCCTTGGCGCGATATGCCGAATCCTCGACGGCTCGTCTTTCAACCTGCGTAATTTCTGAGGGAATTCCGATGACGACGCGTGGGCTGACCCAGGTCTTGCCGTTGTGAGCCTTGCGAATAAAGTGCTGGAGCATCTTCTCGGTCACTTCAAAGTTCGCAATCACGCCATCCTTCATCGGCCGGATGGCTACGATATTACCCGGGGTGCGGCCGAGCATGTCCTTGGCTTCGCGGCCCACTGCTTCGACCTGATTGGTGACTTTATTAATCGCCACGATCGAGGGCTCGGAAACCACAATGCCGCGCCCTTTGGCATAAACGAGGGTGTTTGCAGTGCCCAGGTCGATGGCCAGGTCACTGGAAAACAGACTGAAAATGGATTTAAAGGCCATCTAAATAATCACTTCCCATGGATGTTGAATGAAGTTTCGAACGAAGTGGGCGGATTCAGCGTGCTCGCATCCTTTCTCGCGACTACACCGATCAGAAACAGCTCACCGCAAAAGACCAACTTATTAAGATACACGAACGATGGTTCAGGCGCTATCGCGAAATCATTTTTTCGACTTCAGAAGCTTCAACTGATGGTTCGTCGGGAGGGTTGTCCGTTTGCCGGGGGCCTGGAACCAGCCGGGCCGGAAAGCGAACACAGTTCTTGTGCGCGGCCTTGGCCTCGTACATGGCACTATCGGCCGCGGCGATTAATTGCTGTGGGGAAGACGCGTGCTCTGGAAAGGCAGCCGCGCCGAAACTCGCCGTCAGCGAGAGTCTTAGCCGGCGGCCACCACTAAACTCGTACCTGGCAATCTTGCTGCGAATGCGTTCGGCGACCGTACTGGCCAGCTCCGTTGCCGTATCCGGCAACACGATCACGAATTCATCGCCTCCGTAACGAGCGACGGCATCGGTGTCGCGAATCGACGACAAAATTACACCAGCCATCTCCATCAGCACATGCGAGCCGACCAGGTGTCCGTGCCTGTCGTTGACCCGCTTAAAATCGTCCAAATCTAAAAATAGTGCGGCCACGCTCGATCCATAGCGGCGCGCGCGACGAATTTCATTGAGCAGAAACTGTCTGAGGTAACGCGCATTATGCAGTTTTGTGAGATCGTCTGTCTGGGAGAGGCGTTCAGCTTCTGCAATGCGGACGGCGTTGGCTAGAGCTGAAGCGATTGGCCGCGCCAGTGCGTCCAAAAGGTCCGCCTCTGCCTTGCGAAATGAGCGCGCGTATTTGCCGGTGCGCTTGCCTTCGAGCACACCTAAGATTCTTTCGCCACAAATCAGCGGCACCGCGACCACGTAGTCACCTTGTTCCTTCTTCCTGATTGTACCCATGCCGGAAACGACGCGCACTGCCGCTTTCGATTCCGATCCGGCGGGCAGAGTTCCTTCGTTCAGCAACAAGCGCCGCCAATCCTGGTCCAGTGGATCGCGCGTATCACCGTGCTTGCGGGTAGCAATGGCCTCGAGACCGGAAGGGGATATTGTGTTGGAATCGGAGAGCAGGTAGATCGTCCAACGGTCGGCCGCCACCAGCTCAGCCAGGCCGGCAATGGCCACATGGGCAGCACCCGCCTGATCGCCGATGAAGTGCAGGGAAGAAACCAAGTCGAATGCGAGGCGAAGTATTCTGGCATTAACTTTCGCCGGCAGGGAAAATGAACCAGGACCGAACGGCGCATCAAGTTTGTCCGGCAGCTTCAGCTCCGCAGTGACACCCGGACCTTCGATTTCATGCAGCAGGGCCGGTAACTGTGCGGCCTTGTCGGCGATAGCGCGGAAGCCCAGCCGCTTTAGGGAAGCGCCATCGATATTCTGCAGGTTCAGGCTTTGATAGCCGTTTGACTGACGACGGCAAGCCACCACCGGCACGTCCGGCCAGAATGCTTTCGCATGCTGAATTGCAGCTCGCAATTCAACGATGTCGGCCCCGGGGACTACTTCATAAAGCACTGCGAGCGGAGGGAGGGCCGATAACTCATCCAATGGCGGTTGCTCTACCGTTTCGCCATGACGTTCGCGGGCCAGCGCGGCCTCGATCTCGACGTCTCGCAGCCCCTCGATGAGCGTCTTGACGCCCGCGATGCGCAAGGCTTCGATTAGCTCGTAGGCCGGCGCCTCATGAGCATCAGTCAAAAGTATGACGTATTTCGACATCTCGTCCGCACACCCGCCAGCGGGTACCTAGAATCTATTCATCCCTTGCGGCCACCGCGCAACTGAATCTTGTACTGGCTGCTGTTTCCCTGTGGATCTTCGGCGTCCAGGGTGACCTCGCTTGTACCCTCGCCCACAGTAATCTGCAGCTGGAATGTCTTATCGGTTGGCACCAGCATTTCCCTATCCGCAATGCGCACGGTTGTTCCCGGTTCAGCGCGGCCGCGCACGAGGTAAATGTTGCCACCCAGCAATTCGGTAGCGAGGTTGGAAACCGTTACGGTGCTTGTCCCCTTCGGCGCTACCACGAACTTTTGGGCTTCACACCAATCGCTGGTTTGACCGGATTGCTCGGTCGCGCGCACGCGCCAAAAATAGACCCCCGGGCGCAGATCGCTGGCGGCGAATTCGGTAGCCACCAATTGATCGCGCTCAACCACCTTGCCGTTGGCTACAAAAAAGGGCGAGGTTGCTACCTCCACGCGATAGTAGGCTGGGCTCCCCGATTGCGGTCGCTGCCATCTCAAATTTACGTTGGCCGAGCCATTGTTTCCCACGAAGAGTTTTTGCAGATCGCGTGGTTCAGACGGCGCCGGGACATCAAGGAGTTTTTGCGGCCGAGACACGGTGCCGGCCGGATTGACAGAGACGTATTGACCGCCGCTCAGCGATGTTTGCTGTCCGGACTGATCGGTCGTCTGGACCGCCCCCGTGTTGACGCGAATCTCTTCAGTGCCTTCAGGGTTTACGCCGAAGCTGGCGCCGGTCTGCCCCCCAAGCTTGTTCCTGGTTTTCGGAGTCTCGACTACGTTGTTGGTGCCGGCGGGTTGCTGTTCCGTGCGCACGTACATCTGGCCGCTGTCGACCACAACATGCACATTGGTTTTCTTGCCGTCGTCGGTGCTGGCGTTATCGCGGACTATGATGGTGCTGTCAGGGCGCACCACGAGGACCGAACCATCTGCCATACCGAGTCGCGCTCGGCCGCCGGCTCCGGTCTGCACAGTGTCGCCCGGATAGAGCTCGGTATCGCTGCCGGCCCGGATGGTTTCTCTGGTAGCGGAACGAATGATACGCACCTCGCCTTCAAATGAAATGAAGCGAGCGCCCGTGCGCGGCTTAAGGTTCGTGCCGATGTCCTTCAAGGGGTTGCCGTACTTCCAGACATATAGCGCCGCACCGCCTGCCAAACCGCACATGATCAGGATAGTGGCCAGCAGGTAGATCATTCGCTTTTGAATGATCCACCACTCGAAATCAAAGCGGCTGTTCTTCTTGGGCATAGTTACGGGTGTAGCGCGCAAAAGATATCCAGGCGTCTGCGGAGTTATTTCCTCAAGCGTAGCCGGTCAGGGCCCTGGCGAAGTCTGTGATCGGGGCAAACGGTAACTTGTGAACCTCAAAGGTGGGCAACTCAATTCCAGGCGCGAACTGCTCTGGCTTGCGCAGGGTGCAACCCGGATGCCAACACGAAATTTAACACACGCGCGGATCGGCCTTCAAGCAATTGCAGCGCGAACAGCTCTCAGTCGAGGACTTCGACGGCGCGCTGTCCGCGAATAATGAAGTAGTTTCGGGCGTGAGGAGCATCGGCGGTGTCGAACCAATATTCATATTTATGCCCTTTCACCAGCGCCGGCGGGGGACCATTTTTGGGATAGATCTGTTTGTAGCCCGGTGGCACAGTTCCGTAGTGGACCGAGCCGATGTCTTCCACTCTCCGGGCGCCCGCATAGCCTGAGGTGGGTTCGATTTCCCACAATTGCTCGCTGGTCACTTCCTGCCCCGCGTCAGTCTCAGTAGCTTTGGCATCATAGATGACCAGATGGGCCAGGGTACCAGTGCCGGAAAGGTTAAAGATGGGTGGATTTGCCCCTTCGAGTTTGACCTTCGTAGGCAGCACAATCACTTTGGGCCAGATGATCGACGCCAGGATGGCTGCAGACAACACCACCAGCACCACAAGCAATGAAACCCAGATCGGAATGTGAACGCCGCCGATAACAATCAGCATCTTAATGCCGATGAAGGTAAGCACGGTTGCCAGTCCCGCCCTGAGGTAATGGAACTTATTCAGAACTCCCGCCAGCAGGAAATACATGGAGCGCAATCCGAGGATGGCAAAAACATTTGAGGTGTAGACGATGAAGGCGTTGGTGGTAACAGCAAAAATCGCGGGGATAGAATCGACGGCAAAGACCACGTCGGTTACTTCGACGATTATCAGCACAAGCAACAACAGGGTGCCGACCTTGCGGCCGTCAACGATGGTAAAAAACTTGTCCCCATCATAGTTGCGGGTAATGCGGACGTAACGGGTGACCAGCCTGACGATCGGATTCTGTTCCGGCTGGATGTCCTTATCGTCTTCGCGGAACATACTCAAGCCGGTGTAAACCAGGAACGCGCCGAACACATAAAGAATCCATTTGAAATGGGTGATCAGGGTGGCGCCCAGGAAGATCATTGACAGGCGAAAGACGAGCGCACCCAGCAGGCCCCAAAACAAGACGCGGTGTTGGTAGCGAGCGGGAACCTTAAAATAGGAAAAAATCAGGATGAAGACAAACAGATTGTCGACTGAGAGCGAAAGCTCGATTAAGTAGCCGGTGACGAACTCGAGACCCCTTTGCTGGCCCTGGAACCAGAATACGACGCCCGCGAAGATGGCTGCGAGACTTACCCAGACAGCGCTCCAAATGGCAGCTTCGCGATGATGAATTGTGTGGGATTTGCGGTTAAAGAGTCCGAGGTCGAGACTCAACATGAAAAGAATGATGGCTGAGAATCCAATCCACAACCAGGTCGAGTTGGAAAAAATGTCCATAGGGAAGGAAGTAAAATAGCACTCGACGCTCGGGGTGAGCAACCGATGACTCCTGGTGTTTGCTCGTCGGGGTTTGGCTTCCTGGGCTCTGGTCGCTGAGTATCTGAGTTCCGACCTCTGAACGCCCCCAAGGCCCCTGGATCCCGAACCAAAACTAAAGACGCGGTCTTCCGCTTGGTTGCCATGTCGCAGTGTCTCACTTACAATCAGCCGCTTCGGAGAAAGACAAAATATATGCTTAAACAACTAAGTCGGCTCAAACATACCCGCAACATTGTGATCCTGGTGTTCGTGCTCTTTATGGCAGTTTCCCTGGTAATTTTTTATCGGCCGGGAAGCTCTGGGATACTGGTAGAGCCAGGCAAGAACACCGCCGTCGTGGCTAAAGTCAATGGCGAAGAAATTACGGTGGCCGACATTGCGCAACTTAAAGAAAATTACAGGCAGATGTTCGGCGGCCGGATGCCGACCCAGTTTGCCGATAACAGGCGTTTTCTTGACGGCTTGATTCGGGACCGTGTCGTTTCGCAGGAAGCCGCTCGCTTGAGTCTCTCAGCCTCTGAAGCAGAGCTAAAAGATCGACTCCTCAAGCAGTTCACCGATCCATCGGGAAAGTTTGTCTTCACCGATGCCTCTACCGGAAAAGTTGACGTTAAGAAGTACGAGGAAGCGGTCAATAATCGCTATGGCGGTGTTGAGCGATTCGAACGCAGCATTCGCGATGCAATCGCCCAGGAAAAGTTGCGCGCTTTTGTGACAGCAAGCGTCACGATCTCTCCTGAAGAAGTACAGGATGACTATAAGCGAAAGAACACAACCTTCGACCTTTCCTATGTAACCGTGAGCGCCGACAAATTGGCTGAGAAAATCCAACCTTCGGAGCAGGATCTAAAAACAAATTACGAGCAACATAAGACAGACTACCGCATCCTCGAACCGCAGAAAAAGATTCGCTACCTTTTCATAGACCAGGAGAAAGCTGGTCAAAAGCTGCAAATCTCAGATAAGGATTTACACGACGAATACGACAAGCTCTCGCCGGAACACAAGGAAGCGGGCGTAAAGGTGCAGCAGATTCTTTTGAAGGTCGCGCGTAAGGATCTTGATCCTCAAGTTGAACAGAAAGCTAAGGATCTTATTATCAAGGCCCGCGGGACCACTGGACAGGCTACTGAACAGGCGTTTGCTGACCTGGCCCGAGGAAACTCTGAAGACCCCGAGACCGCTAAAAATGGCGGCTTCCTTCCCCGTCTCATCAAAAAGAACCCGAACAAGCCGGACGCTCTTTATGAGCGGGCCGTCGATATGCAGCCTGGAGATGTTTCCGATATTCCCATCAGATACGGGGGGAACTGGTACATTCTTCGCCGGGGAGACTCAGTTCCAAAGACTTTTGATCAGGCGAAACCTGAACTGTTGGTCTCATTGCGGAACCGTCGCGGTTATGCGGCAGCGGCCGGCCTCGCACAGCGAGCCAAGGAATCCCTGAAAAAGTTCCATGATCCGCAAAAGGTGGCACAGGAGTTGGCAGTTGAGGCCAACATGAATGCGGCCGAGATGGTCCGCGAAACTCCCTATATAAGACCCGGCGACGATGTGCCCGGTATTGGCAGCAACCGGCAGTTTGAGGATGCCATCGCTCCGCTCGCCAATCCCAACGACGTTGGTGAACCGACCGGAATAAAAGGGGGCTTTGCCGTTCCCATGTTCGTCGACAAGAAAGAACCGCGTATTCCTGAGTTTGAAGAAGTAAAGGACAAGGTAACGCAGGCTTTCAAGTTACAACGCGCCAGGGAGACTCTGGATCAGAAGGCGCAGGAGGTGGCTGCATCAGTCAACAGTGCCGCTGACCTGAAGGGCGCCGCCGAAAAAGCGGGATTGGAAGTGGCTAACGCAGAGGCGTTTAAAGGCGGCACGGCCCTTGGTAAACTTACTCCCAGCGCCGCGCTGGATGAAATAATTTTCGGATTGAAGCAGGGCGAAGTCAGTAAAACGCCCGTCAAAGTAGGGGACAATTGGGTAATTGTTGGCGCTACGGTCCGCAAAGAGGCGGACCTGGCCGAATTTGCCAAGCAGCGCGAGCAGTTGACCGAGACTGCGTTGAGAAGTCGCCAGGATCAGGTTTACGAAGACTATGTGGCGGCGGCTATTGCGCAGTTGAGGAGAGACGGCAAGGTCAAAGTTTACCAGGACGTTCTGGATACTCTGATAGAGGAAGAGCCGGAAGTAGCTGCGCCCCCCAGACGCTCATTGCCGGTTCCAACGAAATAGCCCGGCCACCGGTAATTGAAGGCTGGGACCGCACGCTTCCAGCGTGCCGAAGTTGCCTTAGCATCCTGCCTCGACAATTCTTTTCCGCAACTTCAGCACGCTGGAAGCGTGCGGTCCCAGAAACTTCCTCTCAGCGCAGCACGGGCGCGACCTGCGCGTGCGCGACACCCGTCCTAAGTTGCAGTTCATTTCCCACCGTCGTAATTTTCAGATTGTTGAGCGCAGCTCGAGCCAGGGCGCCCCGCGCGGCCGGCATCGCCCCCGCGTAGAGGGCTCCCAATTGCCTAAGAGTCTCCAGCGTCTGGCTCAGACTTTTCGCTGCCGCTGGGTTCAGTGTGCGAGCAGCGAGGAACAGCTCACTATCCTTTTCGGTAAAGCCCAGAGTTCCATAGACCTGGCGAATCTTTGACACATCCTCCAGCACCGCATCGTTACTTACCTTCATGCTTTGTATCAACTCCGCTGTTACGTTGCCGGCAAAAGCCCCAGCCGCAGTTTGATCTCGACTGGCCAGGCCAATCAGTTCGGCGTTCCGGTCCCGGGGCGCCTTGCTGGCATCGATCGCCGTTCGAACCGTTGCCGCGCTGCCCATCGCCAATACCGTAGAGTTCAGCGGGGACACGGCGAGATCATTCACTCTGAGGTTTAGCAGTCCCAGAACCTTTACCTGCTGCTCCAGAGTAAAGATGTAGATAGTGCGTCCCTGGTATTTCTCTTCCCGATATTTCCCGCTGGCTGCCAGCCGGCCCGCGGCCGCGATTGAATCAGGATTAAATGTTCCCCGGGCCAGCACAACCGACTCAATCTTTGCGATGCCGGGAGCCGGGTAGGTGTAGCGCATGCCCAACGCGACTTGCTCGAATGATCTTGGATCAAGGCCGGTTTTAATTTTGAATTTTTCGATTTCGCTGTTTACTTCAGCGAGCTTCGCAGGGCTCTCAGCAAATATCTTCGGTAGAGCCTGGTCCATGAGCTGGCGCACATCCAGCAGTCCCAGCGCATCTGACTGCGGTAAGGCCGCCAACAGGGTTGGCATGGGCTTCGATGTCGCACGTTTTCTTTGCGCCGAGGCCGGATTGGATAACCCTGTCAGTGCTAGCAATAGACAAACTGCGGTAAGCAAACTTTTTTTCTTCACGTATTATCCTTTTACTATTGGTATACGCATTTCCTCGCGCTACCAGTGGAAATCAACTCCAGGGCCTGGAGCAATAAGATCGCCCTGCCCAATTCGACCAACGTCCGATGCCCTGATGGGCCGTGCCGTTGGCTTTAGGGCCTGGCAGACGAGGTGGCTTCTTTGCCCGGTACCTGCCCGGCTTGCCCGGGTTCGGGAACTAAGCGGCGATAATCGACCTTTAGATAATCTTTTGGTAACTCAAATAGCTTTGCATCGGTACTTTGCTTCAAGTCGCGCAGTTCCATGGTCACGGTCGCAGGCTGCTCGTTTACAGTCGCATGTGTTTCAGATCGCACGGGTAGGGCGAGAGAGTCATCAATCCAAATCAGGGTTACACTGCCAGAGTTTGGATCTTTGCCTGTAATTCGATACTTGGTTGTGGGCCGTCCAGCGAATGTCTCGCTGCCCAGATTCTCGTAACGTGCCAGCACCGGCGTCGCGTTCAAGAGAAGCTCAGGAGAAAAGTTGGGACCTTCGGACGTGTCACCATCCTCCTCAAGGTTGGGTGGGGCAGCGTTCAACGCTGCGTAGACTTTAGCTGCAGGCGAAAGGATGAAGCGCCCCTCTGAGCTTTCCAGGTAAACCAGGGCTTTTTCCGATCCGCTTTCATACTCTTCACGACGCTTGTCGCCATCGCGAGCGATGATGGTGCTGCTGACAGTCGTTACCGGCTTACCATCTCTGAACTCGACGCTGGTAATAATGCGAGTGGCCTGATAACGTTCGGGCTCTTTGGTTGCAAAAGGTGGTGTGGAACGTAACTCTGACGTAACAGCAGAGGTGGGCCGCGCGTTGCTGTGAGATTTGTTGCTGCGCCAGCGTACCCATTGAAAGGCGCCAAGTACGCTGGCGATTATCACGAGGCCAAGAAGAACTGCGAGCAGCGCTCGCGGCGGCCAGCTCATCTGCGCATCCAGGCGTTGAGAGTACCCCCTTCAGTCGGGTCTCTTGATTCGTAGTAAGACCCGCCTGAAGGCGGTACTCTAAACGCCTCTACCGTAGATTTCACGAGCAACGCGTAGATCATATTCGCTCAACCAACAAAGCGATCCCCATGCCGCCACTGATGCACAAGGTGGCCAAACCTCGTCTCGCGCCTCGCTTTTTCATTTCATGAAGCAAAGTGGTCGTGATGCGCGTTCCGGTACATCCGATCGGGTGGCCCAGGGCAATGGCACCGCCATTGACGTTAAGTTTTTCGTTATCGAAATGAAGCTCGCGATCGCAGGCGATCACCTGGGCGGCAAACGCTTCATTCAGTTCAATAAGATCGATATCACCCAGCGTCAACTGCTGCCGATTCAAAAGTGTGCGAATTGCGGGTACCGGCCCGATGCCCATTATTTCCGGCGCCACGCCGGCAACTTCGTAATCGACCAGCCGCGCCTCCGGCTCTCCACCCACTTCTTTGAGCATATCCTCGTCCAACACCACGACGGCAGCAGCGCCGTCCGTGATCCCTGATGAATTGCCGGCCGTTACGCCGCCCTCGTTGGAAAAAACGGGCGGAAGCTTTTTCAGACTCTCGATGGTCGTGTCCACACGTGCATGTTCGTCACGGGCAAAAGTCACTGTTTCGCCTTTTCGTCCCTGCAGTTCCAGCGGCAGTAGTTCAGCGGCAAACCGGCCTGCTTCCTGGGCCGCCTGCGCCCGCTGTTGTGAACGCAGGGCATATTCGTCCTGCTCAATGCGCGAAATCTCATAGCGACGGGCCAGATTCTCAGCGGTCTCGCCCATCACCATGCCCGACAACGGATCGTTGAAGCCATCGCGATACATTCCGTCAACCAGATCCGTATGCCCCAGACGCATGCCCCAGCGAGCGCCTTCGGCGAAGTAAGGAACGCGCGACATGCTTTCAGTGCCGCCCGCCAGCACAGCCTTTGCCCGCCCGAGTATTATTTGTTCCGCCGCTAAAATGATGGCACGAAGTCCGGAACCGCACGCCTGATTGACCGTGAAAGCGGGGACCGTATCCGGCAGGCCCGCACGATAGCTGATTTGCCGCGCGACATTGGGGCCGCCACCGGCCTGCCGCGCACAGCCCCAAATCGAGTCCTGAATCTGGTCTGGCTCGAGACCGGCGCGGCGCAGACTTTCCCGGGCCACAGTGACACCCAGATCCGCAGCCGTCAGCGATGCCAGCGAGCCGCCAAAACGGCCAATCGGGGTGCGCACTGAACCAACGAGGTAGACATTTTTCATGCGTTAAAAATCTCTCCGGGGTTCAAACAAAGTCGGAATTCGTTGACGGGAAATGGTAGCACAGGGTAAAAATAATGTCCGACGCTCCTCCACCAGAAACTCACCACCACTTTGTCGCAGCACAGGTGAATATAGTACCGGCTTTATTCGGGTTTCTCGAATCGCATACAGCCCGGCTGATTCCGTGAATCTGCGCGACGCAATGCTGGAACGTCTTATGAATTCGCAACAAGTAGAACGGGCAGCGTGCGGTCTTGCGGAATTAATTGGAGGTCATGCCGAATGGTTCTTGACGCAACATGACGGAAGTACCGAGGCGATTCGCCGTACAGAATTGGACCTCTCGATCTCGCACGGCCGTTTGATCCTTTCGTCCTGGACTGAGAAGGGAACTCGCTCGTGGAAGATAGCAGCCTGGGAGATTTCCGGATCCAGGCTCGTGTTGGAAACATCCAGACGCATGGGGGCACAGCGCTCCAGGCTGGAATTGATACCGCGAGCGTCAGCCAACGCGATCGCCGCGACTGTCAGAGCTGCACGGCAATTGAAATGCGAGCAACTGGCAGAACTGGCTGTGGGGTTGCATGCGGGCGCCCGGGTGGAACGCTCCGCCCTGAGTCCGGGAATACGGCGCGGGCAACCTGGCAAATACGCGCGCATCATCCTGCGCCTCAAACAAGAGCGAATTGCGGTGACGGCCACTGTCGCTTCCAGCTACAGGGAAAATGTCGACGCTCAACTGTCGGCGGCTCTGCTGTGGTTCATTAACGTCGCCGCGCGCGCCCGGCCTCCTTACCTGCAGAGACTCTGGTTGGTTGTCAAACCTGAGGTAACGCAGGCCCTGCTGGATCGATTGGGGTTGTTGCGGGACGGCTTGCTGAGAGCA
>Ga0209798_10000582_pt1 | contig 22215 bp, 20 predicted proteins | sample DOMMetBare3Fresh_FD_187475 | JGI IMG/M metagenome (GOLD analysis project Ga0209798, IMG submission 187475) | Wetland sediment microbial communities from St. Louis River estuary, USA, under dissolved organic matter induced mercury methylation -... | ecosystem: Environmental > Aquatic >... | reverse complement strand
AACAACGCGCCCGTCTCTTCGTCGACCTCGTACTTGATCGGGTCGGCGTTCATCGGGATCTCGATGATCACGTTGAACTCGTCGGGCGCCTTGTCGCCGGGGCTTACGTTGTGCAGGCTCATGCAGCGCTCCCATTCACAGGGGAAACCCGGATTTTACTGACGGGCCTTGCGCCGCACTGACGCGATGCCGCCCAACATCCCTTAGGATGCGCGCCGGGCGATCCACACCTCGACATGCAGGGCATGTTGCGGAACAACGTGCGGACGCAAGGGAATCCGAAGTTCGAAAACGAGGAAGGAGAAATCTCCATGTCGATGATGACGGCGCTCTATGTGGCGCTTGCCTGCGGTTTGGCCGCAGTGATCTATGGCTTCGTCCAGCGCAGCTGGATCTTGAGCCAGGACGCGGGCAGCGCCCGCATGCAAGAGATCGCGGGGGCTGTGCAGCAAGGCGCCGCGGCGTATCTGGCGCGGCAGTACAAGACGATCGCCATGGTTGGCGTCGTGCTGGCGGTGCTGATCACGATCTTTCTAGGTGCCAGCACGGCCGCCGGCTTCGTGCTCGGTGCGGTGTTGTCGGGCGCCTGCGGGTTCATCGGCATGAACGTGTCGGTGCGGGCCAATGTGCGCACCGCACAGGCGGCCACCAAAGGCATCGGTCCAGCGCTGGACGTGGCCTTCAAGGGCGGCGCCATCACCGGCATGCTGGTGGTCGGTCTCGGCCTGCTGGGCGTGAGCCTGTTCTTCCTGTACGTCAGCGGCGGCACCAAGGTGGACAGCGCCACGCTGAAGCCCCTGCTCGGCTTCGCTTTCGGGTCGTCGCTGATCTCGATCTTCGCGCGACTGGGCGGCGGCATCTTCACCAAGGGCGCGGACGTCGGCGCCGATCTGGTGGGCAAGGTCGAGGCGGGCATTCCGGAAGACGATCCACGCAACCCGGCGGTGATCGCCGACAACGTGGGCGACAACGTCGGTGACTGCGCCGGCATGGCCGCCGACCTGTTCGAAACCTATGCGGTGACGCTGATCGCCACGATGGCGCTCGGCTCGCTGATGGTCACCGGCGCCACCATCAATGCGGTGATCTACCCGCTGCTGCTGGGCGGCGTGTCGATCATCGCGTCGATCATCGGCTGCTACTTCGTCAAGGCCACCCCGGGCATGAAGAACGTGATGCCGGCGCTGTACAAGGGCCTGGCGGTCGCCGGTGTGCTGTCGCTGATCGCGTTCTACTTCGTCACCACGATGATGTTCCCGCAAGCGTTGACGATCGTCGGCGGTGGCAGCGTGTCGGCGATGGCGTTGTTCGGCGCCTGCGCGGTGGGCCTGGTGCTGACCGCGGCCATGGTGTGGATCACCGAGTACTACACCGGCACGCAGTACGGCCCGGTGCAGCACATCGCGCAAGCCTCAACCACCGGTCACGGCACGAACATCATCGCGGGTCTCGGCGTGTCGATGCGCTCGACCGCCTGGCCAGTACTGTTCGTCTGCGTGGCCATTCTCGTCTCGTACCAGCTCGGCGGGCTCTATGCCATTGCCGTGGCTGCAACGTCGATGCTCAGCATGGCCGGCATCGTGGTGGCGCTCGACGCCTATGGCCCGATCACCGACAACGCCGGCGGCATCGCCGAGATGGCCGAGCTGCCCAAGAGCGTGCGCGACGTGACCGACCCGCTGGACGCAGTGGGCAACACGACCAAGGCCGTGACCAAGGGCTACGCCATCGGGTCAGCCGGCCTGGCGGCGCTGGTGCTGTTTGCCGACTACACGCACTCGCTCGAAGGCCGCGGCATGAGCGTGAGCTTCGATCTGAGCGACCCGAAGGTGATCGTCGGCCTGTTCATCGGCGGCCTGATTCCGTACCTCTTCGGCGCGATGGCGATGGAAGCCGTGGGCCGCGCAGCCGGCTCGGTGGTGGTGGAGGTGCGCCGCCAGTTCAAGGAGATCAAGGGCATCATGGAAGGCACCGCCAAGCCGGAATACGGCAAGGCAGTGGACATGCTGACGGTCGCGGCGATCAAGGAAATGATGATCCCGTCGTTGCTGCCCGTGGTGGTGCCGATCGTCGTCGGCCTGCTGCTCGGGCCGGCTGCCCTGGGCGGCCTGTTGATGGGCACGATCGTGACGGGCCTGTTTGTCGCGATCTCGATGTGCACCGGGGGCGGCGCGTGGGACAACGCGAAGAAGTACATCGAAGACGGCCACCACGGCGGCAAGGGCAGCGAAGCCCACAAGGCCGCGGTAACGGGCGACACGGTCGGCGACCCCTACAAGGACACTGCCGGCCCGGCCGTGAACCCGCTGATCAAGATCATCAACATCGTGGCCCTGCTGATCGTGCCGCTATTGCCGATTCCTGCGGGCAGCGGTACCGCGCACGCCACAGCCGCGCCGGCCGCGGCCGCACAAACGGCCGACGCTGCGTCGATCAAGGTCGAAGGCGGCGTGGTGAAGTTCTTCTTTGCCAGCGGCAAGTCGGAGTTGCCCAATGGCGCGGCGGCTGCGCTCGCCGGCGTGATCAAGGGCGTTGCCGACGGCAAGAAGGCCGTGGTCAGCGGCTTTCATGACGCCACCGGCGACCCGGCGATGAACGCGGACCTGGCCAAGCAGCGCGCGGTCGCAGTGCGCGATGCGCTGAAGGCAGCCGGGGTCGACGAGGCCAAGGTGGAGCTGAAGAAGCCCGAGCAGATCAACGCCGGTACAAGTGCCGAGGCGCGCCGCGTCGAGGTCGCGCTGCAGTAGCACCTGCACCGTGCCACCGACGGGGCCGCCTATGGCGGTCCCTCTTCTTGGCCTGAAACAACAAGAGCCCAGCAGGCGCAAACCCGCTGGGCTCGATACTCAATGGTCGGGGTGGCGGGATTCGAACTCGCGACCCCTTGCACCCCATGCAAGTGCGCTACCAGGCTGCGCTACACCCCGACGAAGCGTTGGATTATAGGTTGCGCCAGCGACTCAAATGACGAGCAGCTTTCGAATCGACTGCAACTCGATGCGAAGCTGTCCCAGATCGATCTCTGCCACCTCGGGCAGCGGCAACGCCGGGGTGTCATTGTCTTCAGGCTGTGCGGTGGCATCGATGTCATGTCCGTCCGCTTCGACCACCTCCGCCGGCTCGCGCGAATCAATCTGCAGTCCCGTCCGCGCAGGCTGTCCCGACTCGGCCAGGCGATTGCGTGCGCCGCTGATCGTGAAGCCCTGGTCGTACAGCAGCTCGCGGATGCGCCGGATCAGCAGGACTTCGTGATGCTGGTAATAGCGCCGATTGCCGCGGCGCTTGACGGGACGCAGCTGTGTGAACTCCTGTTCCCAATATCTCAGGACGTAAGGCTTCACGCCGCACAGCTCGCTCACCTCACCGATGGTGAAGTAGCGTTTGGCGGGAATGGCGGGAAGCGCTTTCTCCATTGAAATCAATAAGGTGGAGCGGCAAAGCTAGACTTTACTCGAACTCACCTTCGGCCGGCGTGTCGCCCTGCACAATTGATTTCAGCTTATGGCTCGCGTGAAAAGTCACGACATGGCGGGCTTTGATCGGAATGGCTTCGCCGGTGCGTGGATTGCGTCCCGGCCGCGGCGCCTTTCGACGGATATTGAAGTTGCCAAAACCGGACAACTTGACGTCCTGGCCTTCAACCAACGTGTGATGGATGAGGTCGAAGAACGCCTCCACCATGTCCTTGGACTCGCGTTTGTTCAGACCCAGTCGCTCGAACAACAGCTCGGCCAGCTCGGCCTTCGTGAGGGTCGGCGTTTCCAACGAGGGTACCGCCACCCTGGGCGTTGCCCTGTCGTCTTCGGTGCTCATAGCGTCCCTCGGCAGATGGCCACGCGCTAGCCGCGCAGCCTGGCGCCGACACGTTCATGCGCCCGGGCCTTGGCGGATTCAATGGCCCGGTCGATTCGCTCGTCGGTCAATGTGGCCTGATCGTCCATCAATTCAAGGCGCACCGCCATACTGTGTTCACCCGGTTCCGCCGCCTCCCCGGCCGCGCGAGGCTGGTACAGGTCGAACAGCGTCGCGCTGCGCACCAGACGCTGCGGGTCGTCCATCAGTGCATCGATCAGCTGGTCGTGGCTGGCGCCGGCCGACACCACGAATGCCAGGTCGCGCCACACGGCCTGCTGTCGCGGCAGCGGGACGAACGACGGCACGTCTCGTTCCAGCACGGCGGCCAGATCGAGCTCGAACAGCACCGGAGCATGCGGCAGGTCGTACGCCTGCCGCCAGCGCGGGTGCAGTTCGCCGATGGCGCCGATGCAACGGTCCGCCAGCCACAGTGTCGCGCTGCGGCCCGGGTGGAAGGCCGGGTGATCGGCAGGCCGGCACGACACCGTGCGCGGTGCCAGCAGCGCCTCGACATCGCCCTTCAGATCGAAGAAGTCGACCCGTCGCTCGACCTGACCCCATTGCGTCGGCACCGTTGGACCGTAGGCCAGCCCGCAGAGCTTCATCGGTTGATCGACGCCGGCCACCGCAGTCTCGCCGGCCTGGGCTGAGCCGTTGCGCGCGAAGACGCGGCCGACCTCGAACAGGCGCACGCGCTCGGCCTTGCGCGCGAGGTTGTGGTGCAGCGTGGCGATCAGGCTGCCGATCAGGCTCGATCGCATCACGGCCAGCGGCACCGCAATCGGGTTCAGCACACGAATCGGGTTGGAGTTGCCGGCCAACTCGTGCTCCCAGCGCGGCTCCACGAAGCTGTACGTGATGACTTCCTGGTAGCCCAATGCCGCCATGGCACGGCGAACGGCGAAGCTGCTGCGCACCGCCTCCGGGCGCGAGCGCGCCTGCAGCGGCGCCGATGGCGGCGTGTCGGGCAGCTTGTCGTAGCCGAGCACGCGGACCACCTCCTCGATCAGGTCCTCTTCGATCTGCAGATCGAAGCGCCAGCTCGGGGGCGTCACGGTCAAGTGGCCCGGCTCCTCGGCAAATGACAAGCCGAGTCGACGGAACACGCCGGCGCACGCGGCCTGGTCGACGGGCATGCCGATCACCTTGGCCGCACGCGCGACGCGCAGGCTGACCGGCCGGCAATCGGGCACGTTCGGCTGCTGGTCGTCGATCGGGCCGGGTTCACCGCCGCAGACGTCGACGATCAACCGGGTGATGTGCTCGATGTGCTCAACCGTGCCCTGGGGATCGACACCGCGCTCGAACCGATGCCCCGCGTCGGTGGCGAAGTTGAAGCGACGCGATCGACCTGCAATCGCTTCGGGCCACCAGAAGGCGGCTTCCACATAGACGTTGCGCGTGTCGTCGGAGACCGCGGTGGCGTCGCCGCCCATGATGCCGGCGAGCGATTCCACCGCCAGAGCGTCGGCGATCACGCCGACCGATGCGTCGAGTTCCACCGTGTCGCCGTTGAGCAACTTCAGCGACTCGCCGGGGCGTCCCCAGCGCACCGTGAGCCCCTGGTGGATCTTGTCGAGATCGAAGATGTGCGACGGACGCCCGTACTCGAACATCACGTAGTTGGAAATGTCCACCAGCGGGCTCACGGCGCGCTGGCCGCATCGCGCCAGGCGATCGACCATCCAGCCGGGGGTCTTCGCACGGGTATTGACGCCACGCACCACGCGACCCGAAAAGCGGCCGCACAGGTCAGCGGCCTCGATCGTCACCGGCAACCGCCCGTCGTGGGTCGGCGCGACCGGCTCGAATGTCGGCGTGTGCAGCGGCGCCCCGGTCAACGCCGACACCTCGCGTGCGATGCCGTAGACCGACAGGCAGTGCGCCAGATTCGGCGTCAGCTTCAGCGTGAACAGCGTGTCATCGAGCCGAAGCGCCTCGCGCAGGTCGGTACCGATCGGTGCGTCGCCGCCCAGTTCCAGCAGGCCGCCATGGTCGTCACTCAGCCGCAGTTCACGCGCCGAGCACAACATGCCGGTGCTCTCCACTCCGCGCAGCACGCCCTTGCGAATCTCGAACGGCTTGCCATCCTCGCCGGGCGGCAACTGCGCACCGACCAAAGCCAGCGGCACGCGCAGTCCGACGCGCGCGTTGGGGGCCCCGCACACGATCTGCAGCGGGCCGTCTTTGGAGTGCGGTCCGGCGTCGACGCGGCACACGCGCAGTCGGTCGGCACTCGGATGTTGCTCCACCTCGATGATCTGCGCCACGACGACACCGCTGAACGGCGGCGCCACGCCGCGCATGGATTCGACCTCGAGGCCAGACATCGTCAACAGATCGGCCAGCGCCTGGCTCGACAGCGGCGGGTCGCAGAATTCGCGCAACCAGGATTCCGGGAATTGCATGGCGGCTCGATGTTCGTTCAGTTGAACTGCGACAGGAACCGCTGGTCCCCGTCGAAGAACAGCCGCAGGTCGTCCACGCCGTAGCGCAGCATCGTCAATCGATCGGGCCCCATGCCAAAGGCGAAGCCGATGTTGCGCTCCGGATCGAGTCCGAAATTGCGCACGACATTGGGGTGCACCTGACCCGAGCCGGCCACTTCGAGCCACCGGCCCTTCAACGGACCGCTGGCGAACGCGATATCGATCTCGGCCGAAGGCTCGGTGAACGGAAAGAACGATGGCCGAAACCGCAACTGCAGGTCTTCGCTCTCGAAGAACAGCCGGCAGAAACTGGTGAACACGACCTTCAGGTCCTTGAAGCTCACGTTCTCGCCGATCCACAGGCCTTCGCACTGGTGGAACATCGGTGAATGCGTGGCGTCGCTGTCCACGCGATAGGTGCGTCCGGGCGCGATGACGCGGATTTCCGGCATCGGGTGGACGCCGGCGTGACGAGCGGCGTGTGCCCGCGCATAGCGCACCTGCATCGGCGACGTGTGCGGGCGCAGGTTCAGCCAGCGACCGGCCTCGTCCTTGATGTCGACGTAGAAGGTGTCCTGCATCGATCGCGCCGGGTGGTTCTCGGGGTTGTTCAGTGCCGTGAAGCTCATCCAGTCGGTCTCGATCTCGGGGCCGTCCGCGACGTCGAAACCCATCGACGCGAAGATGGACTCGATGCGCTCCATCGTGCGCGACACCGGATGCAGGCCGCCCTGTCCCTGCTGACGGCCCGGCAACGTGACATCCAGCGCCTCTGCCCTGAGCTGCGACACCAACTCGGCATCGGCCAAGGCCTGGCGTCGAGCCTGCAGTGCAGCCTCGATGCGCTGCTTGGCGAGGTTGATCTGCGCGCCGCGTGTCCTCTTTTCCTGCGGCGACAGGGACGCCATGGACTTGAGCATCTCGGTCACGCGACCGGATTTGCCGACGAAGCGCGCCTTGGCGTTCTCGAGTTCGGCCGGCGTGGGCGCCGCAGCGAATTCATCCAGCGCACGCGCTACCAGTTGATCAAGATCGTTCATCGGCCGGATGCAATGTTGTTCGAACGAAAAAAAGCAGACCGTCCCGAGGTGACGGCCTGCCTGGGGTTCATGCGCCGGCGGCGACGGCCGGCGCGAGCGCCATCAAGCGAGTTGGGCCTTCACCTTCGCCACGATGCTGCCAAAGGCAGCGGGGTCGTTGACGGCGAGTTCGGCCAGCATCTTGCGATCGATGTCGATCGAGGCCTTCTTCATGCCGGCCATGAACTTGCTGTAGCTCAGCCCGAGCTCGCGGCTTGCGGCGTTGATGCGGGCGATCCAGAGTTGACGGAAGACGCGCTTGCGCGTGCGGCGGTCGCGGTAGGCGTATTGGCCCGCCTTCATCACCGCTTCTTTGGCGACGCGAAACACGTTCTTGCGGCGACCGCGGTAGCCCTTGGCCAGGGCGAGGATCTTCTTGTGACGGGCGTGGGCGGTGACGCCACGTTTGACGCGAGGCATGGTTCAGCTCCTTGTAGGGTGCGTCAGTCGATCACAGGCCGGCAAAGGGCATCATCGCAGCGACGTGCCCCATGTTGGTCTCGTGCACGTTGGCCGCCCCGCGCAGGTGGCGCTTGCGGGTCGTGGACTTCTTCGTGAGGATGTGGCGCTTGTACGCCTGACCGCGCTTGACGGTACCCCCCGGACGCACGCGGAACCGCTTGGCCGCGCTCTTCTTGGTCTTCATCTTGGGCATGACTGCTCCTTCTACTGTGCTGCCGCAGGCGGATGCAAGGCGCTCGCATCGCTTGGTGAAGCCTGCGGTGGCTTCCTCTCCCGACACCGCGGCGACCAGACCGCGGCGCGGAAAACTCATTCGGTCACGACTTCTTCTTCGGCGCCAGCACCATGATCATCTGCCGGCCCTCGAGCTTGGGCATGTGCTCGACCACCGCCACATCGGCCAGCTCGTCGCGGATGCGCTCCAGCAGCCGCATGCCGATGTCCTGGTGCGTGATCTCGCGGCCACGGAACCGCAAGGTCACCTTGCCCTTGTCGCCATCTTCGGCAATGAACCGTCGCAGGTTGCGCATCTTGATCAGATAGTCGCCCTCGTCGGTGCCCGGGCGAAACTTGACTTCCTTGACCTCGATGATCTTCTGCTTGGACTTGGCTTCGGCCGCCTTCTTCTGCTCCTGGTACTTGAACTTGCCGTAGTCCATCAATCGGCAAACAGGAGGATCGGCGGTCGGTGCGATCTCGACCAGGTCCACGTCGTATTCACCCGACAACCGCAGAGCCTCCATCAGGCTCACGACGCCCAGAGCTTCGTTCTCGGGGCCATTCAATCGCACCTGCGGTGCGGTGATCTCTCGGTTGAGCCGGTGCTTGCGCTCGGCATTGGGCGTGCGACGGTCCAGAAATGTAGCGATGGTGTTGACCCCTTCAGCGGCCCCAAGGCAGGAAACAGGCCACAGACAAAATCAAAAGCGCGCCGAAAGCTCAGGCCTTACGGGCGATGTCGTCCGCGATCTTCTGTGAGAAGTCTTCGACGGTCATCGCACCGAGGTCCACGTTGCCTCGTGCGCGCACCGAAACGGCCCCGCTTGCCTTTTCCTTGTCGCCTACGACCAGGATGTACGGAACCTTTTGCATCGAATGCTCGCGGATTTTATAGCCAATTTTCTCGTTCCGCAAATCTGTTTGAACTCTAACCCCTTGTTTTTGAAGCAATTTCGCCACCGCCTCGGCCCAATCGGCCTGCGCGCTGGTGATCGGCGACACCACCACCTGCCATGGCGCGAGCCAGGCCGGCAACGCGCCGGCGTGCTGCTCCAGCAGGATGCCGATGAATCGCTCGAGGCTGCCGACGATGGCCCGGTGCAGCATCACCGGGTGAGCCCTGCCGCTGGACTCGGTGACATACTCGCCGCCCAGACGTTCGGCGGTGTTGAAGTCCACTTGCATCGTTCCGCATTGCCATTGACGGCCGATGGCGTCTTTTAGCGTGTATTCGATCTTCGGCCCGTAGAAGGCTCCTTCGCCGGGCGACACCTCGAACTCGCAATTCGAGCGACGCATCGCCTCCATCAGCGCGAATTCGGCCTTGTCCCACAGCGCGTCCGCGCCGACGCGCTTGTCGGGCCGCGTGGCGACCTTGTAGATGATCTCGTTAAAGCCGAAGTCGCGATACACCTTCTGCAGCAACGCCGTGTAGGCGACGCATTCATCGAGGATCTGATCCTCGGTGCAGAAGATGTGGCCATCGTCTTGTGTGAAGCCGCGCACCCGCATGATGCCGTGCAGCGCACCGCTGGGCTCGTTGCGGTGGCACTGTCCGAACTCGCCATAACGCAGCGGCAATTCGCGGTAGCTGCGCAACGCCGACTTGAAGATCAGCACGTGGCCGGGACAGTTCATCGGCTTCAGCGCGTACTCGTGCTTCTCCGATTCGGTGATGAACATGTTGTCGCGGTAGTTGTCCCAATGGCCCGTCTTCTCCCACAGGCTCTTGTCGAGGATCTGCGGGCCCTTCACCTCCTGGTAGCCGTTGTCGCGGTAGACCGAGCGCATGTACTGCTCGACCTGCTGCCACACCGTCCAGCCGTTCGGATGCCAGAACACCAGCCCCGGGGCCTCCTCCTGCATGTGGAACAGGTCGAGTTCGCGGCCGAGCCGGCGATGGTCGCGCTTCTCGGCCTCCTCGAGCATCGTCAGGTACTGCTGCAGGTCCTCCTTGGTCGCCCAGGCCGTGCCGTAGATGCGCTGCAACTGCTCGTTGGCCTGGTCGCCGCGCCAGTAGGCGCCAGCCACCTTCATCAGCTTGAAATGCTTGAGTCGCCCGGTGCGTGGCACATGCGGCCCGCGGCACAGGTCGATGAACTTGCCCTCGCGGTACAGGCCGATCGGCTCTGCCGCCGGAATGCTGGCGATGATCTCGGCCTTGTACTTCTCGCCCAAGCTGAGGAAGAACTGCACCGCGGCATCGCGCTGCATCTCCTCGCGCTGCACCGGCTCGTCGAGCCTGGCCAGCTCCGTCATCTTGGCCTCGATGGCGGCCAGATCTTCTGGCGTGAACGGTCGCTTGTAGGCGAAGTCGTAGTAGAAGCCGTTGTCGACGACCGGCCCGATCGTCACCTGCGCGTCGGGAAAGAGCTCCTTCACCGCATAAGCCAGCAGGTGCGCCGTCGAGTGACGCAGGATCTCCAGCCCGTCGGGTTCCTTGTCGGTGACGATCGCGAGCGCCGTGTCGCGTTCGATGCGGTGGCTCGTGTCGACCAGCCGTGCCGATTGGCCGTTGCCGACGCGGCCGGCCAGCGCCGCCTTAGCGAGGCCCGGACCGATCGCGGAGGCCACATCGGCCACGGTGGGGGCTTGATCGAACTGTCGTTTCGAGCCGTCGGGCAGAGAGATCGTGATCATGGGCATGCCTGCAAGCAAAAGAAAAAGCGCGGTGGGGACCGCGCTTGTTCGTATCGAGGGGGATTCAGGTGGTCGTGGACGCGCGGCAGTTCAAGCAACTGTGGAGAAGCGAGAAGTTCGCGGTGTCATAACCATGGCGCCTTTCCCCGGTCCTTTTGGGTCATCGATGCGATATTGTAGGCCAGCGCGCCGCGGGTCGGCGAGGCCCACGGCGCGCTTTGTCAGACCTTCGTCAGACTATTGCACTGCCTCGGGTTCGGTGGTGTCGCTGGTGAACATCGAGGCCAGCGCGGTCAGGTCGATTGCTTCGCGCGCTTCGCTGAGCATCTGCGCCAGGGTGGCCAGGTAGCTCACAATGCCGGGTGCGCTTTGCGCGGCCTCGGCGGGGACGGAGGCCAGCGGGTCGACGAGGGGCGGTGCGTCATTGCCGCCACCACCGCAGCCGGCCAGCACGGCGGCCGTGGTCACGGCGATCAGCAGCTTACGGATCTGCATCATGTGATGGCCCTCCTTCAGCGGGCGCCGGGTGTCGGCGTGAACAGATACGGGAAGCCGGACAGCAGCGGCACCACCGCCTGGTCTACCGCGTCGTGCAACGCGGCGGATGTGGCACCCAGCGGCACCTTGCCGACGCGGCACTCGGAGCTCAGCGTGGTAGCCGGCGCGCCGGGGATCGTGAAGGTGTTCAGCCCGAGCACATTGTTGTTGTCGGCGGGCTGCAGCGCGGCCAGCGAGGCGTTGCTGTTCAGCACGCAAAGACCACCGGCCACGGCGACCAGCGCGATGTCCACCACGTCGTCCTTCGGGCGACGACCGTTCGGGAAGCCCGCGAGGTCCACCGCCTGCGACAGGTTGGCAGCCCCGCCCACGCGAAGCAGCTCGCCGGCCACGCCGAGCCGGTTCTGCTGCGCGAAGGGCACTGCGGGAATCGCGGTATTCAAGCGCAGCATCTCGGCAGGCACCACGTTGGCCGGCTTGTTGACACCGCCGATGCCGCTCAGGAACACGTTGGCCAGGTCGGTGCGCGGGAAGTTCGACGGCGCGACGGCCCCGGCCGGCGTGCCCAATGCCACCTCGAGCAGGCGCGGGAAGGTCGGATTGGTCACATAGCTCGCGAACTGCAGGTCGTCCTTCGGCTTGGAGCCGTTGAAACGGTCCTTGTCGGGCAGGCCGATCACCACCTCGTTGACCAGCGGATTGCCCAGGCGCGAGACCTGCACCCACGCACCGCCGGAGATTGCCGTCGTCTGATGGCCCTTCTTCGGCGACGGGTTCAGCAGCGTGCCCTGGCGCAGGCTGGCCGTCGTCCAGCCGCCGATCACCGGCTCGCTGCCCTGTGTCAGGCAGCTCTTGTGCACCTCCAGCGCCAGCGTGGACACGTTGGCATCGTCGATGATGTTGGGCGCCGCGTTGATGAGGGCCGGATCGGTGATCACCGACAGCGGCGCGTTGACCAGGTCGAAGATCGTGCCGAGATTGACCGCGAAGGCTTCCTTGCGCTGGCCGACGAACAACTTGCCCGGCATGTTGCAGCCCGGAATGTTGACGGTGTGGATGTGCTTGGCCGCATAGGCGTCGTAGTCGGGAATGGTCTTGGTGCCGATGTTGTCCACCGGCTTGTCGAACACCGCGCCGCCGCCGGCCGCGTTGGTGATGGCAGCGCGGCCGCCCCCGCGGCGATCGCCGCGCACGATGTCGACCGTGTAGGTTTCATTGACATTCAGCGCCGGCGCGTTGCGGTCGATCACCTGGCCGGCCTGGATCAGCGGGATCGCAACGTCGGTGCCGCCGATCGGCAGCGTGATGCCCTTGAAGTTGTTCTTGAAGCGGAACTGGAAGGTGATGTCTTCCTTCGCGTCGCCGTTGTTGTCGATGTGAATCTCGTACAGCGCATTCGGATCCATCGAGAAGTAGTTCGGGCCGCCGTAAGGCGCCTGCAATGGCTGGTAATTCGCGATCAGCGTGACATAGCCCGCGCGCCCGGTCTCGTAGCTCGAGAACATGTAGAAGTCGGTGCCATCGACCTTGGGCTGCGTCGTGATGTACGGCGCTTCGCGGTGGCTGGATGCATGGGCAGGCGAGAACGCCGCGCCGGCGGCAGCGGCCAGCGCGGCCGCTGCGATCGGCAGCAGGCGCGCGCGGGTTGGAGACATCGTGGTCATGTGCAGGATCCTCGAATCAGGGTTGAGCGACTGCCGCCGACCATCGATCGACGGCGTTCCGGACATCCCCGCACGCGGTGGCTGGGGCGTCTGAGGCCCTGATACGACCCGCGCGTGAAATCGGATGCAGGCTGCGCGCCGGCAGCCTGCCGGCTGGGGCAGCGGCTGCGCCTCGGGCAGCCCCGCAGTGGGCACCGGTGATGCGCTCAGCCGGCGTCCGCGCGCCGCAGTGCCGCGCGCAGTTGGTCGCCCAGTTCCGGCCGGTCCTTGAACGGGTCGGTGGGGTTGCGCTGCTGCATGATGTCTTCGAGGCGCGTTTGCACCGTGCCCAGGGCCTTCGGGTGGCTGTAGATGTAGAAGCGCTGGTCGGTCATCGCATCGAACACGAAGCCGGCCACCTGGGCCGCGCTGACCTTGCCGCTGGTGACCGCCTTCTCGCTCATGGCCTGCGCGATGAGTTGGCTGCGCGTCGGTTTCGCTCGTGCATCGGCCATCTCCGCCGGCCGGTTGCGATGACTCTGGTGGATGCCGGTCGCGACGAAGAAGGGGCACAACACATGGGCATGGACCTGCGTCGTCACCAACGTCAGGTCCTGGTACAGCGTCTCGCTCAGACTCACCACCGCATGCTTGCTGACGTTGTAGACACCCATGTTCGGCGGATTGAGCAGCCCCGCCATCGACGCGGTGTTGACAATGTGCCCCTCGTAGCCCGGGTCGCGCCCGGCTTCGGCCAGCATCAACGGCGTGAACACGCGCACACCATGGGCGACGCCCATCACGTTGACGCCGATCACCCACTCCCAGTCCTTCAGCGTGTGTTCCCAGATCAGCCCGCCCGCACCGACGCCGGCGTTGTTGAACACGAAGTGCGGCGTGCCGAAGCGCTTCATCGTGGCCGCAGCCAGCGCTTCGACCTCGGCGGCCTTGGCGATGTCGATGCGAAACGGCAGCACCGCAGCGCCCAGCGACTGGATCTCGCGCGCGGCCAGCTCCAGTGCGTCGGGCTGCACGTCGGCCATCACGACGTTCATGCCACGCCGCGCGGCGGCGCGCGAGGCCTCGAGGCCGAAGCCCGACGCGGCGCCGGTGATGACGGCGGTGTCGCCCCGGCCCAGATGGATGTTGCTCATGATGATCCTTGATTGAAACGCGATGAGTCGTGTTCAGAGCACGCCCGGCATGGCGCGCCGGATCAGATCGTCCAACGGCGCGCCGGCGCGCAGCAGTCCGAATGCGCCGCCGCCGCCCGGCTCGTCCAGCCGCGAATCGCAGAAGGTGTCGAACACCTCGGCCGGCGCATGCTGCCGCAACAGCGCCGCCTGCACACCGAGCGCCACGTCGCGTGCCAGGCGTCGCGCGTCGACTTCTTCGCGCACGCCGTCGACGCGACCGGGCAGCGCGGCCACCAGGCGATCGAACGCCGCATGCGCACCGCGCGCCGGGGTCAGCTCGTGCATCAGCGCATCGGCCACCGGGCCGGTGCGCAGCGCGCGCAGCAGGTCCAGCGCCATGATGTTGCCGGCGCCCTCCCAGATCGAGTTGAGCGGCATTTCGCGGTAGATGCGCGCCATCGCCCCCTCGCCCTGTTCCTCGACGTAGCCGTTGCCGCCCAGGCATTCCATGGCCTCCTGGCCGAACAGGCTGCCGCGCTTGCAGATCCAGAACTTCGCGATCGGTGTCAGCACGCGCCGCATCAGGGCCTCGTGTCCGCTCGGGTCCTGTGCGTTCTCGGAGCGGTCGACGGCCCGCGCCAGCCGCAGCGCGAGCGCGGTCGCCGCTTCGCTTTCCAGGGCCAGGTCGGCCAGCACGTTCTTCATCATCGGCTGCTCGATCAGGCGCGCACCGAACGCCTTGCGTTGTGCGGTGTGATGCAGCGCCAGCGCCAACGCGTGGCGCATCAGGCCGGCGGTGCCCAGCGCGCAATCGAGCCGCGTGATCGCGCCCATGGCCAGGATCTGCGGCACGCCACGGCCTTCGTCGCCGACCAGCCAGGCGGTCGAGCGGTCGAACTCGATCTCCGAACTCGCGTTCGCATGGTTGCCCATCTTGTGCTTCAGGCGCTGTATGCGCAGCACGTTGGTCGAACCATCGGGCAACCAGCGCGGCAGGAAGAAGCAGCTCAAGCCCCCTGCGGCCTGCGCCAGCACCAGGAAGGCGTCGCACATCGGCGCCGACATGAACCACTTGTGGCCGGTGATCTCGTAGCGCCGGCCCCAGTCGTCGTCGCCCAGGTGTTCGGCGCGCGTGGTGTTGGAGCGCACGTCGGAGCCGCCCTGCTTCTCGGTCATGCCCATGCCGAGCGTGACCGCGGTCTTCTGCTCGAACGGCGCGAAGCGCGGGTCGTACTGGGTGGACACGATTCGCGATTGCCAGGCCGCATACAGGCCGGCATTGGCGCGCAGCGCCGGCGTCACCGCATAGCTCATCGACACCGGGCACAACACCGACGGCTCGGCCTGCGTCGACACGATGAAGGCGGCGGCCCGCTCCACGTGCGCACCGGACGGCCGCGACCACGGCGTGCCGTGCAACCCGTGGCGCAGCGCGGCGCCGAGCAGCACGTGGTAGCTGGGGTGGAACTCGACCTGGTCGATCCGGTGCCCGAAGCGGTCGTGCGCATGCAGCACCGGGCTGTGGTGGTTGGCCAGTCGTGCGTGCGTCACCGTGCTCGCCGAGCCGGCTTCGGCGCCCAGCGCCGAGAAGCGGGCAGCGTCGAAACTCGGCAGGTTGAAGCGCAGCGCATCGCGCAGCCCGGCATCGGTGTCGAACAGGTTGACATCGACGAACGGCGTGCTCTGGTTCAGGACTTCGTGCGTGACGTGGCTCATGACGCGCTCCTCAACATCTGGACATGCGGGATTCCATCCTCGATGTACTCGGGCGTGACCGGCTCGAAACCATGGCGCCGGTAGAAGCGTTGCAGGTGTGCCTGCGCGCTGATGCGATTGGCTCGGCCCGGCCACGCCTGAGCGCAGCGCGCGACGCCCTCACGCATCAACGCGTGGCCGCTGCCTTGGCCGCGAATGGCCGCGTCGACCACGACCCGCCCGATCGACGGCTCTTCGAACTTCACGCCCGGGTCCACGATGCGAAGGTAGGCCTGCAGGTCGCCGCTTTCATTGCGCCCCAGCAAGTGCCAGGCGAATCGATCGGCGCCATCGGGATCGAGGTACGGCCCCTGCTCCAGGATGAACGCCCGCGCGCGCAGGGCCAGCATGTCGTAGACGCCGTCTGCACCCAGGCCGGCGAACCGCTGCCAGCTCCAGCTCAGGGCCACGCTACACCAGCTTGACCAGCTGCTTGCCGAAGTTGCGGCCCTTCAACAGCCCGATGAAGGCCTCGGGCGCGCTCTGCAGCCCGTGGGCGATGGTTTCGCGGTACTTGAGCGTGCCGTTGGCCACCCGCTCGCCCAGCTCGGCCAGCGCCGCGGGCCAGTGCTGCAGATGCTCGCTCACGATGAAACCCTGCACCTTCATGCGGCTGGTCAGGATCAGCTTAGGGTCGGCCATCGGAATCGGCTCGCCGTTGTAGCCGGCGATCATGCCGCACATCGCGATGCGCGCGAATGCATTGGCGCGCTGCATCACGGCGTCCAGGATCAGGCCGCCCACGTTCTCGAAATGACCGTCGATGCCCTGCGGGCAGGTCTGCGCCAGCGCCGCCGACAGCGACGCCAGATCCTTCAGCGGTCTGTAGTCGATGCAGGCGTCGAAGCCGAGTTCGCGCACCACGTAGTCGCATTTCTCGCGCCCCCCGGCGATGCCGACGGCGCGGCAGCCGCGCGCCTTGGCCAGCTGGCCCACGGCACTGCCCACCGCACCGCTGGCGGCGCTGATCACCACCGTCTCGCCCACCTTGGGCTCGATGATCTGCGTCAGGCCGTACCAGGCCGTCACGCCCGGCATGCCCACGGCACCCAGGAACGCCGACAGCGGCACCCGCGAGGTGTCGACCTTGCGCAGCATGCCGCTCGGAGCACCGGTCACCACCGAATACAGCTGCCAGCCGCCGGAACCGACGACGGTGTCGCCCACATCGAAGCGCTCGTGGCGCGACTGCACCACCTCGCCGACGGTGCCGCCGATCATCACCGCGTTCAGCGGTTGCGGCTGGGCGTAGTTCTTGCCCTCGTTCATGCGGCCGCGCATGTAGGGGTCCAGGCTCAGGTAGTGGTGGCGAACCAGCACCTCACCATCCTGCAATTCAGGCACCGGCGCCTGCACGAGCTTGAAGTTGGCGGCGCTGGGCTCGCCGCTCGGGCGCGACACCAGCAGCATCTGTTGGTTCATCAAGGTCATCACGATTCCTTCTGCGCCGCGGCGCGCTGGTGTTTGATGTCACCCCGGGGGGTGGGCAGTGCGCGCAGGTACTTGAAGGTGCCGGTGGCCTGCGCGCAAAGCTGGCCCGCGTCATCGAACACCGACCCTTCACAGAACGCCATCGTCGCGGTGCGATGCAGCAGCTTGCCGAACGCACGCAACTCGCCCTGCGCCGGGCGCATGAAAGTCGTCTTCATCTCGATCGTGGCCACGCCGCGGCCCTGGCTCGGGTCGTGCTGGTGCACGCTGCGTGCGGCGTGCGCCATCGCCACGTCGAGCATCGTCATCAGCACGCCGCCGTGCGCCACCTCCCAGGAATTGAGGTGCGCCTCGGCCAGGTCGACCCGCAGCTCGGCCTTGCCGTCGCCGAAACCGTGCAGCTCGAGCCCCAACTCCTCGACGAACGGAATGCGGATCGGAAAGGCGATCTTGGTAGCCGTCATCGACGCTCCTCAGCCCCCGGTGATGCAGGACACCCCGCCATCGACCGCCAGGATCTGCCCGGTGATGTGCTTGCCGGCGGCCGAGGCGAACAGCAGCGCCGCGCCCTTCAGGTCGTCGTCGTCGCCGATGCGGCGCAGCGGCGCGTGCGCGGCGAGCGTCTCGACGCCCAACGTCTTGAGCGTGCCCTGGGTCATCTTGCTGGGAAAGAAGCCCGGCGCGATGGCGTTGACGGTGATGCCGTGCTCGCCCCACTCGGCCGCCAGCACGCGCGTGAAGTTCACCACCGCGCCCTTGCTGGTGTTGTAGGCCACCGTTTCCATGCCGGCCGGATTGCCGCCGAGCCCGGCGATCGACGCCACGTTGATGATGCGCCCCTGCCTGCGCGGGATCATGCTCGCCTTGCCGATGGCCTGGCTGAACACGAAGATGCTGCGCACGTTGAGGTTCATCACCTTGTCCCAGGCCTCCAGCGGATGGTCCTCGGCCGGCGCACCCCAGGCAGCGCCGGCGTTGTTGACCAGGATGTCGACGTGGCCCATGCGCTCCAGCGTCTCGCGGCAGACCTTATGCACCTGCGCCGCGTCGCTCGCGTCGGCGGCGATCCAGCGCGTGTCGATGCCCTTGGCCTGCAGGTGCGCCGCGGCCTCCTCCAGGTCGCCCGCCTTGCGCGACGTGAGCATGATCTTCGCCCCGGCCTCGCCCAGGCTCTCGGCGATCTGCAGCCCCAGGCCGCGCGAACCGCCGGTGACCAGTGCGGTCTTGCCGCTCAGGTCGAAGAGCTTCATCACGGGTGTGGCCATCGTCTTCTCCAATTGATCGTTCAGAACCATTCGTCGCGCATCTCGCGGCACACCGGGTCGCGCGCATTCACCACGCTCAGCCACGCCGCCACCTTGGGCAGCTCGTAGCCGAAGAAGTAGCGCATCGCCTGGAGCTTGCCGCGAAGAAGATCGGTGTCCATCGCGCCGGCCTGCAGCGCCTGGTGCGCGCAATGGCCCACGTCGAGCCAGATCCACGCAAGCACCATGTGGCCGAAGGCCTGCAGGTACGGCATCGCGTTGCTGAGAGCCTCCTCCGGCACACCGCTGGACCACGCCGAGCGGGTGGCCGCAGCCACAACCTGCAGGGCCGATGCCAACGCCGCGGCATGCACGGCGAGCTCGGGCGCCTGCCGCGCCGCCTCGATGCTCCGATTGATGCGTGTGGCCAAAAGCGTGAGCCCCGCACCATCGTCCATCACCACCTTGCGACCGAGCAGGTCGAGCGCCTGGATGCCGTGCGTGCCCTCGTGGATCATGTTGAGGCGGTTGTCGCGCCAGTACTGCTCGACCGGAAAGTCGCGCGTGTAGCCATAGCCGCCGTGCACCTGGATCGCCAGGCTGTTGGCCTCGAGGCACCATTCGCTCGGCCAGCTCTTGACGATCGGCGTCAGCACCTCGAGCAAGGTGCCAGCCTCGCGTGCGGCCGCGGCCTCGCCGCTGTGCAGTTCGTCGACGAGGCGCGCGCAGTACAGCGCCAGCGCGAGGCCGCCTTCGACGTACGCCTTCTGCGCCAGCAGCATCCGTTTGACGTCGGCGTGTTCGATGATGCGCACCGGTGGCCGCGCCGAATCCTTGCCCGATGGACCGATCGGCCGGCCCTGCGCGCGATCGCGGGCGTACTGCAGGCTGGCCTCGTAGCCGGCGTAGCCGAGCATCACCGCGCCGAGACCGACCGCGATGCGCGCCTCGTTCATCATGTGGAACATGCAGCGCAGGCCTTCGCCGGGGTTGCCGACCCGGTAGCCCACGGCGCCGGCACCGGCGCCGTCCAATCCCCCGCCCGCTGTGCCACGCACCGGAAACCTGCTTTCGCCGAAGTTCAGCAGCGTGTTCGGAATGCCGCGGTAGCCGAGCTTGTGGTTCAGCCCGGCGAGGGCGACGTCGTTGCGTTCACCGGTGAGGCGACCCTGCGCGTCGACCAGCTTCTTCGGCACGATGAACAGCGAGATGCCCTTCGTGCCGGGGACCAGCTTGCCATCGGGGCCCGGGATCTTGGCCAGCACCAGGTGGATGATGTTCTCGGTGAGCTCGTGCTCGCCGTTGCTGATCCACATCTTGTTGCCGCGCAGCCGATAGCGCGGACCCAGCGGATCGTCGGCGAAGTCCTCGCCATCGGCCTCGGCGCGGGTGGTGATGTCCGACAGCGACGAGCCGGCCTGCGGCTCGCTCAGGCACATCGTGCCGAACCAGCGCCCGGCGAACTCGTTTCTCGCGAAGACTTCCTTCTGCAACGCCGTGCCGTGCGCCATCAGCAGATTGGCGTTGCCGCTGGTCAGCATGCCGCCACCGCCCAGGCCGATGCCGGCCTTGGAAAAGAAGCTGTGCGCGGCCATCTCGACCACGCACGGCAGCTGCATGCCGCCCAGCTCGTAGTCCTGCGCCGCAGCCAGCATGCCGGAGTCGACGTAGGCCTTCGCCGCGTCGTGCGCGCAGGCTGGCAGCACCACCTTTTGTCCGTCGAAGCGCGGTTCCTCGGTGTCGCTGATGCGATTGAACGGTGCGAACTTGTCGCGCGCGATGCGCTCGCAGGTGTCGAGCACCGAGGCGAAGGTCTCCAGTGAATGGTCCGCGAAACGCGGCCGCGCCAGCAGCGACTGCACGCCGAGCCAGCGGTGCAGCAGGAAGTCGAGCGTGGTTCGCATCGGTTGCACTCAGCCCCGGTTCGCCTTGGCCTTGACGGCCATCGTCGCCGACGCCTTGACCACCAGCGTGCGCTGATCGCCCGACACGGCATACACCTCGGCCTCGGTGAAACTCACGGTGAGCCCGGGCTTGAGCACACGCGCTTCGCAGACCAGTCGCTCGCCGATGGCCGCACGCAGGTGGCTGGTCTTCAACTCGGCGGTGAAGATCCAATGGCCCGCAGGGGCCATCGTCTGCGCCGCCGCACCCATGCTGTGGTCGGCCATCGCCGACGCCACGCCCGCGTGCACTTGCCCGGTGTGCTGCAGGTGGCGAGGTGCCAACGCCAGCTCCGAGCACAGCCTGCCCTCGCCCACCGACACCGGCTCGACGCCGAGGTCGACCATGAACGGCGAAGAGCGGAAGAACTTCCGCAGCGCTTCGAGATCGGTCTTCATGCCGCCAGACCGAACTGCCGCAGCGCCGCCGTCGCGATCGGGCCACCCCATTCCTGCAGGAAGTGCCCGCCCTCGGCCACTTCGAGCGGCGCCGGGCAGTTGCGGATGTTCTTCTGCAGCGAGCGCATCGGCGCTTCGCCGAGCACCGGGTCGCGCATTCCGATGGCCATGTAGGCCTGCCCGCTCCATTCGTTGCGCAGGAACTCGCGCGCGCGCCGGCTGACCGCCGCACCGGGCGCATCGTCGCCGTCGGGCACGAGGTTCGGAAAGGCCTTCAGCGCGGCCTTGTAGCTCGGATCGGGGAACGGCGCGTCGTAGGCCGCCACTTCGCCGGCAGACAGCTCGGGCTTGCCGCGCGCGAACAGTTTGCCCACCGGCAGATCGGCCTGCGAATTCGAATAGGCGCGCCACTGGCGGAACCCTTCGGTCACCGCGCCGGTGCCGAGCCCGGTGTTCATCACCAGCAGCCGCGTGAAGCGGCCGGGCATGTCGTGCGGCAATGTGAGACCCAGCATGCCGCCCCAGTCCTGGCAGACGAGCAGGATGTCGGTCAGGTCGAGCCGTTCGATGAAACGCATCAGCATGCTGCGGTGGAAATCGAAGCTGTGGTCATCGACGCGGACCGGCTTGTCGGAGCGGCCGAAGCCGATCAGATCGGGCGCCACCACGCGCAGGCCGGCCGCGGTGAACACCGGCAGCATGTGCCGGTACAGATAGCACCACGACGGGTTGCCGTGCAGGCACAGCGCGGTGACCGCCGCGTCGCGCGGCCCCTCATCGAGGTAATGCACCCGCAGGCCGTGGCAACCCGGCAGGTCAGCCACGTAGTGCGGCGGCCAGGCAAAGCCCGGCAGCTGGCCGAAACGGTCGTCCGGCGTGCGCAGCGCGTTCATGCCGCGGTCACAACACCTCGAACACGCCGGCGGCGCCCATGCCGCCGCCGATGCACATCGTCACGCACACGCGCCGTGCGCCGCGCCGCTTGCCTTCGATCAGCGCGTGGCCGGTCAGGCGCTGGCCACTGACGCCGTAGGGGTGGCCCACCGCGATGGCGCCGCCGTTGACGTTGAGCCGATCCATCGGGATGCTCAAGCGGTCGGCGCAGTACAGCACCTGCACCGCGAACGCTTCGTTCAGCTCCCACAGATCGATGTCGTTGACGCTGAGGCCCAGGCGCTTGAGCACCTTCGGCACGGCAAACACCGGGCCGATGCCCATCTCGTCGGGCTCGCAGCCTGCCACGGCGAAGCCGAGAAAGCGGCCCAACGGCTTGAGGTTCTTCTGCTGCGCATAGGTGTCGCTGACCACGACGCAGGCGCCCGCGCCGTCGCTGTACTGGCTGGCGTTGCCGGCGGTGATGACGCCGCCGGGCACGGCCGTGCGGATGTCCTTGATGCTGTCGTAGGTGGTGCCCGGACGCAGGCCCTCGTCGGCGCGGATCGTCACTTCCTTGCTGCGCAGGCCGAGCTGCGCGTCGGCGAC
>Ga0209798_10000581_pt1 | contig 22254 bp, 25 predicted proteins | sample DOMMetBare3Fresh_FD_187475 | JGI IMG/M metagenome (GOLD analysis project Ga0209798, IMG submission 187475) | Wetland sediment microbial communities from St. Louis River estuary, USA, under dissolved organic matter induced mercury methylation -... | ecosystem: Environmental > Aquatic >... | reverse complement strand
ATTGTTCCAATATTTCATTGAAATCAAAACTTAATTGTTCTTCCATTGTCAATCCTTAATATTATTTTACCAAGTTGACACGGAATTTCTAACACTCCCAAGTTTATTCATTAATCTTGATTTTTTTTCAATAAAAAAACCATTTTTATATGTATATATTCCTCTATATTTTGATATAAAATAAACTATTTTACTAACATCATCATTTTGCAGTAATAATTTTATATCATCAAAATTGAGATTTAACTGAGTTAATTGATAAAAAAGATTACAGATATACCATTTATTGGGTTCTTTATATCGTAAATTTTTATAAATCTTAAGGATTATTAAGTTTTGTTTATCATACCTAGTTCTAAAAAAATATTTATTTTCAATTAATGCAATTATTAATTCTAGAATCTTAATCACTAAATTCATATTACTATTCCTAAATAACTTTACTTCAAAACTTATGACACTTCAAATATACAAAGGAATACACGAAAACTGGTAAGCTTTTTCATTAAATTTATTTATACCAAAACTTTTGGCACTAACACGTCTAATGGGATGTGAAGCTTCGCTGAGAGTTGTGCTATCATTGATAAAGAGAGTCCAATTTTACGGTTCAACACTTCAGAGACTTTGCTTTTACTCCCAATCATTGGAACCAAATCTTTTTGTTTAAGACCCAACTCTTCCATGCGGTATTTGATGGCTTCTATGGGGTCTGGCGTAGCGATTGCCCAGTGTTTTTCTTCGTATTTTTCGATTAAGAGGGCTAAGATTTCAAGCTCATCACTCTGTGGTGTTCCCATGTTTGGATCTTGTTCCATCAAAACATCAACACGCTCAAGTGCTTTTTCATAATCCATTTCGGTTTTTATAGGTTGAATGTTCATTTTAAATTTCCTCTGCATTGATTTTACTGTATTCACTGTGTGTTCCAACAAATTTAACCCGTACGATTTTTCGATTATAGTCGATATGCACGATCAAGCGGAAGTCATTGCCTTTGATGTTAAACACAACACGATTATCATGCAAAAAAGAGGCACTCGCATAATCATGCTTGATCTGCTCGCTATTTTCCCACTGAGCCTTACGCACATCTGCATGCCAAACTTCCAGAGGAATTTTTGCTTGTGCGTGTTTTTCATAAAACTGAACCAATGTTTTTTTGCTGATGATATTCATAGAGTGAGTATAATGCTTGTTCCTTTAAAAGGAACTTAATGAGGGATTTAAAATTTACGAGAAGAAATGCAAGGGAAAATCCCTTGCATAAAACACAAAAGTCTCGAAAGACTTCTGTAAAGAAACAATTAACGTTTAGAAAATTGTGGGCTACGACGAGCTTTTTTCTTACCGTATTTTTTACGCTCAACGATTCTTGAGTCACGAGTCAATAAACCAAATGGTTTAAGGATTGCTCTAAAGTCAGCGTCCATTGCTGAAAGTGCTTTAGAAATACCATGACGAAGTGCGTCAGCTTGAGCTGAATAACCGCCACCTTGAGTCGATGCTACAATGTCAAAGCTTGCTTCTTGTTTTGTAAGAGCAAGGGGCTGACGAACACGTTTTTTAATGGTCTCATGACCACCAAGCCACGCTTCAAAATCAACGCCATTAACAGTGATTGTACCTTTACCAGGTGCACTTACCCATACTTTAGCGATAGCTGTTTTTCTTTTACCAGTTGCGTATACTTTTGCCATATTACTTTACCTCTGCTTTAACTTGCGCTGTATGTGGATGCTCATTACCAGCATAAACTTTTAGCTTTTTGATCATCTCTTTAGCAAGATTTGTTTTTGGTAACATGCCTCTTACTGCAAGTCTATACAATTTCGCTGGGTTGTTAGTTAATAGATCACCTAATTTTTCAGTTTTAACACTACCGAAATATCCTGTGTGTCTGTGATACAATTTTGTGTCTAGTTTTGTTCCACTAAACTCTACTTTTTCCGCATTGATGATGATAACAAAGTCACCACAATCAACATTAGGTGTAAAGTAAGGTTTATGTTTTCCTCTAAGCAGTGTTGCTACTTCTGTAAGGACTTTACCAAATCTCTTACCAGCAGCATCCACTACGATCCAGTCGCGTTTAACTTCGCTTGGCTTAATCGCTTGTGTAGCTTTCATTTGTCATAACCTTTGACGTATTTATTTAACGAAGTGCAAGTGTAATAAAAATATACTTATATACAGCTTAAATTAAGTATATTATAAGCTTTTGACGAGTTCAATACCTTCGCTTTGCAAATAGCAAATATACGCACTCACAGGAAGATTATAAATCTGTGAAAGAGCCTCTTGATAAAGCTTCACTTGGGCGTGATGTTTTGCACTTTGTTTTTTTGAACTTTTATAATCAATCACAATAATTTTATCGGGAAATTCTAGCAAAAGATCGATCTGTTTGCGCTCTTTTTGATAGATAATAGGTTGTTCTTTTAAGACATTTGCACCCTGAATCAACTCTAAAAAAGCTTGACACGTAACCAGTTTTTCAGCTCTTTGATAAATCGCTTGCAAGGTTGATGTATCTAACAAAGGTGCAAAACGGTTTTGAAGCGCAATATACGCACGCTTCAATGCAGGCTCATCAAAACTGTCCAACATTTCCAACATATAGTGCTGTGCAATCCCAAATGTAATAGAAGCAATTTCTACGCTTTCACCCTCTTCTTCAGGCGTACTGGAAACCTCTTGTGCACCATAGCGCTTTGGCATATACACACACATGGCAGTTTCCAAGAGAGGTATTTCTTTCGTGGAAACCCCAATCATCCCACGCTCTGTAGTGTTCAAATCCAACATCGCAAATGCACTGTTTTGCGCTTTGGCACAGACAAACAAAGAGCGTTTGGCTCTTGTAAACGCCACATATAAGGCATTGAGACGATCTTCATACGACAAAATACCTTCATTTTCTTTGGCTTTTGCGTATGCTCCATCAACCGATTCACGTCCTGACATTGTGAGGTACAACCCTTTGATGTCTACTTCATCGTAGCTAAATAAAAGCGTATCGCTTCGGTTATTGTCACGACTCAGACGGTCGCATACGATGACGTGCTCAAACTCTAGACCTTTAGATTTATGTACGGTTAAAACACGCAAACCATCCACATCTTCACTTTTGGCCTCATCACTCAGATCATCCAATGCAAATAAAAAGCTCTCAATCTCCTCGTAACGACTAGCGACTTCAAGGAAACTCAGCACATCGGCACTGCCATCAAACAAGCCATAGGTTTTGATAATTTTTTCGACCAAAACAAGTGGCGTTGCGTCCAAGTTCCAGCCACTTTTAGAAAGTGGGGTATCCCATACCATGCCACACTGAACAAGAAACACTGCTTTATAAAGTTCATCGCCAAAATAGAGGTATTTGAGTAGCGAAATGATGGCTTTGATAGAGCGCACTTCGATAAGTTTTAACGTTGCTTCAAGTCTTACATGCAAAGTAGGAAACTGCTCTTGTACCAATGCTTTAAAGACTTTGGCATCTTTGTTCGTGTGCACTAAAAGGGCAATATCTTTAGGCTTGACACCCTCTTTTAAAAGCATTCCAATCGCCTCTAAAACAGAAGTTTCAATCTCTTCTTCGATACGAACATTAATGTACCCCTCACCCGTGGCTTTGGCAACCTTTTGGGGCTCATACCCTTTGATTTTAGAGGTAAAGATTTCATTGACAAACGACACTACCTGCTCGGTACTGCGGTAGTTCGTATCAAGCGCATTGACATCTAAATGCAAACTTTTTTTGGCATACCCAAATAGCTCTTTAGCCCCACCCCTAAAACGGTAGATCGATTGCTTCACGTCACCCACAAAAAAGAGTGTTTTAAAATCCTTCACACCCTGCCCTGCACGTATCTCTTCGATGAGTGGCAGAAGAATCTGATACTGCACGATGCTCGTGTCTTGAAACTCATCGATCAGTAGATGCTCTATCACGCCATCAAGACGAAAATAGAGAAAATCTTTGCTGATCTCTTGGCGCAAAAGGGTGTAAAGCAGATTGGTTACGTCATCAAAACGAAGCTCACCGTATTCGCCCATTAAGCTTCTCAGGCTCTCGTCGTACACCGAAAAAAGCTTGCCTAGTTGACCTAGAAAGTACGCCTCTTTAGCATTGACATGTTCGTTTAAAGCCTGTTTGAGTTCTCGTAAAAGCACATCAGTGGTCTCATTGGCATACTTTTTATAGTCCCAATACCCAAAGTCTTCACGCTCCAGATACTTTTTAGAAAGCAGATCGCCCAGCGTCTCCACTTTAAGTGTTGCAAGCCCACGTACGGAGAGTCCACTTTGCTCAAAATAATCTCGTATCTGCCCTAAAATATCCAAACACGGTTTTAAAGAAGGGTAGTGCCCTTCCGCCAGTGTGCTGATGTCAAGCTCTGATTTTTTCTGATAGAGCATGTCCAAGAGGCTAAACAGATCACCCAGTTTTTTATCTTCATTGATGCTAAAAGCAATGAGGGCATTGTAAAGGTTTTTACTTTTGCACCCTTTGATGAAACGCTCCACCAGTTCTTCACCCAGTCCATTTTGTCCTACTTTGAAGTCGGGTTGCAACCCTACATGTAATGCAAAATGGCGCAAAATGAGCGAAAAGAAAGAATCCAGTGTCGAGATTTTGATATCAGCTTGAAGCAAGCTTTGCATCACACGCTCTTTCTCAAAGAGTAACGTCTCTTTTGACTTGCCTGTCTGCACAGCAATCGCTTCTAACTCATCTTTGTCTTCTAAGTGTTTAAGCGTCTCAAAAATACGCGTTTTCATCTCTGCGGCAGATTTGTTGGTAAAGGTGAGCGCAACGATCTTTTGTGGATTTGCCCCCATAAAGAGAAGTGAGAGATAGCGAACGCTCAGCGCAAACGTTTTACCACTGCCTGCACTGGCTTCCAACGCTAAATAAGGACTTAAATTCATATCTGCCCCTCCCTTCCGCATAAGAGCACATAGGGGCAAAGCCTGCAATGCTTGATCTCCTCGCACAGCTCATACCCATTGATCGGTTTGGAGAACTCTTGTAACTTACCATGCAAAAGCGCTTTTTTCTCTTCCAAGAAGTTTTCAGCTACTAAAACACCCTCTTTAAGATCGTAATAATAAACGCCACCAACTTTACCCAAAGTGCTCGCAATGCGCTCGTAAAAGACCAGCTGAAAATCTGTGGTGCTTTCAAGTGAGCGCTCACTTGTCGTTGGCACTTTACCACTTTTATAGTCGATGACAAACAACTCGGCCTCTTTTTGGTCGATGCGGTCAATCTGCCCCTCTAACATAAAACCTTCATAAGGAACTTTATGCGCAAACTCTTTTTGAAACACCTGAAAACCTTCATCAAATCGCGCAACCTCATTGTGTATAAACGGGCGAAGTTTTTGAAGCCAGACATCCACAAAATAACCCCATACTTCATGCCTATTTTGTTCTTTTAACAGCGTTTCTATTTTGGCATAGAGGCTCTTTTCATCCCTGAGTGCCTCATCACAGATCGCCTCTTCTAGGGCTTTATGCAATACAATACCAATGGTTTGTTCATCAATTTGACTGCTTGGCATCTTCGCCTCTTTGAGCTTTTGGACATAGCGAAAATAAAACTGGCGTTTACAGGTAAGCAGTGTTTTTAGTTTTGTGGCCGATAATGGGAACGCTTTAAGATCATAAGGTGCATCAATAAAAGAAAGCTCATAAAGATTTTTAGGTGCATTGACTTCAAAGAGTAGCGGTTGCAGTGCTTTTTCATCTGCCATAACAGTTGTGCTAAAGCCAAGCTCATCCAAAAAGCGCGAAGGCATACTCGTCTCATTTTTCACATAAGCAATAGCGATTTTCTGCGCCTTTGAAAAGAGCTGATGGTAATAATAACGTTGTAAATTTTCGCGATCTCTTTTTGTTGGAAGCCCTGCATGTGCACGTACCGCTGAGGAGAGAAAGAGATCTTTTTGGCTTCTTTTAGGTACAAACTCATCGTTAAAATCTAAAACGATCACCCCTTTGTATGCCACACCACGAGTTTCTAACACACCCAATACCGTCACCTTTCCACCTCTAACATCGTCTTGGCTTAAAACAGAGAGGCGGTTTAAAAAGAGCTTGGTAATTTGTTCAAAACGAAGGGAGGGTGCGTATTTTAAAAAATGTGTAAAAGCAAAAAAGGCTTCTTTAAAAAGAGGGTTTTGCTGCTCTTTTGTATCCAGCGAAAGGAGTTTATCAAAGAAATTCATAGCCACTTCTGCACTGACTTTTTGGTGCCATATCTCTTTACAGGTAACCATCATTTCAGGCTCAATTTTAAGGCGAACAAGACGTAGGTGGTCTTCGATTTCGTCATTGCGCATCGCTTTTTCAATGGCACTGAGTTTCTGATAAAAATAGCTTTGCTTGAGACTTATGCCCATTGCGAAGTTAAGATTATGCCACGTATCAAATGGGCGCAACACATCGGCAAACCTCTCATCAGGTAAAACCACCACGATCTCCTCTGGTCTTAACCCCTCTTCCACAAACTGAGCAATGGTACTTTGCACATAACCCATCTGCGCTAAACGCGAAGCAAAACCATAAACTTGAACATCCTGCTCGGCAATACATTGAGGCGCTACATGCAAAATCTCTTTCGTAGAAAGGTTGAGCTCATACGTGCAATGGGGTTCCAACGTCATACCAAGTTCTGCAAAGAGTGTTACCATCTTTTGATTGTAAGGACTGATGCTAATTGTTACATGTAAAGGAATAATTGTTGCGATTTGACTCAACAATCCCACCTCAAAACGACTCAAAAAACCCTCCAGATGAATGCGTACAGCACCCAATGATAAAATATACTCACAATTGAGTTCATAGCATTCAGGAAGCGTTATACGGTCATACAAACCTTGCTTAGATAAAAGTGCTTTATAGTGTTTTAGAAGTGTTTGCAAAACGTCAAGATGTTCCACGTAATGCTCATACGTATCGGCACCCACCAGTGCTTCCAGTGCCACTTTCTCATGGCTTAGCTCTTCAAAAAAGTGAAAAAGATAACTTGAGTTTTTCAAAAATGTAAAAAATTCACGCTCAATGTAGAGAAGTTCAAACTTCGTAAAACGTGATGCTTCTTGCATGAGAAGCACACGCATATCTTCATCCACCAACGAATGGTGTGGAACAAGCACGGCTTTTTGCTCTAACTCTGCAATCGTTATGGCTTTGGGAAGAAGGGTGTTAGCATCTAAAAAAGTATCGTAAAAAGAGCGCACAGCCCTACTGGTTGCAAAAACTTCTAACATAAACACCACCCTTTTTTAATAAAAGGATTATAACAAAGCAAAGATTTAAGAAGGATTTTTATATCAAAATGAAAGAAAAAAATGGCTTAGGCACTTTTTAAAAAGTGCCTAAAAAGAGTTTATTGTGCAGCGTAAGCTTCGTTTTTGTGATAACCTTTAAATTCGCCAATATCGATTTTACTCAAAATTTGCCATCTGCCAGGTTTACTGATCTCAAAGGGACCAAACGTGTAATTACCATTTTCAACTTTAGAAGGGGACAACTGTTTGTTCTCTTTGTTACTATCAGGACGCGAAAGCATCAACAGAACATTCGCATCCTTGACAGGTGCACCACTCTTATCGGTCAATGTGAGGGTAATGCTATTTTGTCCCATTTCAAATTTTTCGGTCGAATACGTGAGGTCAAACTTTGCGTTAAACTTTTCTTGAAGTTCCAAAATGCTGTTGATTGAATGATCTACTTTTTGGTATTTTTCCATATAAAAAGTATCCATTTCTACAGGATTATCAATAGCAATTTTAATGGTAAAACCGCACGCAATAACACAGCCTATAATCATTCCTACAACCACATAAGGGTAGTATGTGTGTTCACTTTTAGCTTTTTGCACGACTTTTAATCCTTTTATAAATGATAAGTACTACAACAACAACCATAAAACCATAAATCAACAATCTCACAAGATTGATCGTTGTTCTATTAGCATTACCGATAGAACTCTCTAGCTCAATTTTACGATACTGTGCAATCTCTTCAACAAGTTCAGCATACCCATTAAGCAAAGCAGGACTTACACTGACCTCATTTTTCTTAGAAGTTAGCAATGGAATAATTGTCCCTTTCCATGGCAATGGGGAAAGAAGCGCTTCTCTATCAAACTCTTTTTCGAGCCCAGAAGAAGCATAAACATCTACTTTTTGTTCTGCTTTAAAAAGAGTTAAAAGTGCGTAAGGAGGGGTTAGATTTTTGACAAAGTTTTGCTCATAAGTGAGAATATTCTCTTCACCTTTTTGTTTTGCAATTAAAATGACTTTGACACCCGTTTTAGCAAAGAGTTCACTTCCCATTTCTTCGATCTTTTGAGCTGTTTTCTCTTCTAAAACGTCATCATAAACAACAAAATCTTTGGCAAAAACCAAAACCGGAAGCAATGCAATAAAGCAAAGAAGCCAGAGCTTCTTTGCTTTGTCATGTAATAAGGTATTCATTAACCGATGAACAAGTGGTGAGAAGTTAATACTGCCCACGCTGTAATTCCGGCAATGACAACTAAACCAAGAACAATAATTTTATCCATATTTTCAGCCATCTTATGCCCCTTATTTCGCTATAGTTTTTTGATTCGCATTGGCAGCATCTTTCATTTGAAGTGCTTGCGGATCAGTAATCTTATAAGGTTTATCAGCAACTGCTTGTTGTGCCTTTAATCCAAAGAATGTTAGCGTCCCAAGGATAGAAAGCAATAATACAACTGCAATCAACATTCCAGATATACCATTAAGTCCAAATATGTTTCGATTTGTATTTTCCATTGAGCTGTCCTTATTTCGCTAAAGAGCTGACGTACGCGCCAACCGCTGCTTTTTGAACATTGGTTAAACGACCATCATTGAATTTAGGCATATTACCAATAAATCCTTTTTTGCCCGTTCCAAGAACATTGACAACGAATTTTGCATCGCCATAAACACTTAAGTCTGGAGCACTTCCTGCCATGCCTTTACCATCTTCACCATGGCACGCTGCACATGTTGCCCATAGAGCTTTACCACTTTCTACGAGTGCTGGATTTTTGCTCTTTTTAACAACAGATACTTCTTGCATAACATACGCTGCAACTGCTTTTGCACTATCAACATCCAAAAGCCCCGCAGGCATCTCACCCAATGGATAATCTGAACCTTTAGCTCCGTTAACGATAGATGCAACAATTGCTTCTTCATTACCCCATTTACCTAGGTTTGCAGCCTTAGCCTTCATACCATCGCCTGTTACACCATGACATGGTGCACATTGTACTAAGAAAACACCCTCACCCATACTCATAAGTGTTGCTTTGTCAGGATTTGCAAATTTGCTCTCAAATTTTGTATTGAAGCTCTTTACTTCTTGATTGTATTCACCCAATTGTGAATAACTACCAAGAGGGTAGCCTGCTAAGAAATACCATGCTGCCCATACGATAGTTCCCACGAAAGAAAGTGCCCAACCAATAGGGAGTGCGTTTTTATATTCGCCGATGCCATCCCAATTCTCTTTTGCTAATTCTCCACTACCTTTATCGGTTTTCATCTGTTTCAAATACTTACCAATAACAAAAGCACTGAGAATTAAAATTGCTGCTGCACCAAGCAATGATAACGCGTTTACATTGTCATTCAGCCAATTCATTTATTGCTCCTCTTTATTCTTTCTCTTTGTTTGATGGAGTACGGGATTCAATTGGAGTATCATCAATTTTATCGTTTAATGCGATATTTCCGTACTGCTCATAATTTCGCGTACCTTTTTTTTCAGCCTTGTAAAGATGATATAAATAACTGTACATCATCACGACTAAAAAAATTGTTGCTCCCACATAAGCATAAGCTTGAATCTCTCTAATTGTTTCCATACTCACCGTGAACACCTTATTTTAAGCTATTGAGATAAGCAATTAATGCCACAATCTCTTTGATCTCGCCACGTTTAAATGCCTCTTTTACCTCTTGGCTTTTCATATCTGCAACAATAAGTGCAGCTTCTGCCATAACTGCTTTTTTAGCTTCGTCATGGGTACCAAGTTTAGGCATATCAGGTTGATCGTAAGGCGTATTAAATACTTTTTTCACGGTCAATGCTTCTGCATATGCGGTATCAATATCAGCAGTGTTTTTAAACATATGTTTGTATGCTGGCATAATGGAACCAGGCACAACACTGATAGGATCAGACATATGGTATTCATGCCAATCACTTGTTCTATAGTTTCCAACTCTCATTAAGTCAGGACCTGTTCTTTTAGAACCCCAAAGGAATGGTCTATCGTATGCATACTCGCCACTAAGTGAATACATACCATAACGATCTGTCTCAGATTTAAATGGACGAACCAATTGTGAATGACACGCATTACAGCTGTCTTTAATATAAACTTGACGACCTGCAAGTTCTAGGACTGTATACGGTTTTGTACCTACTACGGGACGTGCTGTCTCCATAAAGTCAGGTAAAATTGTTACAACACCTGCATAAGCAATCACCAAAAACACACCTACCGCAAAAAAGAATGGGTTTCTTTCTAACCAATGAAACATTATCCTATCCTCCTTTTACGCTGCCATAGGTGAAGCATTTTGAGGCTCAGACTCAATTGCTTTACTTGCAGTCATAGTTTTATACATATTGTAAGTGAAAATGAAGAAACCGATAAGATACAATAAGCCACCCGTTGCACGAATTGCATAATATGGAATAAGTACCGTTACCGTGTCGATAAATGAGTAAGCAAGGTTACCGAATTGGTCTGTTGCTCTCCACATCATACCTTGAGTAATACCTGCAATCCACATACTTGAGAAGTACAAGACGATACCCGTTGTTTGAATCCAGAATTGTGCTTCGATCAATTTTTTACTGTAAATTTCACGTTTAAACATACGTGGTGCCATATGGAACAATGCTGCCATTGTCATAAAGCCTACCCAACCAAGAGTACCATCATGAACGTGTCCTGGAATCCAGTCTGTAAAGTGCGCAAGTGCATTGACAGATTTGATAGATAAAATTGGACCTTCAAGTGTACTAAACATATAGAATGTTGAAGCAAAAATCATCAATTTAACCAATGGATTCTCTTTAAGTTGACCCCATTGTCCTTTCATGGTAAGCAAGATGTTAATCGCACTACCCCATGATGGAAGAATCAAGATAATTGAGAAGATTGATCCCATTGTTTGTACCCAATCAGGTACGGTTGAATAAATAAGGTGGTGTCCGCCTGCCCAAAGGTAAACAAACATTAGACCCCAGAAAGAAAGCAGTGAAAGTTTATAAGAGAAAACGGGTTGACCAGATTCTTTTGGTAAGAAGTAATAGATCATCGCAATAATAGGCACTGTGAAAATAAATGCTACCGCGTTATGGCCATACCACCATTGAACCATTGCATCATTACTTCCTGCATACATTGAAACAGAGTGATACCATTTTCCTGTACCTGCAACAAAATAAGTTGGAACTTCCATATTATTGAAAAGGTATAACATAGCAACACCCAAGAAGGTTGCAATAAAATACCACATAGAGATATAAAGTGTTTTTTCACGTCTGATACCAATCAAACCAAAAATACTCAAACCCCAAAGTACCCAGACAACAACGACAAGAATATCCAAAGGCCATTCAAGTTCTGCATACTCTTTAGAAGTAGAGATACCCATAAAAAGGGTAACAACTGCTATAACCATTAAGATCATGTAAAGCCAGAAATGAAGCTTACCAATAATCATCAAAAATGGTGATTCTGCCATCGAAACCTTGAGTACTCTTTGCCCAATATAGTACCATGCTGCAAAGATTCCGCTTAGTAAGAATCCAAAAATTACTCCTGAAGTGTGTAATGGTCTTAAACGACTGTAAGTACCATATTCACCCGCCAAGTAATTCAACTCAGGGAAAGCCATTTGATAAGCGATAACCACGCCTATTAACATACCAACGATACCAAAAAGGATCGCTGAGTAGGTAAAACATTTGGCTACTGAATAGTCATAGTTCAATGCATCTCTAGCCTGCATCAATTCCTCCTACTTGTGTTTTTATGTCACAAAAATATCACATAATGTAAGAATTATAGTGCAGCAAATCTACAACGAAGCTTAAGAAGATTAAATTTGTGTTAAATGAAAATAATTAAGGAAAATTTAAAAATAGAAGAAACAAGAACGATGAAATTATCGTTCTTGCGTATTGATTTTATAGCCAAGACCCGGGATATTTTTGATAAATTCTTTATCAGTTTTTTCGCGTACACGTTTAATAAAGGTACGTATGGCTGAATCTGTTACTTTTTTGTTTGTCCAAACATACTTTTTTATCTCTTCATGCAATACAAACACACCTAGGTTTTTGACTAAAATTGAGATAAAAAGTAACTCTTTTTTGGTTAAAAAAATTGTTTGACTTTCTTTCACTAAAACTCTACGACTTTTATCAAATTGATACCCATACCCTAGTTCTACAACATCACTTTGATCAAGCATCTCTTTAGAAACCAACTTAAGTGTTCTGAGGAGCTCATCAGGATCGATAGGTTTAATAAGGTATTTATCAATACCCACATCAATGGCTTCAAGCAATCTTTCTTTTTCACTAAATGCACTTAAAATAACAACAGGAGTCTGTTTTGAGATATGCTTAATCTCTTTTGCCATCATTAAACCATCCATTACAGGCATCATAATGTCTGTAATAACGATATCGGGTTTGTATTTTTTAAATTTTTTTAGTCCATCATCACCATCGCGAGCAACAATAAACTTAGCAAACTCATCGCCTATAGCACTTTCTAAGGCGTTTCTTAAATCTTCTTCATCCTCGACAAACAAAACCGTCAATTTTGCCAATCCACTCATAGCTCTTCCTTTTCACTCAATTCTGCTGGTATTGTTATAGTGAAACAGACGCCATCATTGCAATTTTGTGCAACAATAAATCCCTTCATGCTATTGTTGATAATCATTTTACTCATATAAAGCCCCAAGCCAGTGCCTGCACTTGCATGTTTTGTTGTAAAATAAGGCTCAAAAATCTTATCTATAATAGCTTCGTCAATTCCACCAGCATTATCGCAGACTTTAATTATAGCATCTCCTTGCTCAGATGTGTCAATTTCAATATAAATTAATCTATTTTTTAGTTTATTGTGGCAAAAAGCATCAATCGTATTATTGATTAAATTAATAAGAACTTGTGAAAATTCATTAAAATACCCTTGAATCGGAACATCATTTTTGATATCCATGCGCACTTCAACCTCATTTTTTTCAAGTGTTCCACGCATAATATCAATCGCTTCTTTGGCAACAAGACTCAAAGTAAAATGTTCACTTTGACGATCAGGACTAAAAAAATGACGAAAATCTTCAATCGTCTCCGACATTTTAGTAATGATTTTTTTTGCATGAGAATAACTGTCTTCAAACTCTATATCTTGACCATCATTTTGGCGTTTGTAGAGTTTATTCATCTTATACAGTGTAATGTTAAGTTCTGAAAGAGGCTGTCTCCATTGATGTGCAATGTTGGCTATCATCTCACCCATTGATGCAAGGCGTGACTGTTGAAATAAAAAACGATCTTTTTCACGGTTTTTTTCAACCTCTTCCAAAACGCGCTCTTCTAATGTTTGATTGAGTTCCATCAAGGCTTTTGTCTGCTCTTTAACTCTGCGCTCTAACGTTTGATTAAGTTCTTCTAACTCTTCATCTTTGGCTATAACGGCTTCATTCAGGCGTACACTCTCTGTCACATCATACCGAATGGCAATAAACTCTTCGATATCTCCATTTTCATTTAAAATAGGAAAAACAGTTGTGTTGACATAAAAGGTACTTCCATCTTTAGCAAGATTTTTAACGGTTGATTTGTAAGTTTTTTTTTGAAGAATTGTTTGCCAAAGTTGCTTAAATGTCGAAGCGGGCACATCAGGATGTCTTACAATGTTATGATTTTTGCCTACTAATTCTTCTTTACTGTAGCCAGAAATCTTACAAAATTCATCATTAACAAAGGTGATAATCCCGAAAATATCAGTTTTAGAGATAATATTACTACTCTCAATAGCACTTTGGTATTGCTCTAATTTCATGCAATTGCCGCACTGTAACCAAGATACGCCATATAAATGCCATAGCCTACAATGATAAATGAAGCAATTTTAATCATAACCTCACGAAAACCACTTCCTTTTAAAAACCCAACAACAAATCCAAGTCCTAGCATTGCAGGCATAGTTGCTAAACCAAACATCAGCATGGTTAGACCACCACCCAAAAATGACCCCGATGTTGCAGCTGCTGCCAAAAAGAAATAGACTAACCCGCAAGGTAAAAAGCCATTTAAAAGCCCCAGTCCATAAAAGCTAGCAATTGTTTTAGAATGAATCAATGTAGAAAAAAGTTTTTTAATGAAAGGATTAAAAGCAATGGTTGACTCTAAGGAGGTGAGAAATTTGATTTTTCCCATCATCGAAAATCCCATAAGAACCATGAGTATGCCAATAAAAAAATAAAAATAACCATTAATATGAGATGAAAAAGTAAAAACACTTCCAAGGGTTCCAAAAATCATGCCCAACAAAGTGTAAGAGCTGATTCGGCCTAGATTGTATGTGAGATGGCAAAAAAACTGTTGCAATGAAGTAGAGGACGCGTCAATTTTAGCGCTACTGTACGCCATGACAAACCCTCCACACATACCGATGCAATGCCCTAAACTTCCTAAAAATGCAACACTAATGATTGCTGTAATGTCGATGGCGTTAATGGCATTGCTCCATTTATTTAAAGTTCTTACAGAACTCTTAACACGCCTTCAAAGCAAACCTTTGAAAGCTACGCTAACGCTAAGTTTTCCTAGGCGGAAAGCCCGCGCACCTTTGGCGCTTTACTTTTTTTCAAAAAGGTTTTTACAACCTGTTGGCAAACTCTTGAAATATATATTTGCTCTCATGTGGTCCAGGGCTTGCTTCTGGGTGATGTTGCACTGAAAAAATCGGCGAATCATTGTACTCCAATCCTTCAATGGTATTGTCAAACAAGTTGATATGTGTCACTTTTGCAATAGAGCACACAGACTCTGGAACATTGTAGTTGTGGTTTTGAGCTGTAATTTCTACCACGTTTGTTTTGGTGTTTTTAACAGGATGATTTCCCCCGTGTTGTCCAAATTTGAGTTTATATGTTGGATGGCCATGTGCAATAGAAAGCAATTGATGACCCAAACAGATCGCAAATATAGGCATTTTTGCTTCAATCAATTTTGTAATTTGCGCTGCTTCTTTCTTAAGAATAAGAGGATCTCCTGGACCATTAGACAAAAAGAGTCCACTAATCTCACCATTTTTATAGCGCTTTATGACATCATCCGCATTGAAGTCATGAGGGATAACTTCGACTTCAAGTCCTGTCGCACACAATTCATTTAAGATATTTCTTTTAATACCAAAGTCAACTGCAAGCACTTTTTTACCTAGGCTATGGGTTGCTTTTTCATAAGATTGGGTATCGGCATTCCAAACACTACTTGTGTGCAAATAGGGCTTAGTTGTGCCTACTTTTTCAATGTAATTTACTTCTTCAATACGAGGACTTGCTTTTAACATCGCTTTGAGTTTTTCAGGATCACTCACTTCTGTTGATGCGATCATCATTTTGGGGCCAGAATCACGAATCATTTTCGTTAAATAGCGTGTATCAATATCGCAGATACCCATACTTTGGTGCTCTTTTAGAAATGTTGGTAAAGCTTCTGTCGATCTAAAGTTTGAAGGCATGACATTGAGACTTCGAACAAACATTCCACTGGCATGAACTGTTTTACTTTCCATATCGTCATCGTTGGTTCCAACAATACCAATTTCAGGCATTGTAAAGACAATGAATTGTCCCGCATAACTCGGATCACTCATAATCTCTTGGTACCCACTCATGGAGGTATTAAAAACGATCTCGCCTGTTTGTGAACCTTCAAAGCCAAAACTTTTTGCTTCTAAAAAAACGCCATTTTCAAGATAAATCCATACAGGTTTTAACATCATACTAACATTCCTCTTCTTCTTAACTCTTCTTCATAGAGCTTTTCAAAAATTAAATCATACTCTTCTGAGCCAGGAACTAATGTTCGTTTATAATTTCCAATTTTATCAGCTACATCATTTTCAATTTCTTGAAAATGCGCAATGTATGTCTCAATCGCTGTATAAACAACATTTTTGACACGGTTTTCTGTCACATTGTATTCAATAAGACCTGTTTTCCAGCATGTCTCTAAAATTTTATGTGCAATTTCATTGTATCTGTCTTCGTACGACAGAATAACACCAAACTCCTTGGCAAGTTTTTTCTTGATCAACCAGAACATATTTCTGCGGTCAACCCTTTGAAACTCCATCTCATCTTCATTTTGATCTAAAATCTCTGTAACACGCTCTTCTAGCGCAGTCTCTTGTTTAATATCGGCAACAATCAAATCCTCTGCGACTTTTACAATAGGCTCTAGGCCTTTAAGCATGGTAATGAATCCACAATTTAAAATATCGATCGCTATTTTATTGGCAATATAAGGGGCATGAGGCAATCTGATTTTCATCCATAAACCTTACTTCTGAATTTTCACACATTTTATCTAAAGTAAGGTAAATATCTGTTTAGAGCAAGTGTTGAGAGAGGTTTGTCACTCTTTTGTTTGATTATTCTCTACAAAAGGTGGACCTTTTTTGAGTTGTTGCGTAATTTCAGAGGCGACTTGTGGATTCATCTTTGCCATGATTTGTGAGACTTTTTTAGCAGGCAAGCCAAACATAATTGCAGCACCTTCATGAATAGGAAGTTTTTCAACAATGGCAGCAGCAGCGGCGTCTTTCATTTTAATGTATGTTTCGTCTAACTTATCGCCTTTTTTTGCTTGGACTTGATCTAAAAGTTTTTTATTTTCTTCCAGCATTTGAGCAATCTGCTTTTCTTTTTCTTCAAGTTCTTGCTTTGTTTTTGCAATACTGTTTTCTTTCTCTTTGAGCGCATTTTTTTGTTTTTCAAACAATGCATTTGTGGCAGCTTTGAGTGCTTCAAAAGATTGACGCGCTTCATCTATCTTTTCTACTTCACGTAAGAGTTCTCCCTTGCGTTCTTCAAAGACTTTCGTACAATCAATGGTATCTGCACACAATAATGTACCTACAAGTAAAATCCACATACGCTTCATTATTTACCTTTTTGACTTATTTGCCCTGCAAATAACATCGTTGATATTTCGTCTAAATAGAGCTGTTCTTCACGTTTGATTTTATCCATTATGGCTTGGAGCTCTTGCTCTTCAAGGTATTTAATTTTTTCATACTCAATGTGCGCTTTTTGATAGTCACTTTGAAGTTGCTTTGTAGTGCGTTTGACCACAAATAGCTCTTGCTCACAACGTTTTTTTTCACGACCTAAAATACTTTTTTGCTCATTGACCATCAAAAGAACTGAAATTATGCCTTCTTTTGGCATCTCGACCGCAGCAATCTCTTTATATAAAGCGTCAATCTTATGGGTAAGCATACGCTCTTTATTTTGACTTTTCATCAATTCTCTTTCAATTGCATCACGTTTTTGTTTACGAATTTTTGCTATTTTTGAGAATTGACTTTTCATAATATGAGAACCTTTACATGTAAAGATTTAGAAACACCCTATGGCTACCATTCAGAACGGAGGAGAGTAAGAAGAGTCTTAGACTCTTCTTATAATATAATGGTATCGTTTCTATCTGGGCTTGTTGAGACAAGTCCAATTTTTGTACCCGTTAAGACTTCAAGACGTTTGAGATAAGATTTAGCAGTATCGGGTAAATCTTCAAATTTACGACACCCCACAACACTTTCCCAACCTGGAAGTTCTTCATAAATTGGTATTACATTGTCCAAATCTTCGGGTAATGTCTCGACACGTTTACCATTAATCTCATAAGCAACGCACACTTTAATAGTCTCAAATCCATCAAGAACATCAAGTTTCATAATAGAAAGATCATCACAACCATTAATACGACTAGCATATCGACAAGCAACAGCATCAAACCAGCCACAACGACGAGCACGTCCAGTAGAAGTACCGTATTCATGGCCTTTTTCACGAAGTTGATCGCCTTCTGTTCCAAAATCTTCTGTTGGGAAAGGACCATTTCCAACACGGGTACAATACGCTTTAACAATACCGGTTACCTTACCAATATCTTTTGGATTAAGTCCAAGTCCTACACATGCCCCCGCACTAATAGTATTTGAGCTCGTGACAAAAGGATAAGTACCATGGTCAATATCGAGCATAGTACCTTGAGCACCCTCTAGCAAGACTTTTTTATTCTCATCCAAACATGACCATACCATATGCGTGGTATCTGTCAAGAATGGTAAAAGAGCTTTGGCATAACCGTCTAACTCTTTTTTCAATGTTTCAAAATTAGGTGTTACAATTCCTAGAGCGCTAAAAAGAGCTCTGTTTTCATCGTAAAATTCAACTAAAGACAGGGCAAGTTTGTTGGTATCGCGAAGCTCGCCCAAACGGTGTCCACTACGCTCAATTTTACTACCGTAACTTGGTCCAATACCACGTCCTGTTGTACCAATGGCTTTCGCCCCTCGTAGTTTTTCTTTGGCTTGATCAATTAAAATGTGGTGATTAAGGATCATGTGCGCTTTATCACTCACAAAAAGGCGACCTTCAAGTTTATCAAACTGTGCCATCTCTTTAATAAGTGCCTCAGGAGAAACAACGACACCGTTACCAATGACATTCAATGCTTTTGGATTTAAAATACCAGAAGGGATCAAGTGAAGTGCATAACGTACACCATCAACCCAGATCGTATGACCTGCGTTATGTCCACCTTGATAACGGCACACGACATCGTAATGTTGCGCTAAAAGATCAACGATCTTGCCTTTTCCCTCATCACCCCATTGAATTCCTACGATCATATCAGCTTTCATTTTATTGTCCATCTCTTTTGATTAGTATTTCGATTAGATCATCTGTGTAAAGACCAAAACCGCTTGAGCCAATGCCCTCACAGTCATAACTTCCACCAACACCCAGTGTAGAGTTTTTATGAATAAATCTAAAAAATAGTGCATTATAATAGCGCATTTTCACATAATAGAGCGGCGAAAAGACGACATTATCGTATGCAATATGAGCAGAAAGTGCTTTGAGTTTTTTAAGTTCAACTTGAAGAACATCTGGAACCTCGGGGATCACGGCTTCCAACTCTTGCAATGTTTGTAAACAGGTCAATTTTGTCAACCATGGAATATCCAAAGCAAGCAGTTTTTGAAGCTCGCCTTTTTCAAAGATTTTGAGGTCTAAGTTCAACATTGCAGAGAGAATCTTAGGGATATTAATATTGCTTACATGCAAAAGTGGTTTGAGTGAAAATTTTTCAAAAATCGACAAACTGGTCGCAATACTCAAAGCCAGATTGTCTTCGCCAATCAGCTCTGCACCAATTTGATGCACTTCGTGGCTTGGATAACGAAAAACAGGTTGAATGTAAAACCATTTAGAATGATTTGTACTTCGCCCAACACGTTTGGTACTTAAGCGTACCACGTCCATCGTACTATCCGCTCTGAGAGAGACAATATGATTCTGCTCATCCGAAAAACGTAACAACTCTTTTTCGTCAATACTTTTATGCTGATGATAAGAGAAAAAAGGTGTCACGATCTCTTCAAAACCAGCATTGTATAAAAGCTCACTTGCCACATTTTCAAGCTTACGCTTTAACTTGGCACTCTCTCCAAAATAAAGCTTACTGCCTGTGGGTATCTCGTGCTCATAAATCATTATCAACCTTGGTAAAATTCTTGGGTAAATACCCTATTGGCAGTTCCATCATACGCTCTCTTGCCCAGTTCTGCCAAAGCAAGCTCAACCGCATTAAGCGCCCAAGCTGTCTCATACACATTGACAAGTCCCATATGATTGATTCTAAACAGGGTATCTTTGATATGGTCTTGCCCACCCGCCATATTCACGCCGTATTTTGTTTTTAAAATTTTGCGGATTTTGCTCGCATCATCATGCAACACTGCGCTCATCGCACGTGCAGGCACTTTTGGATAGATGTGAAGTCCAAGAGCTTGCAGTGCTTTGTTGGTTGCTTCTGCTCTTTTTGCCGTATCGGCATAAAGTTTATCCAGTCCACCCTCAGCATCAATAAGTTCACACATAGCCACAAGACCGATAACTAAAGTTGTCGCAGCTGTCCATGCCGTAGTGTTTTTACGTTGGTTTTTAAGCTCTGTTTTGAGATTAAAATAATAGCCTACGCCTCCATTTTCAATGGTCTCTAACGCTTGAGCATTAAGCCCAATAAACGCAAGTCCAGGAGGAAGCATTAAGGCTTTTTGGCTTCCAGAAATAAGTGCATCAATATGGGTGGTATCGACTTTTTCAACACCCACAGCGGTAATGCCATCGGCAATCACCATAATGTTGGCTCGAACCGCTTTAACTGCTTTTGCTACCGCTTCAACAGGATGACGAAGTCCACCTGCACTCTCGCACACTTGCATACACACAGCATCAATGCTTGGATCATTTTTGACAAGCTCTACAATCGCATCCACACTCACAGGTGTGTCCCACTCATTTTTTATTTCGACAAATGGTTTGTTGTAAGCAGCACAAATCTTGCCAAAACGCTCACCAAATTTGCCCGAATTGACGACAATCGCTTTACTTTGACACAAATGAAGCACACACGCTTCCATTGCTCCAGTTCCACTGCTTGCTAGCATTAAAACTTCTTCCATATTAAAAAGCTTTTTCAAATAGCCTCTTGCTTGCTCAAAAATAGCCTCAAACTCAGGTGTTCTATGGTGAATGGTTGGTGTACCCATTGCCATACGCACAGCTTCAGGAACAGGAGTTGGTCCTGGTGTCAAAAGTAACATAAGAGATCCTCATGGTGTATAGTTTTGAGTGCGATTGTAACAAAATCTTGCTTGTTGTTTCTTTAGTAGCCGGCTTCTCTCTTCGAGCTTCACATTTACAGGTAAAAAGTCTTTTGAAAGTCGTTTTCCTATTTTAAACTTACATAAATAATGTAATCTAAAAGCAACAGCTTTTTGTTATCATCTCATAGTGTATTCTTTAATATAAAGAATCCTACTCAATCTCAAGGAGAAAACGCATGTCGTTTAAAGCCAAAATTATCGTGACAATCTCGGTCTTAATGTTTCTAAGTTTGGGCATATTTAGTCTGTTTAGTTACATAGATACTAAGAAAAACAGTGTTGTGCAAATTGAAGCCAGCCTTCAAATGGCATCGCGCGCCTTAACAGATTATATTGACCTGTGGGTCTCTTCTAAAAAAAGTGGTGTCGCTGGCGCTGCACGTTCTTTAAGCAATAGTCATACAATGGATGATGCTGACTTGGAAGCCAAACTTAAAGAGATGAGTAAAACATTTGATGCGATGGAATCTTACGCTGGTTTTGAAGATGGCAAAATGATTTACGGCAGTGGTAAGAAAAAAGCCGATGGGTACGATCCAAGAGCAAGAGGTTGGTATAAGCAAGCTAAAAGCGAGGGAAAAGTTGGTATAACCGATGCCTATGTTGGGGCAACAGCTAAAGTCCTTATGGTGACTGTTATGGCACCTATTATGAAAAATGGGGCGATGATCGGTGTTGTTGGTATTGATCTTCCATTGGAAACTTTGGTAAAAGCAGTAGGCGATGTCAATTTTAACGGTGGGTACGGAATACTTCTCGATACCAAGAAAATGATTGTTGCACATCCTAATAAAGAACTCCTTGGTACAGAATCAACACTCAATAAAGAATTTAAAGATAAAAAAGAAGGATTTATTGAGTATGACTTCCAAGGTGCCAATAAAATTTTTGCGTTTAAAGTATCGACTGAGACAGGCTGGACACCTGGAATTACCTTTGATAAGGAAACGGCTTATGCCTTTTTAACTGCGCAAATTAAAGACTTAATGCTTATGGGTCTTGTAATGCTCATCCTCTCGATCGGAATCATGATCGTGCTGATTAAAGCACTGCTTCGTCCGCTTGATAACCTCAATGGTGTTGTCCAAGAACTCTCAAGTTCTGAAGGAGATCTTAGACAAAGACTTGAAGCCCATAGTAATGATGAATTTGCACAAGTATCCCGTAATATTAATAAGTTCATTGAAAAACTCCATGAGATTGTTAAA
>Ga0209798_10000579_pt1 | contig 22286 bp, 16 predicted proteins | sample DOMMetBare3Fresh_FD_187475 | JGI IMG/M metagenome (GOLD analysis project Ga0209798, IMG submission 187475) | Wetland sediment microbial communities from St. Louis River estuary, USA, under dissolved organic matter induced mercury methylation -... | ecosystem: Environmental > Aquatic >... | reverse complement strand
CCTTCGCAGGTCCCGCCGGTATTGGTCAATGCAAAATGCGCCCAGCTGCCATCCTGATAAAAGAAGGCGCCGATGCCGACCCCCAGCACGAGCACCACCTTTAAGACAGTAATGAACGATGCCACCTGTCCGCTCACACTCACTGCGGCACAGTTGATCAGGGTCGTGATAGCGAGTGTCAACAAGGCCACGATTTGCAGCCTGCCAAAGGGCAGCGGATGTCCGGCAACGGTGAACCTGAAATAAACATCGCTCAATGCGCCGCGGGTTAGATCGTTCAGAAAGATGGCAAAACCGACCGAGAGGGCAGCCGCCGAAGCGGTGCGCGAAATCAAAATTTGTGACCAACCGTTGAGGAAGCCCCAGACCTTTCCATAGGCGTCCCGGGTAATCACGTATTCGGCGCCCGCATGCGGTCGTATGGTTATCAACTCGGCGTAGGTAAGGGCGCCGGCGAGGGCCAACAAGCCGGCCGCGATCCAAACCCCAATGACTCGCGCTGGAGTCCCTACATTGCAGGTCATCACCCGTGCTTTGAGAAATATGCCAGTGCCGATGATGTTCCCAACATTGATTGAGATTGCGGCGATTGGCCCCAGCCCGCGGATTAAATCTTTCTTATTGGTGGTTGACACGTCTTATCTACAGTTGACAACTTTTAAGTTGGTTTCTGGTTCCAGTTGCAGATATCAATTTTTTTGAACTTGAAACTTCAAACAGCCTTCTCCGAAAAGTGCTGTCTCTTTGTCGGTGTTAGCGAACAATTGAAGCATCGGGTCCCAGCGATGAATCGCTGAGCTCTTTTGAGCCGTCCGCTGAACGCGGACTTTTCGGGCAAAGCCGTTTGAACCTTTGCACAGCTTCTATTCCACATCATTGGCGATCAGGTCCTCATAGGTGTCACGGCGGCGAATGAGATGCGGTCGGCCATCCCGGATCAGTACCGCCGCCGGGAGTGGGCGGCCGTTATAATGAAACATCTGGGCGAGGGAATAGGCGCCGCAGTTCAGCAACGCCAGTACCTCGCCTGGCGCGACGCCGGCGGGTAGCTTGCGATAGTCCGGCAGCCGTCCTTCGCGCTCGATGTCAAAGTAAACATCGCCCGAGTCGCAGAGGGGGCCGGCGACTTTATAGTCGCAGTCGTACGGCTCTCCAGCGCGCGAGGCGGAAATCAGGTGGTAGTACCATTTGTAGTTGTTCATCGACAACATGATGTTGTAACCCGCATCGGTGAGCAGCCATAAATCATTGGTCTCCGGCCGGCGTTTGATATTGCGCACCGTGGTCAGGACCAGGCCGGCGTCGGCAATTACGCTGCGACCCGGTTCAAGCAGAATCGTCACGCGATCGAGCAGATGCTCGGCAGCGGCGTCACGCGCCGCGGCCCGGGCCACGCGCAACGCTGCCGCCAGCACCACAGCAGGCTCAAGATCGGCGCCCAGCATGTCGCGCTCGTGTTCCGGCAGCTGATCCGCCTGAGTCCGATCCCTTAGATAATTTACCGGGATGCCGCCGCCCAGATTGATGTGCTCCAGCACGTGGCCGGTGTCGTCGTGAAGCTTGACCAGGTGTTCCCACATGCTTTTGAAAGCTTCGGCAAAAGGCTCGACATCGGGAGTCTGAGAGCCGACGTGAATATGAATGCCGCAGACATTGATCAAGTCGGGGTTTTGCAGGCCGCGCCGAAAAGCGTCCAGCACTTCGGAGGCAGAAATCCCGAATTTTGAAGTGAGCAAAGCAGTTTGCAGACCAAGGTGCGAGCGGGTGCCAATCTCGGGCACTAAACGCAGCGCAATGCGCGCCGGTCGAACCTGATTGCCGCTCGCCCGCAGCCGGCGCACGGACTGCTCCACCAGGCCAATCTCAAATATTGAATCGACATTGATGGCATAGATGCCGGCACGCACCGCGTCATCGATCTCTTCATCGCTCTTGCTGGTGCCGTTAAAGATGATCTGATCCGGTCGAAATCCCACGCGCAGCGCTTTGAAAAGCTCGCCGCCGCTGTTTACTTCAATGTCGATGCCGGATTCCAGGACAGTCTTCAGGACGCTCAGATTAGAGTTGGCTTTGGAGGCGTAACAGTACTTGATAGGTCGATCAACGGTTTCCGCCGCCTGCTGTAGCCGTTTGATATTTGCCTTGATCCGAGGTTCGGAGAAAACAAAAAGCGGAGAAGCAAACTCATTGATGAGGGCGATGGCATCGGCCCCACTGATGTTCAAACGGCCTTCGCAAACGTCCAGAAAACCGGGGATGGACCACGCCGGGCCGGAAAGGGCTGCTGGGGATGACATGAATAAGATAGCTCCGCGACAGGAAATTGAATTTCACCGATACGAATGGAAGCGAAGATAGACTGGGGAACGATCAGCGTCAACACCTCTGCGCCGTTATGCGCGCGGTAGTTCGTTACCGTAGAGGTGGAAGGGAACTCCAAACGCCTGTGTGCTGGCCTGGCCAGGTTAATTTGAGGTGGGAACGAAATTGTACATTAACACGCCCGTCACCTTGACCGGTTCTCCACTTAAGTATGTCGGGGTAAACCTCGCCTGCCTGGCCGCTGCAACGCAGGCTGCCTGCAACAATGGATGTCCCGCTACGGCCTGGGCGCTGATAACACTCCCTGTTTCGTCAATGACAACCTGGACCGTGACAGCGCCGCCGGCTTTCGCCTGAGCTGCCAGCGGTGGATACTCGGGTTGCGGCAAATAGACAGCCTTGCCATTGAGCACGCCTCCGGTAAGGGGAGCCCGTCCCCCCGCGGTCTTTGGCGGTGAGCTATCGGCATGCTTAGCTGCACTCTCTTTCGCGTCAACTGACATGGTTTCACCAGCAGTAGTTGTTGATTCCGATTTAACTACTGCGTCCTCGCCCTCGGCTTTCGTGACTGAAGGGGTCGTACCTGTGTTGGGCGCGTTGGCTGTAGCAACGGATGGTTGAGCCACGACCTTTTCCGGCAGCACCAGTGAAGCAAGAAAATTTTCGCTAAGGGCATCGTCCTTTTTGGTGTTCAAAAAAACGATAGCGTAAAAGCGTTTTCCCAGGAACAACTGCGCGGTCCCGGACAAGTCTCCGATTACGACGCGATATTCGCGTCCGGGATTTCCGTTGAGGACTTTATCGCCCACCAATGTGAACTTTTTCACTGCGTCTTTCCCGCGGACTTTTTGCGGAAACCAGCGCCTGAACGCATCGTCGTAGGAGTTAAAGCGTTGCAACTCGGTATACATGCGCGGGTCAACTTTGATGCCTCGCAGAGACGCGACGGCAAACACCGGTCCGCGTTCACTGGCTGAGAGGTACAGTCGAGTGGTGATAGTCATGCGGTGGTAGGGTTCCTCGCTCTCCTCTACCTTCGGATCCTTGGGCATGTCGACTGAGAACAGCTCGCCTTCCGGGCTGAATCTCTGCAGAGATGGGGTCTGGGCACGAGCAATTAACGCAGCTGCGGCAAGAGTCAAGAGACAGGCAGCGCAGAGCAGGAACGGTCTGGCAATTGTAAGCAACGTCGGTACTCCTTTCCAGTAAGTCAAGAGCAGTAAAGCAAACTATAACGCAGCTCAGGCCGCCTGAACAGGCCTTTGGTTTTGAGCCTTTCTTTGGCTCGCAATTCCAACCCAAAGGCCCGCTCGTATGGCCGAAAAAATACCCAGGATCGGAACGCCTCAAGGCGCGACCGATGCGCACTCCGCATTGCTTCGGGTGACGAATAAGCCAAAGCGCTTTTGATATTCATCCGAGGTTATGAAGGAGCACACCATCGAGCGGAAATTGCCCGGATTGGCATTGAGCAATCCCAACCAGAAGTTGAAGCCGCCGGTGTCCGGGGTCCGCCGCAGGTAGCCGTAGTACTCGGTAGCCACGAAAGCCCGGTTGAATTCAGCATTAACGAACTCAGTATAACCAACCAGGCGCCGCAAGACCCGCGCTCGACTCGAGGTTTGGCTGAGTTCCATTAGATATTCATTTTGTAGATCAGGCTTTTTGGAAGTCAGATCGACGCCTGAGCCGGTCAGCACGGTGGCAATCAACTTGTCGATATAATCAGAGCCGTTTAGCGTCACTGGGTAAACGCCGAGAAACTCTCCATTCTGTACAAAGGCTTCGGTAAAGCTCCTCATGTCCGCGGCCGACCCGGTGGCGATCAAGCTTCGATCCTGCGTAAACTGGGTCACCGTGGGCAGTTGGCCAAACGATGCCTTGCGCACCCGGTAGACGAAAAAGTCCCTATTCTGAAACTCCTGGGCAAAGAAAAAGGCCGCGGATACGTCAATGCGCCGACTACTGATACAGGTTGTGTTCACTCCACAACTGACAAGGCGATCGGTCCAGAAATTCAGGCCAGGCGTGTCGGGGTTCCGAGTCAGAAAATCAAGGTAATTTTCGCGCACGAAGTAGCTCGCTTCGTCGATTGGATTGAACTTGATCTGGCCCCTGATTTCTCCGCCGGGGAAGTTAGTAGAATGCACATTGAAATAGAACAGGTTGTTCCGCAATTGCGAAAGCTGCGTTGGAGTCATGGTGATGGAGACGTCGTTAGCCGAGCCGGATGTCGCTGCGGGAACCGGCAGCGGAAACAGAACTGGCGCATTTTGGCCTGCGACCGCCGGCCCATGGATGTGCGCAGCAGCCGCATTGCTCGTCAAACCTGAAAAGGAGAGTGATACTTTGGCGGCCCCAGTTGCTTCGTCTGTGACGATTACCACGCCCGTGCCGGTGCCATTAGTGGTTCGGGCTGGTACCTCCTGTCCGCCATCCAGACTGGCCACGAAGGTCCTTAGCGCGGGATTGAGAACCGCGGGAGAATCATTCTCGGCAATTTTGACGGATGCTCTGCTGGGGAAGCCCAAACCCGCCCCCGTGGGATTGCTAAGCATCACCTCCACACTTTCGTCACCCTCGAGGCGAGTGTCGTCAATGATCAGCACCCGGAAGGTCTTGCTCGTCTCGCCGGCGGCAAACCGCAACGTGCCGCTGGCTTGAATGAAGTCTGAAACTATCGACGCATGTCCGGCGCTGGATTCCGTGAGGGTGGAATAATTAACAGCCGCTGGCTGCCCAACCTCGCCGGTGCGTGTGACGGTCACGGTGGCGAAGCCGCCACCCTCGCTGACAACGTATTCCGAGGCGCTAAACTGGAGCGAGATGAATGGTGGAACGGCGTCCTGCAGCCTGCCAAATATTCCGTGCTCCTCATCGCCGATGCCGGCGTTGAAGTAAAGCGTATTCACATCGCCGCCGCCGGCTCCGTTCCCGAAAGCCAGCGCCCAAAGCCCTTCGATCTCGACCTCGTGGCCGCTCTGGTCATTTAGCGCGCCGAGAAAAGCGCCGGAGGTGGGATGATACGCGTTTATCCGACCGTCGCCGAAATTTCCAATCAGCAAGTCCATGCCGAAAGCGCCGAAGTTCGCCGGCGCAATGGCTATTCCCCAAGGCGAGTTGAGCGCGCTGTTGGAAATCAATCGCTGCTGGAAGTTGCCGTTCAGGTCAAAGATGCTCACATAACCATTGCCCGGGCCAGCCTGATCTTCGCCCGTCATGGGATCGACCTTGGCATACATTACGTAAAGCTTGCCCCCGAGATTCTGGATATTAAATGGTGCGTAGTCGCTCGGTAGAGTGGGGTCGATGAAGGAGCCAGCCAGGGTGGTCGCGGCAAAGTTCTTGTCAAAGACATCAATTTTGCGGTTGGCGAAATCAGCCGCATAAAGGAAGTTCGCCAGGCCGTTGTTGCCAATCGCCAGGCCGGTATAAACATGTCCCGGTCGATTTGCGGCAATGATGGCAGCGGTACCGGCCCTCCAGGCGGTAATGTTGCCGGTGATTGAGGCAAAGATGAATCTGGCTGGACCAGTACCGCCCCCCGCGGTGATGACAAAGTCCGTACTGCCGTTGAATACAGTTCCCGTAGGCAGACCCCCCGGTATGGTCACGTTGAGCGGATTTTTGAAAGCAGGGTTGCCACCGTTGTCGCCACCGAAAAGTGTCGCCGTACTGGTTCCGGCATTAGCTGTCCAGAAGGGAGACGTAGCAGACATTGAGATGCCCCAGGGGTTGATCAGGTTCGGATCGAGCATTTGGGCCAGGTTAGGAACATCCGAGACCAGATTAGTTTGTCGATAAATGTTTAGGCCGCCGTTGTTACCGGGGACGAACTGTTGTTCCTGGGATCCTGATACGTTACGGGCCTTAGAGACTTTTGCTGCGCCGCCCACTCCCAGAGCGAGAAACATGCCAAGTCCGGCAATGAAGAGAAAAGCCAAGGTGTTGAACTGATTGAAAGTGCTGCGGCGACTAAGCATGTGATCCTCCTTGCTCAATTTGGAAATGAGCCTAAGCCTGCGGCGAAGAGTTTTGACAGCAGCCGAGAGACGCACTCACAGCCGATTTCAGACCAGCGAGGGGAATGAATCATTGGGGGACTTTTGCTTCTTGCAGGGGGACTCTAAGCCGAGTGGCTGAAGTCTGTCAAGATTTTGGCCGCGCGAGTTTCATTGCTCGTTGCCGCCTGGCTCTGCCGGTTCACTCGGGATCATTTGCGCGTGGCGCGCTCGCGTTCAATCAACACACGACGCAGAATTTTTCCGGAAGCGGATTTGGGAATCTTGTCGATGAACTCAACCAGGCGAATCTTCTTGAACGAGGCCACCTGGCCGGCAATAAATTCCATGATCTCGGCGCCGCTGACGTCGAGGTTGCGCACCACATATGCTTTGGGCAACTCACCCGCCTCATCATCCGGAACCGGAATCACCGCGGCATCGGAAATCGCCGGATGTGACAATAACAGCGCTTCAAGTTCTGCCGGGGCGACCTGAAATCCTTTGTACTTGATCAGTTCCTTCGCCCGATCGACGATGAAGAAGTGTCCATCCGAGTCTGCATAGGCGATGTCACCAGTGTGAAGCCAGCCGGCGGCATCGATGGTATGCGCAGTTGCCTCGGGGCGATTCAAATAGCCCTTCATCACCTGTGGACCGCGTACGCACAACTCGCCTTCCTGATTTGGCCCCAGAACTTCACCCGTTTCCAAATTAACTATTTTGCATTCCGTGTTCGGGGCGCAGACCCCCACGGCGCCAAACTTCACCGAGGCTGGATCGGAGGGCGATGAATGAGTTACGGGACTCGTCTCGGTCATGCCGTATCCCTGGCGAATTTTTACGTTCAGCCGTTCCATACAAACTTTGGTCAATGTCTCACCGAGCGGAGCGGCGCCGGAAAAGAGGGTATGGAGTTTGGAGAGATCGTACTGGTCAACCAGCGGACTATTGCTCAAGGCGATGACAATAGGCGGCACAATATGCGCCATGGTCACGCCGTGATCCTGCACGGCCTGCAGGAATTGATCCAACTCGAAGCGGGGCATGGTGACAATCGTGGCACCCTTCTGTAACCCCAGATTCAAAATAACTACCAGGCCGTAGATATGAAACAGCGGCAGGACGCAAATCAGTGTGTCGTTCCCGGTGAAGTAATCCAGTCCTTCCATCTGGCACAAATTGGCCACCAGGTTGCGATGCGTGAGCATGACACCCTTGGGCAAACCGGTGGTGCCGCTTGAGTAGGGAAGCACCACCAGATCTTCGCTCGGGTTTATTCTTACTGCGGGTATCGCGCCGTCAACAGCGGTGAGGGAAGCATAGGGCGTTGCGCCTTCGGCTTCCCCAAAGACGAACAACTCCTCGATCTTTGCCGCAGTGGCGGCCGCGCGGGCCTTTTCAATAAAAGCCGGCGCGGTGATTAAGAGCTTTGCCCCGGAATCCCTGAGCTGATGGGCCACTTCGTGTTCGGTATACAAAGGATTGATCGGGGTAACGATACCACCCAGGAGCGCGACGCCATGGAAAATCACAGCGTATTCGGGCAGGTTGGGACTTAGAATTCCGAAGACGTCGCCTTTCTTGAAACCGCGCAACGCAAGGCTCGCGGCCACTCGTCTGACGGACTGGGCTAATGCGGCATAGGTGACGATGCGTCCCGTTAGACCTTCTATGAGAGCGGGTTTACTTCCCAGCTCAGCGGCCCGTTGCAGTACGAAATCAGGCAGGGAAAGGTCGGGGATACTTACTTCCGGGAAGGGGCCACGAAAGATCATATGATAGTCCGATAAACTTTAATTTGTCGCAGACGAGCGGAAAAGAACTATTCGAAAATGCTGATTGTCTCTGACAGTCATCGACAAACTGAAGTTTGTCGGGACTCAGGCTGGGATACATTAACAGGAGTGCCCAGAACTCCGCAAAAAGTATATAGTGCTCCAAATCGAAATACTGGTAAGCGGTTAGGACAGTTTTCCCGAACCAACACAAATGCTTTTGGATCCCCCAATCGATCGGTTGCCGTTGTACAGTAGGTCTCATGATGAATAGCGAAGCGCGACCCCTCAATGTGGTATTGCTGGTAACTTTTTTTAAAGGCGTCGACTTCATCCGCGAGTGCAAGAGCCTTGGCTGCCGCGTGGTAGTGATAACCAAGGAAAGAATGCTCCACGAAGATTGGCCGCGCGACAGTATCGACGAGCTGTTTGCCGTGCCCAACGATGCTTCGACCGACATTTTCATCGATTTGATCCGCCATCTCTCTTTACAGCAGAGAATCGATCGCGTGGTTGCTCTGGAAGAATTCGATATCGTGCTGGCGGCGTTGCTTCGCGAGCATCTTTGTCTGCCCGGCGTGAGCAGTTCCCAGGCAACGATCTTTCGGGACAAGCTGCCGATGAGCCTGAAGGCCAAAGCGGCGGGCCTGACTGTGCCGGATTTTTGCCCGCTGCTCGTTCGCGATGAGTTGCAGGACTTCATGGAGCGCGTGCCTCCGCCATGGATTGTTAAGCCGCGCTCGGACGCCTCGGCGATTGGCATGCGCAAGGTAGAAAGTCAGGATGAGGTCTGGAAAGTCATTGACGAGCTGAACGCGCGCGAGCGGCTAAACGAACGAAGCTCTTACTATTTCCTCGCACGCTTCGTGCCCGGCGAAGTTTTTCACGTCGATTCAACAGTGCACGGCGGCCGCGTGGTATTTGCGGCAGCCAATCGCTACGGTCGCCCACCGATGCAGGTGGCCCACGGGGGCGGCGCATATATCTCGCATACAGTCGCGCATGGTTCGGCTGATCAGAGAAAGCTCCTGACCCTCAACCGCAAGCTGATCAAAGCACTCGGCCTGCGCAACGGAGTAACGCACGCTGAGTTTATCAAGGGCGCTGGCGATGGAAACTTTTATTTTCTCGAGATTGCTTCCCGTGTCGGCGGCGCTTACATCGCCGACGTTCTGGAAGCTGCTTCCGGTATCAACCTCTGGCGTGAGTGGGCCAAACTCGAAATAGCCGGGGAGGACCCAGCTGCGGCTTACCGTCTGGACAAGCCGCGCAAAGACCACGCCGGTATCGTGCTCTCACTCGCGCGCCAGGAATACCCGGACACCTGTGCCTATTGTGAGCCGGAGATCGTCTATCGCGTAAAGAAGAAGCATCACGTAGGTCTGATCGTGTGCTCCCCGCAGTTGGAACGCGTGACGGAACTGTTGGATCAGTACGCGCAACGCTTTGCTGACGATTTCATCGCCATCGTCCCCCCGCTCCAGCGGGCCGAGGAAGCCTTGAGCTGAGGGGGTGCGTATCAGTGATGCCGGCGTAAGGCGGTACTCGGCGCGCCTTTACTCACAGGGTTTCTCTATTGACCTATATGTACCAGCAGGTTGATGCGTTCGCGTGTCGCCTGGGCCATGGCCTCGACATCCGCGGCGCTGTAGTTGGCGGCGCGAAAAGCGTCTTTGAGCTGATCATCGCTGAGCTTTCCCAGCCAGCCTGCCAGCCACCGCGCGTCATCTACGGTGATACCTTCGAAGAGCGCCTGATTCTTGCCGCTGTAGTTGAACTTGATGACGTTGTTCTTGACCTCTTTGATGAAATCCGATTTGACGAAGTCCGCTGGCTTATTACGACTACGTGAAAAGATGCCGCCGGTCTTGCCCAAAGTACCGCCGAGGTCGCTGATGACGTAGAGCAGCTCGGGCTGTCCGGTAGCCTCATTAGTCGTCCACAGGATCTGGTTGTTGGAGTCCTTCATGTCCCAATTGTTTATCAACAACATCATGATCTTCAGGCCCTGCAGCTCCCGCGTGCCTTTGAACGGGTTGTCGGTCCAGCTCCATTCGGCCTCGCGCTTGATGTTCTTTGGCCTGGCCTCCAGTCGAACATTTTCAAAGTTGCCCTTTCCGGCAACGGTCAAGCGCGGCACCAGGTAAACAATTTCAGACTCATAGCCCGCGGCCCAGACCAGGCGATTCGATGCGGCTTCGCTCTGGGATTCAGCGCCCACCTTGGCAATCCAGATGTTGCCGGCTGCGTCGCGCACGCGAAACTTCCGGGAATGGCCGCCCGTCTCGTCTTTGATAAAGGTGACCTGGCTCGTGTCGGGCTTCATCGCGTCGCCCCCGGCCCCGGTTAAGAGATTGCGCGCTTCAATGCCCACGGGTTCGCGCCAGAGAACTGGCGTCCCGGTTCGCGGTTGCTTTTCCTTCTTTTTCTGCGCGGTGCCGAGGAACGGGCAGCCAAACAAAACGATGTTCAAGAGAAGAGCTATTCGGATCAGTTTTATCTGCGACACGATTTGCGCCTCCTGTTGGTCAGCATTGTTCAATAGTTTTTCCTACAGCGGTTATCTAATAATGTCTGATTATGCGCCAGTTGCGGCATTCTAAACGGGGAAGCGAATTACTGGCAATCCAGAGACCACGCTCCTCAACACTGTGTAGAGAGTACCGGATAGAGGCAGGTTTTTCTCAGCATACCCAAACGCCCAGTATGACGGCAGAACGCGGGGCGCCCGCAACCGCCGGATTTCATTGACCCGGACCGCCAAGCTGTAATAGTCTCTCGGCATTGTCTTGGCGAGCACTGTGGTCATCCATTCGCTATTCGCAAATCTCGCACAGTAACGCTGAGTGCAGGCAGTAGCAGGCACATAGAGTGCCGCCTTCAGGCGGGCTTTTCCCAGCGCCTCAAAAAGCGAGCAAGTCAGCGAAACGCCCACAGGAAGGCGGTACTCAGAACGCCTGTCGCTCTTTGCCTTCCGCCATCGCACCATGAAAATCAGTGTTATCATTCCAGTGCTCAACGAGGCCGAATCGATCCACTCTCTGCTGGATGCCCTGCTGGACCAGACGTTACCACCCGCTGAAATCCTGATCACAGATGGCGGCTCGATCGACGCGACTCCCGAGCTGATTCAGGAGTACCTCAAACGCAACCCTTCCCTTCGTCTCTTTCGTGAAGCCATGGCTTTTCCGGGTCGCGGTCGCAACGTGGCGGCGCACCACGCGTCTAATGAATGGCTGGCCTTTATTGATGCGGGCGTGGTGCCCGCGCCCGATTGGTTGGCGCAATTGGCGGCCTGCGCTCGCGAAAATGTTGATACTGACATGGTCTTCGGCTCCTGGGAACCCGTCACCGATACTTTCTTCAAGGAATGTGCAGCCATCGCTTACGCGTATGTTCCAAATCGTGAGAGTGTCCAAGAAGTCAGGCGGGCCAGGGCGATATTTTCTTCGTTGCTGAGGCGCTCGGCATGGGAACGCGTCGGTGGATTCCCCGAAAATCTTCGTTCGGCTGAAGATCACCTTTTCATCAGGAAGATCGAGGAGCACGGCTTTGTCTTGAGCTATGCTCCTGACGCGCTGGTCCGCTGGACAATGCAGCCGACCTTTGCCCTGACGTTCGCGCGCTTTGCAACTTACTCAAGGAACAATCTGGTGGCGGGGTTATGGAGGGATTGGCAGGCGCCGATTCTGCTCCGTTACGTATTTTTGCTGGCCGGCTCTTTACTGGTTGCCGTGTTCACAGGTTGGTGGCCAGTCGTGGCCGTTCTGTTTATGCTCCTGATGTTGATTGCTCGTTCGGTCGTGGCCCTCTGGCGTAATCGGATCAGGTATCCGGCTGGGATTGGACACAATCTCCGCCGCTTGTTCTTGCTGGTACCAATGTTTCTGGTGCTGGACGCCGCGACTTTTGTGGGCACGATGAATTGGATAGTCCGTGACAAACTGCATCTGGTGCGATAGTCCTCCTTGCGCCATCGGCGTAAAACAGGACGTTGCGGGCATTACCTGGGAACATTGTTGCCAGTGCCTGGCTTGCTCGCGAGGTAATACGTCCAGGCAGAATTCTGATCTGACTCCACCTCCACGCCTTCCAGATCATAGGCATGAATATCGGCAAATCCTGCCGCTACCAGCTGTGCTCTTTGCTGCTCGATGCCAATATAATAGGTCAGCAGTGAAAAGCCGTGAGCGTTGTCGTTGACGATGAGGTATTCATCAGCGTGTACCTCGTATCTTCGCATACGCAAATGTCTGGGCAGGAAAGCGAGTGTGTAAAGACAACTCTTGAGCAGGTTGAGATTGAATGGAGTGCCTGCTTGCCACGGCAGTTTATGGAAGTGGCGGTAATCTCGATTATGCGTTGAGAATACGAAAAATCCTCCCGGCTGGAGGACGCGCCGAATCTCTCCCAGTATTCGCAATCGATCCTCGTGACTCACGTAATCAAGGCCGTTCAGGGAAAACATCACGAAGCCAAAACTGCTGGTGGAAAACTGACTTAGATCCCTGGCATCGCAGCAGAAGAGATGGGCGGCCGGATATTTTCGCCTCGCAGCGGCAACGCAACCCGGTGTGTAATCAATGCCGGTGTAGTCGCTGCCAAGGTCAAGCAGAAACTTTGTGGTGCGGCCGCCGCCAATGCCGATGTCCAACACCTTCCTGTCCTTAATAAAGGGGCGCAGCTTTTCCAGGATGACCGCTTCCGCCGGATGAAGGAAGTCGAGCTTTTCGTACCAGCTTACGACTCCGGACTTCGCATAGCTCCGTTTGTTCAGCTCGGCGATATTGTTCGGCTGCCTGGCCATAAGTTTCCCGAAGCCTGAATGCGAGAGAGTCAGCTGAGGAACCGGGCAGCTTGAGCTCGATAGTTCCCCGACTGATTAGAAAATTCAAATGGCATTACCCAGAAGCCTGGTTCTGAGGCGCAGAAACAGCTTGCCCTTCAAAGTCAAAGCCTCTTCGCAAATATAGTTTTTGACAATCTCACCGCCAAACTGTTCCTTGAATTTGTTGATGCTCAGGCGTTCGACATCCGTGCTGCCGTCATACCAGCCGCCAAAGTCGTAAGTGGATATGCCCGCGTCTTTAAAGCGCAGCATGTCAAGCCAGTGATGATAGCGGTTGGCGCGTCCTATCCTGGCGCGGAATTGTGGCTGCGAGCTGTCGCGAAAGAAGGAGACGGAATAAAGCAAAGTCGCACGCTGACTGCTGCGATGGTAGGCATGCCAGACGAGTTTGGTGCCGGTGCTGTCCGCGATGTGCGTCAGTTCGAGCAGCCCTGCACCGGCAAGTAGCGTCAGCCATGCGCGATCCAAATGCGGCTGCCGCTTCTGACTTAGGAACGCTTCTGCCTGATTGCTGAATTCATCCAGGACCTGAAGATCCTGGCCGTCCCACCAGCCATAGCCCAGATCGTCGCGTGCCTGGGCGCGTGCGATTTCATAGCGCGTGCCGCGCTTCATTTGGCGAAAGAGACTTTCGGAATCGCGAGCTAAATCGAGCACGACCGTATGGAACTCGCGACAGAGCATACCGGGAAGGGGCCGAGTCTGTTGAAAGCGGCGTTTGAGGTCGATACCCTCTGACTCGACGTCTTCGCCGTTCCAGCATTCAGTAATGCGGATGAACTTTTTCTGGTAAGTGATCACAGCCCGGGGTCTGGCTGCAGGCCGACGACTTCCGGCTCCTCAGCGGCAGAAACATCCGGAATTCCGCGAGGCTCGGATAAGCTGGCTGCAGATCCGGGCGCCCTGAAAAAGCTGAAAAGCTTTACCAGTGCCCAGCGCAGGCCTGAAACGCGGACCGCAAAGGCTGCATCGTCGTCGGAATCGCCAATCAATGTCCGTCCAAGTGTGAAGGGATCGTGATGTAGTTCGTTAGGACCGCGATCCGTGGTCAGGGCACAGGCGTAGCCCACTTCACGAGCTGCTTCTGCCAGCAGGGCCGAGTACTGGCCTTTGGGGTAAGACAGAGTTGGGATGCTCACTTTCAGATTGCTGATCAGATCGCCATAGGAATGCTGTAGCTCATGGCGACTTTTTTGCGGCGAAAGAGTCAAGAGGCCCGAATGTGAGCAGGTATGGGAGCCAAACTCGAAGTCGTAGGTTTGCTGCAGCCAGCTGGCCTCGTCCCATGAGAGGTGGCGCCGATCGTCTTCCGGCGTCCAGGCCTGATCGGAGTGACGAGCAAACTCTTCACCGGCCAGGTCAGTGATCAGAAAAACCGTCGCCGGAATTTTTCGCGCCGCGAGAATCGGGGCCGCCACAGTGAGAAAATTTCGAAAACCGTCATCAAAGGTCAGGACAACAGAGTATTGAGGCAGCGGACGCCCTGTGCGCTGTGCGCTGATGTACTGACGGAGAGGGATGATGCGATAGTGAAGCTCAAGGAAGTCGAGATGCCTGGTAAAGCGTTGGGCGTTAACATGCAGGCCTTTGGGATCTTCTGGATCGCGCTCTGGCCGGTTTGTCACACCGTGGTAGCAGAGAAATATTGTGCGCCTGCGGAACCACCAGGCACTGATTCTCGTGACACCCAGAGCGTGGAGTACAGAAAAGAACAGCGTCTTCATTACGAGTGTAGCTCGAGGCGAATAAGACCCGTATCTTAATCACCAGGCAAAGAAATTTGAAGACCAGGAATTTCCGGATGTTGGCAACCACCCAGAATTCGCGTCCCGCAATTTTTTAGGGGACGAGAGATTACTACACGTCGCGAGAAACGCACAAGGCTTTTCCACAAGGTAAATAAGGCGCCGTACCTTGCCAGGTGCGACGCCTTGCTCAGTGGATTGGCCATTCGTCCCTCTTTGCCCGGTGGAATGAATGGCCGCTAGTGAGACGCAGTGCAGGACAAAAAAGCCGAAAGAGTTTGCCCGAAAAAAAATAACTACCGGCGAAACAAAGTTCGCCGGTAGTCTTTCGGTTGCTGCTGACCTCGATTAAGGCAGGCCCAGCGAACGGGGCGGTGTTGCACCTTGCGGGCAGACCCATAGTTCAACCAGCACCTGGTCGCGCTCCAGGCCGGCGATTACCTTGATTCGCTGCCTATCAATCTGGCGCGAGTTGATCAGGTAGTCAATCACTCGGTCGGCGCGCTGCTGATATTCCCTCGGATTGCCTCCGCGTCCCGGAGACACTACCACGTAGGCAGTCGAGGTCGGATCCGCTTGAAGCTCAATGCCATAGTTATCGAGTCTCGCTTTTTCATCGTTGCGCGTGAGCTTCGAATACTCGTCGAACTTGCGACACTTGGGCAGTTCAGTTGGAATCTGGACCAGGCAACTGGCCGTACAATTCAGGCCGCTGTAACCGGGCATCTGCATGGTAGCGCGTACTGACTGTCCGGCGAGACCGGTAGTGTTAACCGTAATACAGCTGGTGCCTTCACCCGAGACGATCTTCCCGGCTGATACTTCCCACTCATAGACAGGCTTTATGTTCGGCGAGCCCCCGGCGGTATTAACGCAGAAGGTCAGCGGCTGATTCAGCTCGACCTTTTCGGGGCACGAGATCATGATGTTGGGACAGGTCGGCGGCGCACACTTTATCAATACCATAGCGGACGAGAATGCGAGACATTCGTCAGTCAGGCCGTTGTCCACTTCGATAAATGCTTTGTAGTAGCCGGGCTTGGCCCCTGACAGGTCCCATTCGGTGGTGGCTCCGCTGCCTTCAATGCGGCCCCCATTTGCAGACCAGTGGTATCTGGGGCTGGCGCCGCTGGGAAACGTGGCGCGAGCATCCAGTTGCACTCGGGCCGGCTGGCCTTCACAGGCGGTCACGACCGTCGGTGAAGCGCTCAGCTGAACCGTCGGAGCGCGATAGACATAGTCGTCGGTGGCCGTTTTCTTGTTCTTCTTTGGTTTTTTCGCCAGCGCTTCGGGAACAAACATCAGCAATCCGATCAGGGCAAACGAAAGGATTGCGGCAACTGTGCGGCAATGAGTTTTGGACATCGTGACTCCTATAAGTTCACTCTTGGTCTGCGAAATCGCAGCGGCAAAGTGCCGCCACGCACCTTAAAATTGAGCAGGTCTTAGTGAGGAAAGGAGTAATTCCCACGCATTTCCATAACGACCCATGAGCGTGTTTAGGAGAGCCTCGCGAAAGCGTCCGCATTCAGTGTTGACAAAGGCGACAGCTACTCGACAGTTTGACTCGCCCAGCCATTTGCAGTAGATATTCTCTGCAACCCCGACTTAATGTACAGCGGCGAGCCGCTAAAATTTGGCCTTAATACTGGAGGCGAGTTACTGGGTCGACTCCCTCCCAGCGCGAGCGATTACTATGCGATTTACCCTGATGATAGTCGGTATCTGCCTGATGCTCGGTGTGGGCTGCCATAAAAAGCCCAGCGCTCAAGGATCCGCGCCAAACTCATCTTCCTCGGACAAGAATCTGAGCAGCGCCCTTGATCCGGCTCAGGCGCGCGTATTCCTCGAGCAGGGAAAAGAATTTTATAAGAAGGACGAAGATAGACAAGCGGCAGAAGCCTTTCTCAACGCGACCAGGCTCGACCCTGAATTTGCGGAAGCATATTTTCGCCTGGGACTGGCCCATGATGCGCTGGGGGATGAGCATGAGGCGGAAGACGCTTACAAAAAAGCGGTTCAACACTATAAGAAGCTCCTTGCTGCCAATCCGAAGGATGCGGAAGCTCATTACAACATCGGGCAAAGCTACGCCGGCCTTCATCTCCACACCGAAGCGGTGCGCGAGTTTCGCGTTGCGACGCGTCTGAAAAAGGACGATGCGGATATTTACTTCGACCTCGGATCGTCGCTCACGCGGCTGGCAAAGTACGACGAAGCTGCCGCCGCCTTTCAGAAATGTCTGGATATTGACCCGGAGAATTACCGGGCGCAGGACGCCCTCGAAGAAGCGCGCGAAGGCGTGAAGAGGATCAAGACCGCAAGAAAATACCAATCGGACCAGGCGAAGAAGGGTAATCAAAACAAGAAGGAGGAAGGGGACTCAGAATCCGGAACTGCTGCGACAAAGACTCCCCGGACGTGAACAGCCCCCTTCATTCGTGTAGAGTAGATAAGAACGCACACTGATTGTCTCGAGATAAGTAAATGGCAACCGACAGACCGCCTCCATATTTCCCTCAGGGAACACTTTCACCACCGGATGAGGGCCGCTATCGAAAGTTCAAGCTACTCATGGTGGGTGGGGGTCTAACCGTCCTGTTGGTGTTGACCGGTATCGTCTGGGGTCTGGCGTATTTGATCAAATGGATTTTTTAAGGCTCGGGCCGCGCCGCAGATTCACTTTTTCCGGGGAAAAGTCGGCCTCAGCCCTTGACAGTTTCGACCCCGGCCATTATAGTCTGCCGTTTCGGACTAAGCGTCTGAAGTCAACTGTGCAACGTCCAGTAGGTTCTGTCGGTGTGGAGGCGTTGCCCGGCTGGTTTTTATGACAGTCGTTTGACATTTATTGTGGCGTAACCGCAATCGCCGCTACCTGATCTCAGGGAGCTCCAGCGTTTGCTCGCGATAAAGCCCTGTCGATTAAATGCGACGCCACAGAAAAGTTTCGGCTTAAGGGAAGCCAGGATCCACACCCGCGATAATTCAGAACGTCCCTAAACACAACTTAGTAGCAGGGCAGCCTCCTGCGCTGACTGCCGGACGAGCGGTTTAGATTTCATTGCCGCACGCAGTAAAACGTTCCGGAAAGAGGCAGGTAGTGCCTTTTTGCGCTCTGGCGCAGGCTATTTGTAGGAAGAGGAAAAAGTGCCGACTATCAATCAACTCATTCGGAAGGGACGCGAAAACGTTAAGTACAAGACCGCCAGCCCGGCGCTTCAGAGTTCACCTCAGAAGCGCGGTGTTTGCACGCGCGTCTACACACAGACTCCTAAGAAGCCAAATTCAGCCCTGCGCAAAGTAGCGCGTGTGCGTCTGACCAACGGTATTGAGGTGACGACCTACATTCCGGGCGTGGGACACAATCTGCAGGAACATTCGATCGTACTTATCCGCGGCGGTCGCGTGAAAGACCTGCCCGGTGTGAGATATCACGTTATCCGCGGCACCCTCGATTCGGTCGGCGTGGCGGATCGTAAGCAAGGCCGGTCGAAGTACGGCGCTAAACGGCCCAAAGCGAGTTCGGGCAAGAAATAGTTGAAAAGACGCCGGACGGTAACCCATAGACCCCGTCCGATTGTTCAGGCTCATGGTCTGTGGTCAAAAGTTAACCTATGCCAAGACGAAGAATTGCCCAAAGACGCGAAGTGCTGCCGGATCCCATCTACAACAGCGCCCTGGTGACGAAGTTCATCAACGGCGTGATGTGGGGAGGGAAAAAGTCGGTTGCCGAAGGAATTTTTTACGGCGCGATGCAGCAGATTGGCGAAAAGACCGGCGAAGAGCCCCTCAAGGTTTTCAAGCGGGCCATCGACAATACCAAGCCGACGGTGGAGGTTAAGTCGCGGCGCGTAGGTGGCTCGACCTACCAGGTTCCCATCGAGGTTCACCAGGAACGTCGGGGCGCGCTGGCAATCCGCTGGATTGTTTTGTACGCACGCGGACGAGGTGAAAAGACGATGACGGATCGCCTCGCGGGCGAGATCCTCGACGCCGCGAACAACCGCGGGAATTCAGTAAAGAAGAAGGAAGATACGCATCGCATGGCTGACGCCAACAAGGCGTTCGCCCATTACAAGTGGTAGAAAAAGTCTCTATTGGTTTTTTGGCCAGAACCTGAAACCAAAGACTAATGACCGGTTTGCAAATGGCTAAGCACGACTTAAATAAGTTTCGAAATATCGGCATCATGGCGCACATCGATGCCGGTAAGACGACCACTACTGAACGCGTCCTTTATTACACGGGCATCACGCACAAGATTGGTGAAGTTCATGAAGGCACGGCGATCATGGACTGGATGGAGCAGGAACAGGAGCGCGGGATTACGATCACCAGCGCAGCGACTACCTGCTTCTGGGAACGCGATGGCGTCGACTACCGGATCAATATTATTGATACCCCGGGCCACGTCGATTTTACGATGGAAGTTGAGCGCTCGCTGAGGGTCCTGGACGGCGCCGTGGCGGTGTTTGACGGGGTCGCAGGTGTTGAACCGCAGTCGGAAACGGTCTGGCGCCAGGCCGATAAATACGGCGTACCGCGGATCTGCTTCATCAATAAATTGGATCGCGCGGGGGCCTCATTCGAGCACTCTTTTGAGTCCATCATTACTCGCCTGGGGGCCAACCCGGTCGCGATTCAAATTCCCATTGGTTTAGAGAGTGAATTCAAAGGCGTCGTCGATCTGATAGCGATGAAAGCCCTGGTCTGGAACGATGAAAGCAAGGGATCTGAATACGAAATCACTGAGATTCCCGCCGACCTCGTGGAAGCCGCTGCCGCCGCGCGCGAGAAGTTGATTGAAGCGGTCGCTTCTGTCGATGATGACCTGATGCACAAGTATATTGAAGCCGAACCTATCAGCGCGGAAGAGGTACGCAGGGCCCTGCGCAAGGGAACGCTGGAGTTGAAGCTGGTGCCGGTTGTGACAGGCTCGGCCTTTAAGAATAAGGGCGTCCAGACGCTGCTGGACGCGGTGGTTGATTACCTGCCTTCGCCCCTGGATGTGCCTCCCGTTGAAGGGCTCAATCCGAAAACCGGAGAGACCGAGGGGCGTCCACCCGACTCATCAGCGCCGTTCTCCGGCCTGGTATTCAAAATCATGGCCGACAAGCACCTTGGCCAGTTGTCTTTCGTGCGTATTTACAGCGGCACAATCCGGGCGGGTTCTTATGCGTACAATCCCACCAAGGATTCCAAGGAGCGCGTTGGCCGGCTGATGCGCATGCACGCCAATAAGCGCGAAGATATTGAGGAAGCCAGTGCCGGTGAAATCATCGCCATTGGTGGCATGAAACAGGTCACCACCGGCGACACTGTCTGTGACGACAACAAGCCGATCATTCTCGAGCGTATGGAATTCCCGGCGCCGGTTATCCGCGTTGCAGTTGAGCCGAAAACGCGACAGGATCAGGACAAGCTCGGCCTGGCCTTAAACCGCCTGGCGCAGGAAGATCCCTCTTTCAATGTCTCCACAGATCAGGAAACCGGCCAGACCATTATTGCCGGCATGGGTGAGTTGCACCTCGAAATCATTGTGGACCGGATGAAGCGAGAGTTTGGCGTCGAGGCGAATGTAGGTAAGCCGCAGGTCGCCTATCGCGAGACTATTACTCAGGCAGCGCCAGGCAAAGAGATTTACAAAAAGCAGACTGGCGGACGCGGACAGTTTGGCCACGTCGAACTGGAGATCGAGCCGGCGCCCGGTGAGGGTTTTGTGTTCGAAAACAAGATTACCGGGGGGGCGATTCCCAAAGAGTACATCAAGCCTGTTGAGCAGGGAGTCAAGGATGCAATGGCCCGTGGCTTCCTGGCGGGTTATGAGCTTGTCGATATAAAAGTGCGCCTCGTCTTCGGCAATTATCACGATGTCGACTCGGACGAGCGGTCTTTTCATATTGCCGGATCGCTGGCGTTTCAGGACGCGGTCCGCAAGGCAAAGCCGGTGCTGCTCGAGCCCATCATGCGCATTGAGGTGGTAACGCCAGACGAGTACATGGGAGCGGTCAACGGCGATCTTATGCGCCGTCGTGGCCAGATCGAAAAAACGGAACCACGGCCAGGGGGTGCTCAGGTGATCACTTCCTTCGTGCCGCTGTCAGAGATGTTTGGCTACACAACTGATCTGCGTTCGGCGACGCAGGGACGGGCGACTTCGACGATGCATTTCGAGCGTTACGAGGCAGCCCCCAAGAATGTCGCTGAAGAGGTAATCGCCAAAGTACAGGGCGTCGCAAAGTAAAGGATGAAGGATGAAGACGAAAGGGTGAAGCAAAGACTCCATCTTTCATCATTTTGAGTTCATCGTTACAAGGAGCAAGAGATGGCAAAGGAAAAATTTGATCGGTCGAAGCCGCACGTAAACGTGGGGACGATAGGACACGTAGACCACGGGAAGACGACGTTGACGGCGGCGATCACGAAAGTGCTGCAGAAGCACAACCCGAAGATCCAGGTGCGTTCGTTTGACTCGATTGATAACGCGCCGGAAGAGAAGGCGCGCGGGATCACGATTGCGACGGCGCACGTGGAATACGAGACGAAGAACCGGCACTACGCGCACGTGGACTGTCCTGGTCACGCTGACTATGTAAAGAACATGATCACCGGGGCGGCGCAGATGGACGGGGCGATTTTGGTGGTGGCGGCGACCGACGGACCGATGCCGCAGACGCGGGAGCACATCTTGCTGGCGCGGCAGGTGGGAGTGCCGGCGATGGTGGTGTTTTTGAACAAGTGCGACGCGGTGGACGATGCAGAGTTGCTGGAGTTGGTGGAGCTGGAAGTGCGGGAGTTGTTGACGGCGTATGAGTTTCCCGGCGACACGATTCCGGTAATCAAGGGGTCGGCGTTGAAAGCGATGGAAGGGGATGCGGAAGGGGAGAAGGGAATCGACGAGCTGATGGAAGCAGTCGACAACTACATTCCGACGCCGGAGCGCGACGTGGAGAAGCCGTTTTTGATGCCGGTGGAAGACATTTTTACGATCCAGGGACGAGGCACGGTAGCTACCGGGCGAGTGGAGCGTGGCAAGGTAAAAGTGAACGAGCAGGTAGAGATAGTGGGCATCCGGGATACGCGCACGACGGTGGTGACGGGAGTGGAGATGTTCAAGAAGCTGCTCGATGAAGGGACGGCCGGGGACAACGTTGGGTTGTTGCTGCGGGGAGTGGAGCGCAAGGACATCGAGCGAGGGCAGGTAATCGCGAAGCCGGGAAGCATAACGCCGCACACGAAGTTCAAGGCCGAGGCCTACATATTGACGAAGGAAGAAGGTGGACGACACACCCCGTTCTTTACGGGCTACCGGCCGCAGTTCTACTTTCGGACGACGGACGTGACGGGAGTGGCAACGCTGCCCGAAGGGGTCGAGATGGTGATGCCTGGCGACAACGTGGCCATGGACATCGAGCTAATCACGCCGATCGCGATGGAGAAGGGTTTACGGTTCGCGATTCGCGAGGGCGGCCGCACGGTGGGCGCCGGAACCATCACGGAGATATTGCAGTAGGAAAGGTCTTAGGGCTTTAGGCTTAGGTCTTTGGACTTTAGGTATCTGCACTTGGGTCTTTGGACGTGGGTTTTGGAG
>Ga0209798_10000578_pt1 | contig 22296 bp, 22 predicted proteins | sample DOMMetBare3Fresh_FD_187475 | JGI IMG/M metagenome (GOLD analysis project Ga0209798, IMG submission 187475) | Wetland sediment microbial communities from St. Louis River estuary, USA, under dissolved organic matter induced mercury methylation -... | ecosystem: Environmental > Aquatic >... | reverse complement strand
GCGCGGCAGATTTCGCCCGACAGCCTGACCGAATCGATCAGGTCCTTGCCGGCCATTTCGTAGTCGATGCCGAGCGCGACCCAGCGCAGCGCCCAGTCCGCCTTCCACTGGCACTTCACGCGGCCGCCGGTGACCAGCGTCTCGGCCTTCTCGCCCGTGTCCGGGTCCAAATAGACGATCGTGCCCTTGGCGACGTTGCGCTCGATCATCGGCACCTGCAGCACGACACCGGTGCCCGGCGAGATCGGCAGGAACGGCGAGTAGGTCGCCCGGCGATCCGGCCCCAGCGTCGGCAGGATGATCTCCATCACGCGGTCGTAGGCGGCGAGCATCCGCAAGAGCGTCTCGTCGAAACGGCCGGAACAGTAGTAGTCGGTCGAGCTCGCGAACTCGTAGGCGAAGCCGAAGCGGTCAAGGAAAGCGCGCAGGCGGGCATTGTTGGCCGCGCCGAACGATGGATATTCGTTGGAGAACGGGTCCGGCACGCGGGTGAGCGGCTTGCCGAGATGGCTCGCCAGCATGTCGCGGTTGGGCACGTTGTCGGGGACCTTGCGCAACCCATCCATATCGTCGGAGAACGAGATCAGCCGCGTCTTGACCGCATCACCGGTGAGCACCCGGAACGCGTGCCGCACCATCGTGGTGCGCGCGACCTCGCCGAACGTGCCGATATGCGGCAGGCCCGAGGGGCCGTAGCCGGTCTCGAAGATCACCTCGTCCTTGGGCGTCTTCTTGAGGCGCGCGACGATCTTGCGTGCCTCCTCGAATGGCCAAGCGTTCGATTGCTCGGCAAGCTCGCGCAGGGAGGGAGGCTGGACATCAGCATTTGTCATGATCGTTCTTTAGGCGGGGAAGCTCATCAGGGTCAACGCCCGACACACCCCATTGTGTCAAATCCGCAAGTGTCGGAGGCTGTCGGCGCCCATGCCAAGATACGCAGAATCTCGATTTGATCGCGGTCAGGTCGCCTCCGGTAGAAAATCATATACGCACCATGCGGAAAGGATCTGATATCCGGATGGATATCCAAACGCTGGCGCCCCATGAACTGAACCGTCGCCAGCAACAGGCAATGCTCTCGAACTTCTGCAACGAACCGCAGGGCGGTTCGCCGATCAAACCCCGTCAAAACGGGCTGATCGGGAAATAGCGCAGCCACAGGTCGGTAAAGCGGCCCTGCTCCCAGGTGCGGAAGAGCGCGTAATTGAGCGCAAGGCGCATCGTATCGTTGCCCTTCCTGACCGCCACGCCGACGCCCTCGCCGAAATAGCGGCCGTCGAGGAAGGGGCCGCCGCGGAACGCGCAGCAGTTCTCGGAGTCGGTGCCGTTAAGCCAGAACGCGAGCGAGATGGCGTCGCCGAACAGGAGATCGACATCGCCGCGACGCAGCGCAAGCCGGGCGATATCGGCGTTGGGATAGGGACGGACCTCGACTTCGGTGAACAGCGCTCTGAGATAGGCCTCATGCGCGGTGCCGGCTACGACCGCAACCTTGCGTCCTTCCAATTTTTCCGGCAGCGGATTCTCGATCGGAGAATCGCGTCGCGCGGCGAACCGGGCGGGTGTCCGGTAGTAGGGGTCGGTGAAGTCGATCTTGCCGCGCACCTCGGGCGTGGCGGCAATCGAGGCAATGACCGCATCGCCGCGGTTCTCGTTGAGCGAGGCCACGAGCGTCTCGAACCGGCGCATCTGGACCGTGCAGCCGATCTTGAGCTCCTCGCACATGATGCGGGCGAGATCGACGTTGAAGCCCTGCGGATTGCCGTCGGGCCCGGCGAAATTGAACGGCGGATAGTCGGTTTCGGTGAGAAAGCGAATGGTGGTCAGGCGCGTAAGATCCGGTCGCTCCGGCCGCCGCCGCGGGTCCCAGAAGCCCGGAACCTGCACGACCGGATCGGCCACTTTCGCCTGGGCATGCGCGGCCGAGGAGCGATCCGCCGCTGGCAGCACCACCCACGCCAAGGCCAGCACGCCGGTCAGGAGCGCCAGGGTGGGCCGCGATGAGGCGGCAAACGAGGTAGTCGGCATCATGTCGGGTAGCATATCGCCCGTAGGACTCGTTCAGCTCGCCCTTATAGACCAGCGCCTCGGGACCCGGCATCCCCGGATCGGCAAGACTTCAACGCCCCACAGCCTCTATGGCTACTCCGGCTTGAGCCCGGTTTCTTCCACCACCCGCTTCCAGCGCGCGAGGTCTTCCTTCACGTAGTTGCCGAGGCGCGCGGGTGTGCCGCCGATCGGGTTCATCCCTTGGCGGGCGAGCTGGGCGCGGATATCGGGCTCTCGCAGGATGCTATCGATCTCCGCGCTGAGCTTGGCCACGATCGGAGCCGGCGTGCCGGCCGGTGCGAAAATGCCATACCAGGTCTCGACCGCGAAACTGGGATAGCCGAGGTCGCGCATCGTCGGCACGTCCGGAAACGCCGGCGCACGCTCCGGGCTCATCACCGCCACCATGCGGGCATTGCCGTTCGCAACCTGGGGCGCCGCGGTCTGCAACGGTTGAATCTGAGCCTGCACCTCTCCGGTCAGCATGCCGCGGAACATGCTGGGTGCGTCCTTGTACGGCACATGCACCAAATTGATCTTGGCCTCGAGCTTGAGCAACTCCATGGTGACGAACTGCGGTGAGCCGATCCCGCTCGACGCATAGTTCATCTTGCCCGGCTGTTGTCGAGCGAGGGCGACAAATTCAGGGAACGTCTTGGCCGGCAGGCTTGGCGCGGTGAGAAGCGACAGCACACTCGTCGCCAGAAGCGATACCGGCGCAAAGCTCTTTTCCGCGTCATAGGGCGGATGCTTCTTCATGAATGGATTGATCGTGAACACGGTGGCGACGCACAGAAGCGTATAGCCATCCGGCTCCGCACCCGCGGCCGCAACAATTCCGATGTCACCGCTGGCGCCGGTGCGGTTGTCGGTGACCGCCGTCAGCTTCCAGCGCTCGGCAAGTTTCGGCGCAATGAGGCGTGACAGAATGTCGGCGCCGGACCCCGCCCCGTGCGGGGTGATCAGCCGCAGGGTGCGGCCCGCAATCGGGTAGCTGGACACGTCCTGCGCGAGGGCGCTCGCACTGCCCAGCATCAGCCCCGACAACGCCACCGCAAACGCAACTCTGGCCGCGCGTTCCATGGGATCTCCCTCTAGTGCCGCCGATTTGAAGTTCTTACACCATCTGCAGCACACTCTGTTAGGAACTTCAAATCGAAAAGCGGCACTAGAATCATAGAGTTGCTAGTGCCCCTCTGTTTCCAAAGTTCGTGTCAGAGTGTGCTGAGGTGTATCACGAACTTCGGAAACGGGGCACTAGGACGAGCGGGTGAAGACGCTCTGGATCGTGGCAATAAGCGGTGCCAACGTGGTGGTATCAAGATCATCGCGCGCGACAATGCCCATGGTGACCTGCGGCAGATCGGGCAGCACACCGGGGGCTTCGATCACCAGCGGCTCCGTGACCACCGACCGGGGCAGTGCAAAGTAGCCGAGCCCCGCTTCGGCGGCGGCGCGGCGCGCCAGTGTGTCAAACGCGGTGAAGACGATCTCGTAGCGACGGTTGGCCTGCTCGAGCACGGCCATGCCGGCGCGGTCCGGCAGCAGCAGGTTGGGCGAGCTGACCAGTGGAACTGGCTCATCGGGTTTGAGCACAAAGTCGGGAGACTTCACCCAGACCAGGTCCTCGGCCCAGTGCGCCAGTGCGCCGTCGAGGTCGGATTCGCTGGCAAAAAGGGCGGCCACTTCGAGATAGCCGGAGCGCACGCTGCGGAGCAGGCCGCGCGAATGATCGCAGCGTACCTGCAGACGGTAATCGCCGCCAAAAGTCGCCCTTGCTCCCAGGATTGGCGCGAGCACTGTCGGGGCGTACAGATTTGGAATGCCAATTCGAACCACCTGCGCCTGCGCCTGCAGGCCGCCCCCGCTGACGATCTGATCGTTGATCGCGAGCATGCGCCGCGCATAGCGCAGCACTTCCGTCCCGCATTCGGTGAGGGTGACGCCGGAGAGGCTTTTCTCGATCAGGTCGGCACCGATCAGGGATTCGAGCCGGCGCATATGGGCGCTCACCGCCGGCTGGGTGAGCTCGAATAGATTGGCGGCCCTGGTGAAGCTGCCCAGCTCACAAATGGCGACGAAGGTGCGCAGCAGGTCCGTCGGTATGTTGGTCATCCCGGAAGGCGCAGGTTCGCCTCCGGCCTCAGCCTCGATCACATCGCCATTGCGGTGGCGGCCTCTACGCATCAGAACTCCTCCTTCTGTTGCCTGGCCATCGCGCAGTCCCATTCGTCGGCTGTCCGGCGGCACCACCCGTCATGCGGGTGCCCGAACCTCAGTTCCTACCACTGACTCTGCAAGCGCGTATAGGAACTTCAGACCAAAAAATACCAAGCGAGCGTCGGTATTGGCACACTCCTCCCGTTCAAGTTTTCGGAAACAAAGGGGCACTAGCAACTCTCGATTCTAGTGCCGCTTTTCGATTTGAAGCTCCTGACAGAGTTTGCTGCAGGTGGTGCAGGAACTTCAAATCGGCGGCACTAGAGATGCTTGCGCAGCTCGGCGACCGACGCTTGGGTCGTCCGCTTGAGGCTGAAAGGCGCGACAAACCGGCCCTGCTTGTCCATCAAATAGACGATGGCGGTATGGTCCATGGTGTAGCCGCCCTGTTCGAGCGGCACCTTACGGAAGATGGCGCGGTAGCTCTTTGCCACCGCCGCGATGGCCTCAGGCTCGCCCGTCAGGCCCGCCAGCCGTGGATCGAAGCTCGATAGGTATTCCTTGAGTGCCGCAGGCGTGTCGCGCTCGGGATCGACGGTGATGAACATCGCGCGCACGCGATCGCCGTCCGGACCGAGATTGCGCAGGATTTCCGACACCTCGAACAGGGTGGTCGGACAAATCTCCGGGCAGTGAGTAAATCCAAAGAAGGCCAGGAACGGCCGGCCCCTGAAGTCCTGATCGGTGACCGTTTGTCCATCCTGATTGATGAGCCGGAATGGCCCGCCGATGGCCGCGACCTGGGGACCGCTCGGCGTCGAAAACGGGCCGGTCGCCAACAGGATAATCGCGCCGCACAGAACCAGACCGGCCAGGAAGGCGCCGAGCATGAGGATGAGGCGAACGTGGCGCGGAGCCATGGCGGGCGCAACTACAGGCACAGCGCCAGCCCCGCCACGACCATTTCGTAGAACACCGCGGTGCCGTAATGGAGCCAAAGCGCCAGCGTGCCGGCCAGCAGCAAGCCCCCTACTCCCGCGAGGATCACAAGCGGGCGCGACAGGGCGGGCGTGGCGGCAATCTCGGGCATCGGCTCTCCGGGGTCCTGAAGGTTATAAATAGGCCCGACGGCCGCTCTCCACAATATGCCCGCCGATACCCTATGCCGCCGGAAGCCGCCGGCCCAGGCCCCGAGCCGTCCGGGGGTGCCGGCCTCACTTCGGCGGCAACAGGCCCGCGATCGCGGCCGCTTCGTCCCATATCCGCGCATCCTCGCGAATCATGACGGCGAACTCGGAGGGCTGGTTGCCGATCACCTCAAGGCCATTTTCCCCCAGCACATTTAAGGATTCCGGTGACTTCAGGATCCGGACGATCTCATCGTGAAGCCTGGTGGTGATCGGCTGCGGCAGGTCGCGAGGGCCCAGGAAACCGACCCAGGCCCGCCCAGGCTGATAGGCCGGCAGGACCTCGGTGATCGTCGGAACGTCGGGTGCCTTGGCGTAGCGCTTGGTGTCGAACACGGTCAGCAGCCGCACGCGGCCGCTCTGGACGTGCGGCAGCGCGGTCGCGAGACTCACAATCGCCACCGGGACGTGGCCGCCCAAGAGGTCGTTGAGCGCCGGGGCGACACCGCGATACGGGACGTTGACGAGCTCGATGCCGGCGACCTTGTTGAGCACCTGGCCATAAAGGTGATGCGCGGTCCCGATGCCGGCGCTGCCATAGGAGGTCGTGCCGGGCTTCGCCCGCACCTCCGCAATGAACTCGGCCATCGAACGGGCCGCGATCTGCGAATTGACCAGGAGGCCCGCCGGATTGTTGGCAATGGCGGTGATCGGGGTGAAATCGGTGGCGATGTCGAACGAGGCGGTCTTGTTCTGCACGCGGTCGATGGTCTGCGACAGCGACAGCACCACCCCGATCGTGTGACCGTCGGGCGCGGCGCGCTTGAGATTGGTCATGCCGATGGCGCCTGAGGCGCCGGCCTGGTTCTCGACCACGACCGACTGGCGGAACACCTCGTTGAGCTTCTGGCTGACCAGTCGCGCCCCGATATCGCCGGCGCCGCCGGGCGGGTTCGGCACGATGATCTTGATGGCGCGTGAGGGAAAGTCCTGGGCGCGCGCGAGGCACGCGGCGCCGAAGATGCTCAGCGCCAGAACTGCGGTCCGACTAAAGGCTCCGGTCACGGCTAGCTCCCGTTACGGTGGGCCTACACCCTTGCCGGAAAGTACTTGCCAAGCCAATCGCGCATAACGCCCCACACCCGGGCGTTGTCCTCTCCGAACAGGAAGTGGTCGACCTCGCTGAACAGGTGCAGCTCGGCCGGCTGGCCGGCGCGCTTGAACAGCTCGATCGACTGCTCGGTCGGGGTCACTGAATCGTTGGCGGCGTGGATCAACAGCAGGGGCCGCGGCGCGATCCTGCCGACCACGTCGTCGGCGCGGAAATCCAACATGCTCTGGGCGGTCTCGGCCGGGAACATCTCGATCGAGTTCTTGGCGAGATTAGTCCGCAGATGCGGCGGGATCGGCACGATGTCATAGCGCGGCACCATCAGCGACCGGCCGGTCTTGGCGCGATGGGCACGGCCGTCCTCCAGCATCTTGCTGAAGCGCGCCCACTCCTGCGGGCTCTTGTGCTGGCCGCGAAACTTGCGCTCGCCGTCGCCCCAGCCGCCGTTCGAGATGACGGCCGCCACGCGCTCGTCGACCCCGCCGGCATAGACCGCGACCGCGCCGCCGAAGCTCGAGCCGACGACCGCGATGCGCTTGGGATCGACCGCCGGATGGCTCGCCAGAAAGGTCAGGGCGTTGCGGGTGTCCTCGACCTGCTCGAGGCAGATCACCCGGCCGAATTCGCCCTCGCTGTCGCCGCAACCGCGCATGCTGAAACGCAACGTGACATAGCCAATCTCGCTCAGCACCTTGGTGGGTGCCATCACGTTGGAGGAATCCTTGTTGCTGCCGAAGCCATGCAGCACCAGGAAGGCCGCGCGCCTTTCACCCGGCTTGAGGCCGTCCGGCACGCGCACGTTGCCGGACAGCTTCAATCCGGCGGATGCAAATGTGATGTTCTCTTCACTCACGGCGTTCCCCTCAATTCTGCCTCATCCTGAGGAGGCGGCGAAGCCGCCGTCTCGAAGGATGGCCGCGCTCGGAGCTTGTGGCCATGGTTCGAGACGCGACCTTCGGTCGCTCCTCACCATGAGGCTGATGGAGTGGGTGCTCATGCGATCTTAATCTCGTTTCAGCTTGTCGAGGCCAAGCTCGCGCCAACGCTTGCGCGCGGCCTCCTCGTCTTCCCGCGTCGGCCACGCCGTGGGCGGATAGCGCTCGCCACCGAACTCAGGGTCGGGATCGTAGTCGAGGTTGATGGTGGCATCGATCAGCACGCGGTTCCACTTGCCAGTGCCGAACAGCGTCGGGTTGCGGTCGCGCTTGCGGGTCGACGGATCGAGCCCGAGCCCGAAGGTTGCCGGCATGATGACGATGTCGTTCTCGCCGGCGTTCACCCGATAGGCAATCGCCCAGTCGACCGCCGCATAGTCATGAATGTCGATATCGTCGTCGACGACGGTGACGTGCTTATAGCGCACATGCGCGGCCGAGCTTCCCCACAGCGCATTCGCGGCCTGCTTGGCCTGCCCGCGATAGGACTGCTTCATCCGGATATTGAGATTGACCCCGGCCTGCACCGGCGGTCCCCACACGTCGGTGATGCCGGGAACGCCCGCGCGATCGAGCACGTTCCACGCCATCGAAGAGCGGAAGATCGATGAGATCATCGCGTTCTCCGAATAGCTGCCCGGCATGCAGCCCTCGATGGTGCCGCGCAGGATCGGATCGTTGCGATGGGTGATGCAGGTCACCCGGATCGTCGGCTTGGGCGAGCGGTCGCCCGCCACATAGCCGGTGAACTCCGCATAAGGGCCTTCCATCATGTAGGTGTCCGGCTCGAGCCCGAGCATGCCCTCGATCACGATCTCGGCGGAGGCCGGCACATAGAGGTCGGACGTCTCGCATTTGACCAGATCGACCGGCTCGCCGCGGATCGCACCCATCACGTCGTATTCGCATATGCCCTTGGGCACCGGCGAGCCGGCGCAAAAGCCGAGCGCGGGCTCCCAGCCGATCGCCACCGCGATCGGCATTTCCTTGGCGCCGCGCGCCTGCCAGGCGGTGACGTGGTGCCCGATATGCTGCGCCCGCCACATCAGGATCGGGATCCGGTCGCGTCCGCCGACCATGCCGCGGTAGACGCCAACATTCATGACGCCGGTGTCGGGGTCCCTGGTCACCACCCCCGCATAAGTGATGAGGTAGCGCCCGCCATCAAGCCGGTTCCAGTACGGCACCGGGAATGCCTCGACATCGATGTCCTTGCCGGTGACGACGTTTTCCTTGCACGGGCCGCCGTTGACGATGCGGGGCGCAATGCTCTCCTGCAGAATGGTGCGGCCGATCTTGACCAGCTCGCGCGCATGGGTCTCGGGCGGCAGGCCGAGCATCATGGCGATGCGGCGGTTGTTATTGAGCGCGGAGCCGAAGACGCGGCGGGCGCGGCTCGTCGGCTTGTTGTAGTCCTTGATGTTGTTGAACAACAGTGCGCGGCCGGTGCCGGGACCCTGTGCCAGCCGCATGATGGTGCCGAGCTCGATGTTCCAGTCGACCTCGGCGTTGATCTCGTGCAACTCGCCCGCGGCGCGCAGCGCGTCGATCCAGCCGCGCAGATCGCCAAAGGCTACGGGCTTACGTTGTATGCTCATATCCTGCCTGTCCGCAGCCTGGCGGCTGCAAGTTTGACCGCTTTGATGATCTCCGGATAGGCGGCGCAGCGGCAGAGATTGCCGGAGAGATAATGCCGGATCTCATCGTCGCTGGGGTCCGGATGCTCCTTCAGCAACTGCCCCGCCATCAGCACGAAGCCCGGCGTGCAGAACCCGCACTGGGTCGCGCCGGCTTCCAGGAATGCCTCCTGCAGCGGGCTGAGTACCCCATCCGCCGCCAGGTGCTCGATGGTCGTGACCGTCTTGCCGTCGGCGAACGCCGCGAGATAGAGGCAGCCGGACACGGCGGTGCCGTCGACCAGCACGGTGCAGCAGCCGCACAGGCCCTGCGCGCAGCTCTCGCGCGCGCCGTAAAGATCGAAGCGGTCGCGCAGCACTTCGACGATGGTGTGATGGGCCGCGGCCTCGGCCGCGACCTTCTCGCCGTTGAGAGTGAAGTGGATCGTGCGATTCATATCAATCTCACGGTTGTCGTCAGAGCAGCCGCGAGCTCGGCGCACATTATTGCGCCCTCTCCCCTTGCGGGAGAGGGCAGCACCGGATGTCCCACAAGCACGGTCGGGTGAGGGGGATAGGTTGCCCCCTCACCCAATCCGTTTCGTTGAATCGCCTCGCTGCCCTCTCCCGCAAGGGGAGAGGGCGCAGCAACAACCACTGCGGCTCGCGGCACTCCCATCTCAATCCTCCAGCGGCGCGCCTTGCGCCGTGCGCAGCGCGCGATAGACCGCCTCGGCCGACAGCGGCAGCGCGGTCAGCCGCACGCCGACCGCATCCTCGATCGCGTTGGCGATCGCGGGCGAGACCGCAAAGGTGCCGCTTTCGCCGACGCCCTTGGCGCCGAAGGGACCCGAGCCCTGCTCGGCCTCGACGGCCTCGTTCTGCATGTTGGTCGGGATGTCGAGGATGCTCGGGATCTTGTAGTCGGCGAGCGAGGCGTTGGTCACCTGGCCGGAGTCGAACTCCATCTTCTCCTGCATGGTGAAGCCGAGCTGCATGACGGCGGCGCCCGATATCTGGGTCTCGACGATGCGCGGGTTGATCGGGCGTCCGACGTCAACGACGTTGACAAGCTTCAGCACGCGCACGTGCCCGGTCTCGGTATCGACCTCGATCTCGACGCCCGCGCCGCCCACCATCCAGAACGGCGTCGCCTCCGGGGTCTGCCCGTTCGGGTCGGGCGGCACGTAGCTCGGGATGTAGCTGCCGGTGCCGATGATGTTGCCGGCCTGCATCTTGTATTTCTTCTGGAACAGCTCGGCGACCGGCACGTTGCTGCCCTCCGGCAGCCCCAGCTCGCGCGCGAGCGCAGCGATCTTGTTGCGGGCGTCTTCGGCGGCAAGCCGCACCGCGTTGCCCATATGGTACAGCGAGCGCGAGCCAAGGGTGGCCATGTCGTAGGGCGTCACGTCGGTGTCGGGATGCACGACCTTCACGCGCTCGGCCGGGATGTTGAGCACCTCGGCGACGATCTGCGCATTCGCGGTGTCGGAGCCCTGCCCCATGTCGACCGTGCTGCAATAGAGCGTGACGCTGCCGTCGGCCGCCACGTTGACGATCGCGATCGAGGTCGTGGGCGAGATCGAGGCCTTGAAGCCGATCGCGATGCCGCGGCCGCGCTTGACGGTGCCGCTGCCGCGCTCGAACGGGGAGCTCCAGTTCATGCGCAGCGCCAGGCGATCGAGCACCGCCTCGATGGCGGCATCTTTCATGAGCGTGCCGGTCGCCTGCGGGCGGCCGTCACGTAAGAGGTTCTTGCGCCGGAACTCGATCGGGTCGAGCTTGAGCGCGCGCGCCATCAGGTCGGTGTGGCTCTCATAGGCCCACACCAGCTGCGGGATGCCGAAGCCGCGCAGCGCGCCGGCCGGCGTCAGATTGGTGTAGAGCGAATAGGAATCGATCGACACGTTGTCGATGTCGTAGGGGCCGGGCGCCGTGAAGCCGGACTTCTGGGTGATGCGCGGGCCGATATCCGCATAGGCGCCACCGTTCCACCACACCTCGCATTCGCGCGCCGTGATGCGGCCGTCCTTGATGCCGCTCTTGATGCGGAACGTGCTGGCATGCTTGGTGAGCGTATAAAACTGCTCCTCCATGGTGAGCGATATCTTCACCGGCCGCCGGACCAGAAGCGAGAGCGCCGCCACCAACGCCTCGAGCTTGATGTAGAGCTTGCCGCCGAAGCCGCCGCCGAGATACGGCACCTTCACCCGCACCTTGTTCTCCGGCCAGCCTAGGAGGCGCGCGATCTCGATGCGCACGAACGAGGGCGACTGCGACGCGGTGTGGATGGTGAGCCCGGTGTCTGTCGGCTCGCCGATCGAGACGTAAGGCTCGAGCGGCAGGTGCAGCACCTGCTGGGTGCGGAAGGTATGCTCGAAAACGTGGTCGGCCTGCGCAAGGGCGCCCGCCACGTCGCCGCGCCGCAGATGGAAATCAAGCGCCACGTTGGTGTTGGTGCGGCCCTTGAGATGCTTGAGGTCGGGGAAGGTGCCGGCGGGCTTGAGCTCGTCGTGCACGATCGCCTTCGAGGTCATCGCCTCGACCTCGTCGTACACGGCGGTAAGCTCCTCGTACTCCGCCTCGACCAGTTGCGCGGCCGCGTCGGCCACATGCGGATCGCGCGCCAGCACCACCGCGACCGGCTCGCCGACATAGTGCACCTTGCCGGCAGCGAGGATCGGCTGATCGTGGAACGCCGGGCCGTAGAACGGGTTGGGCACGACCTTGCGGATGTCGTCGATGGTCGCAACGCGATAGACGCCGTCCAGCGCCTGCGCGGCACTCACGTCGAGCTTGACGATGCGGCCGTGCGCGACCGTGCTGCGGACGATCTTGCCATAGAGCATGCCGGGCAGGCGCAAGTTGTGCACGTATTCGGCGCTGCCAGTCACCTTGGCGTGGCCTTCGAGCCGCGGCACCGAGCGCCCGACCTGTGTAAACGTCGCCATCAGCGCGCCTCGTCCGTCTTGAGCGCCGCGGCAAGGGCGCGCGCCACATAGACGCGCACGAGCTGCCGCTTGTAGGCCGCCGAGCCCTGGCCGTCCGAGATCGTCTGCGCCTCCGCGGCAGCCGCCTCGCCGGCCTGCCGCCAGAGCGCATCGCCGACGTTACCGCCACGCAGCGCCTGCTCGACACCCGCAAGCCGGCCCGGCGTTTCGGTCGCGGCGCTGACAACGACCTTCGCATCGCGCACGGTGGTGCCGTCGCTCTCGAGCGACACCGCAACGCCGAGCGCCGGCCAATCGTGCACCGCACGCGTGGTGCATTTGAGATAGGTCGCGCGCCGAGCGTCCTGCCCCGGAATGACAACACTGCTGATCAGCTCATTGCGGCCGAGCACGGTCTCAAAATAGCCGGCGAATAGATCTTCGACCGGGATCGTCCGTTCACCCGCGGGACCGGCGACCGTCACATGGGCGCCGAGCGCGATCAGGACCGGCGGCATGTCCATGTGCGGGTCGGCATGCGCGAGACTGCCCCCGATGGTCGCGACGTTGCGGACCCGGATATTGGACAGCGTGCGCAGCGTATGCGTGATGACGGGTGCATGCGCGCGCACAGCCGCGGAACGCTCCACGACCGCGAGCGGCGTCATCGCACCGATCGTCAACGCGCCGTCCGGTGCCGTGTTGATCGAGGTGAGCTCCCTGACGTTGCGCAGGCTCACGAGCCGGCTCGGCCGGAACACGCCCGCCTTCATCATCAGCATCAGGGCGGTGCCGCCGGCGATCGGCCGCACCGAGGGGTCGTCGGCATCGAGGAGCGCGATCGCCTCCTTGAGTGTCGCGGGCTCGGCCAGCTCGAACGGCGTCATTGGAGCGCACCACTATTTGTACTTGGCGGTGCAAACGCCGCGGCGAGGCGCGTGGCGAACTGCTTCTCCATCTCGCGCGCCTTCGAGCGCAGCACCGGCTGGCCAAGGCTGCCGAGCTTGCCGGTCAGGGCGGCGTCGACCGCGTAGGCGATCCTGGTCTCGTCGCCGACCTCGCTCAGCGTGGTCATCGAGGTCGCGGTCATGCGGCCGATCACGCCGAGCGGTGTTCCTTCCACCTTGGCCTCGATCTCGCCTGGCGGATCGGCGCGGGTGAGCTCGACCGTCACCTTGAAGCTGAATTTCATGTACGCGACCTTGGTCTCGAACACTGCGGCATAGCGGTCGGGACCGATCTCCGCAAGGTCGCGCACGCCATCCACGCACGAGGCGAAGAACCGCGCGTCGCGCAGCTTCGCGAAGACGGCCGCGCGCGGCGCCTTCACACTGAGCTCGCCGGTGAACTTCATTGCGGGATCCGCGCCATCAGCGCCGCAAGCTCGGCCGCGATCACGTCCGGCAGCTCGAGCGGCGTGAGGTGGCGCGCCTTGCTGAGCACCTTGTAGGTCGAGCCCGCGATGCCGCGATGCAGCGCTTCCGCCATGGCGGGCGGCGCCGCGTAGTCCTCCTCACCCACGACGACCGCGGTCGGCATCTTGAGGCGAGGCAGCGCCGCGCGCATGTCGGCGCGGCCCAGCATGCGGCAGGCCTCGCCATAGGCCGCGATGTCGTTACGCAGGAACACCTCGATGCAGCGCTTCACGACATCCGCATGCTCGGCGCGAAAGGCGTCGCCGAACCAACGGGTGGTCTGGAACGCGACCAGCGAGCCAAGGCCCTCGCGCAACGCCTTGTCGGCGCGTTCCGCCCAGTTCTTGGCAGCGTCCGGCCCGTACCACGCCGTGGTATCGATGAGGCCGAGCGCCGCCGTGCGTTCCGGATAGATCGCCGCGAACGCAAGCGACACCATGCCGCCCATCGAGGCGCCGGCCACGAGCGCCGACGGCCAGCCGACGTGGTCCAATAGCTCGGCGAGATCGTCGGCATAAAGCTCGACCGTGTAGGGGCCGCCCGGCTTGTCGGAGGCGCCATGGCCGCGACAGTCGTAGGTGAGGACGGCAGCCTTGGGAGCCAGCCGCTCGGCGACCGGACGCCAGAACTCGCGGTCCATGGCCACCGAATGGACCAGGACGGCTCGGTTCTTCGCGTTCTTGTCGCCGTGGAGGGTATAGGCGAGCCGCGTTCCATCGCGGGTCGGCGCCAACTCGACACTCACTGGGTATGCCCCCTTGCTTGCTTGTGCTGAATTCTCGCGCATCCGACACGCGGCGTCAAAAGGGTCGCCAAAGCCGCCACCTCGGCTCACGCCTCGCCGATCAAGGCCGCGACGCGCTCGCCGAAGGCCGCGGTCCCGAGCGGCCCGCCGAGGTCTTGCGTGCGCCACTTCGGCTCGGCGATCGCCCGATCGAGCGCGGCCTCGATCGCGTCGCCGGCACGGCTGAGCCGCTCGTCGTGCCGCCGCTCGCCCAGCCAGGCCATCAGCATGGCGGCCGAGCCAACGAGCGAGGCCGGGTTGGCGAGGTCCTTGCCGGCAAGGTCTGGGGCCGAGCCGTGCTGGGCCTGCGCCACCGCGTGCGCGGCACCCGCATTGAGCGAGGCCGCGAGCCCGAGGCTGCCCGCGATCTCGGAGGCGAGATCGGACAGGATGTCGCCGAACATGTTGGTGGTCACGATCACGTCGTAGGGGCTGGCGTCCCGCACCAGGAGCGCCGTCATGGCGTCGACCAGGCGTTCCTCGTAGGCGACACCCGGAAAGCGCGCCGCGACCGCCCGCACGCATTCCAGGAACAGCCCCTCCGAGACGCGCAGCACGTTCGCCTTGTGCACGGCGGTCACCTTTTTGCGCCGCCGCAGCGCGAGCGCGAAGGCTGTTTCCGCGATGCGCGTTGAGCCCAGCCGGGTGATCTTGCGCACCGCAAGCGCGAGATCAGGCGTCGGCATGAACTCGCCCGGGCCGAGATGCATGGAGCGGTCGGCGTAGAAGCCCTCGGTATTCTCACGCGCGATCACGAGATCAACGGGAGAGCCGCAGCGCGGCGGAAACCCGCCACGGCTGCGCGCGGGCCTGATGTTGGCGTAGAGGTCGAGCCGCCGGCGCATCTCGCCCGACGGATTGAGCCCGCCATCCGCGACGGCGGGATATTCGTTGTGCGACACCGGCCCCAGGATCACGCCGTCGGCCGCCTTGGCGGCCGCAATCGCAGCGTCCGGACAGGTGGTGCCCTGCGCACGCAGCGCCGCAAACCCAATCGTCGCTGTCGTGAAGCTGAGCTTGAGCTCGAACCGGCGATCGGCAGCTCGCAGCACCGCAAGCGTCGCGGCGCAGATTTCCGGCCCGATGCCGTCGCCTTCCATGACCAAAAGGGAAACCACTTTGCCTTCTCCCACGAGCCCTCCGTCCTACTCCGTCATGGCCGGGCTTGTCCCGGCCATCCACGTCTTGCCGTTGAATCAAGGGAGACGTGGATGCCCGCGACAAGCGCGGGCATGACGGAATGAGAGATCAGGGCTGTTTTTCAAGACTTTCACGAATTTGTGCGGTGCGCTGGCCGGCCGCCGCCATCAGGAAGCCGAGATCGGTCTGGGTCGTGACGAAGCGCACGCCCTTCTTGATGAAGGCGTTCTGGCGCGCGAGGTCGCGCTCGCCGCCAAGCCCCGCGTATTTGCCATGCGTCTTGCAGGCCGCGATCACGCGCTCGACGGCGACCACGATCGAGGGATCGCCGAAGGCGCCGGGCTTGCCCATCGCGGTGAGAAGGTCGTTGCAGCCGACATGCAGGACGTCGACGCCGTCGACCGCTGCAATCTCGTCGACATTGGCCAGGCCTTCAACTGTTTCGATCATGCAGACAACAAGCGTTGAGGCATTGAGCGCGGCGACGCTCTCGGCGAGCGGCAGCGGACGCAGGTCGAACACCGGATAGTTGCCCGACACCGAGCGCTTGCCGACCGGAGCAAACTTGCAGGCCTCAACCGCGCGCTGCGCGTCGGCCGCCGAGTTCACATCGGGAAAGATGATGCCGGTCGCGCCGTTGTCGAGCACGAGCGAGGTGTCGAGATCATGACAGCTGCGGACCCGCACCAGCGGCGCCACCCCGCAGCCGAGCGCCGCCTGCGCGATGTGCCCCACCGTCTCGAGCGAGAACAGCGCATGCTGCCTATCGATGAAGATGAAATCGTGCCCGGTCGTTTTGGCGACGCGCGCGATGTCGCCCGAGCGCGACAGCCGCACGATCATGCCGAGCGAGACATCGCCCGCGCGCATGCGCTCGATGACGGGATTCTTGAGTTCGATGTCTTGCGGCATTCCCTCCCCTCCGATCCTAATCCGTCACCCTGAGGTGCGCCCCCGGCCTCTTGAGCCGGGGGAGCCTCGAAGGGTGACGGCACCGACCTCGGGCTTGCCCGAGATCGGCGAATTAAGTGCCCAAGTCGGCTATAGCCGACTTGGGTGGCCGTTCATCCTTCGAGGCCCGCGCAAGTGCGCGGGCGCCTCAGGATGACGGGTCGAGGCATCAATTCCAATATGGCGGGTAACCCGATGTCTTCTGTTCCGCCTCGAGCCGTCGCAGCATCGCGGGCCATTCGAGCACGCCGTAAGGGCGCCGCGTGCCCGGCTGGTAGAGATGCGCGGTATGAGCCAGCACGTTCTCGCCCGGCATGGTGAGCTCGGTGCGCGCCGCCATCGCGTCGACCTGCGAGCGGCACGACAATTCGAGCTGGTACATGGTGTTGAACGCTTGCTGGATGGTGGCCCCGCAGGTGAGGAGCCCGTGGTTGCGCATGATCAGCGCGTCGTGGGGCCCGAGATCGCGCACGATGCGCTCGCGCTCGTCGAGATCGACTGCCGGCCCTTCGTAGTCGTGATAGCCGATGTGGCCGACGAACCGGATCGAGGTTTGCGACAGCGGCAGGAGCCCGCATGTCATGGCCGAGACCGCCATGCCGGCGCGGGTGTGCGTATGCAGCACGCATTGCACGTCGGGCCGCGCCGTGTGGATCGCGCCGTGGATCACGTAGCCGGATTTGTTGATGCCATAGTCGGTATCGGGCTTCCAGACGATGTTGCCCTCGACGTCGATCTTGACCAGGCTCGAGGCGGTGATCTCTCGATACAGCAACCCGTAGAGATTGATCAGCAGGTGGTCGGGCGTGCCCGGGATGCGCGCCGTGATATGATTGTAGATGAGGTCGGTCATGCCGTAGCTGTCGACCAGGCGATAGCACGCGGCGAGATCGAGGCGGGCCTGCCATTCCTGCGGCGACACCTGATCGCGGATCGACTTGAAGTCGGTCGAGTAATTCATGGTCGCGGAATTCATGGACTCATGCACCGTGGACACGCAATGGTAGAGGCCCGCCTGCCGGAGATCAAACGCAAATCGGGGGACCACCCATGCAGTCGCCTAACGCTACCGCCGAGCGCGTCTATGTCGCGGCCGACGCCGCCGACGCATTCGTGCGCGGGCTGCTCGCGGCGCACAACGTGCCGGCGGAGGACGCAGCCATCATCGCCCATTGCCTGGTCAGCGCCGACCTGCGCGGCGTCGACACCCACGGCATCTGCCGCCTCCCCGGCTATCTCGACCGGGTGCGCAGGGGGCTGATTAATGCGCGGCCCAACCTTGCGCCCAAGCGGGTGACGCCGGTCGCAGCCACGCTCGACGGCCAGGATGCCTTCGGCTTCGTGGTCGGGATGTGCGCCATCAAGGAAGCGATCGCCATGGCGCGCGAGTTCGGCATCGGCCTCGTGTCGGCCAGGCGCAGCACCCATTTCGGCATGGCGGCGTCCTATGTGATGCCTGCGATCGACGCCGGCTTCATCGCGTTCGTATTCTCCAACGCCTCGCCCGCGATGCCGCCCTGGGGCGGCAAGGACGGTCTCCTCGGCACCAATCCGTTCGCGGTCGGCGCGCCGGGCGGCAAGCTCGCGCCGTTCCTGCTCGACATGTCGCCGGCGGTGGCGGCGCGCGGCAAGATCCGCCGTGCGGAGCGGCGCGGCGAGAGCATTCCGCTCGGCTACGCGCTCGATGCCGACGGCCGCCCCACCACCGATCCGAAAGCGGCGCTCGGCGGCGTGGTGCTGCCGATCGGCGGCTACAAGGGCTCCGGCTTGTCGATGCTGATGGACATCCTGGGCGGCGTGATCTCCGGCGCGGCCTTCGCCGGCGGCGTCGCGGATCAGTACAAGGCCTATGACCGGCCGCAGGATGTGGGCCACTTCTTCCTGGCGCTGCGGCCGGATTTGTTTGTACCGGAGGCCGACTATCGCGCCCGCATGGACACGCTGGTCGAGCGGGTGCGCGACTGCCCCAAGGCGGAAGGCTTCGACGAAATCCTCATGCCGGGCGAGCCGGAGGCGCGGCTCGAAGCGGAACATCGCGGCACCGGCATTCCTTACGCCCCGAGCGAGGTGGCAACCTTACAGGCTGAAGCAGCCCGCGCAGGCGTGGCCCCGCTTAAGGTGTCCGAGCATCCTATCGGGTGAACAACGCGACAAAGCGCCCTTCCGGACACCGCCGCTGGCCGTGCTATGCTGCCTCATTCGCCCAAGCACTGGAACGAGCGCGAAAGCCGGAGGGAGCGTCCAATGCCGAGCGTGCATGCATTCGTCCTCACCTGTGCGACTGCCCTGGTTGCGCTGACCGCTGCGGCCGCCGCGCAGGATTATCCGACGAAACCGGTGCGCGTGATCATTCCGTTCCCGCCCGGAGCCATCAACGACACCGTCGGACGCCTCGTCGCCACGCAATTGAGCACACGGCTGGGCAAGCAGTTCATCGTGGAGAACCGCGGCGGCGCCGGCGGCATCGTGGCCGGTGAGCTGGTGGCGAATGCGCCGAAGGATGGCCACACGCTGATGGTGGTCTCGCTGGCGATCACGGTCCTTCCTGCGATGCACACGCTGCCCTACGACACGCTCAAGTCGTTTGCTCCGGTCGCCATCGTAGCGACCGCACCGAACGTGGCCGTGGTCAATCAGGATCTGCCGGTCACATCGATCCGGGAGCTCATTGCGCTCGCCAAGGAGCGGCCCGGCAAGCTGCAATACGCGTCCTCCGGCGTCGGGACATTTCTGCATCTGGGTCCCGAGCTGTTCAAGCTCATGGCGGGCGTCGACATCCTGCACGTGCCGTTCCGCGGCGCGGGCCCGGCGCTGATCGACATCATCGGCGGCCACACACACCTGGCGTTCGCTTCGGTGCCGTCGGTCATTGCGCATCTGCGCTCCGGCAAGCTGAGGGCGCTGGGCGTCGGCGCGACCGAACGCAACGCCCTGATCCCCGAGGTTCCGACCATCGCCGAATCCGGCTTGCCCGGCTACACCGCCGCCAACTGGATCGGCATCGTGGCGCCGGCCGGCACGCCGCAGCCCATCATCGCGAAGCTGCATCAGGAGATTTCCGCGATCCAGAATTTGCCTGAGGCACAGAAGCAGTTCGCCAACGAAGGCGCGGACATCATTCGCATGAGCTCGGCCGAATTCGGCGACTTCATCGCCAGCGAATTGGCGAAATGGGGACGCGTCGTGAAAGAGGCCGGCATCAAGCCGGAATGATGGGCAACAGGACAAGACCCATGCCGACAATCCATCCCCTGTTGCTCAAGACGGCAGGCCTCCTCCTGGCGCTCACCACGATCGCGGCCGCGCAGGACTATCCGTCGAAGCCGGTGCGCCTGATCATTCCGTTCCCACCGGGCGGCATCAACGACACCGTCGGACGTCTCGTCGCCACGCAATTGAGCACGCGGCTCGGCAAGCAGTTCATCGTCGACAATCGCGGCGGCGCCGGCGGCACCGTCGGCACCGAGCTTACCGCCAACGCGCCCAAGGACGGCTATACGCTCCTGGTCATCTCGCTTGCGCACGCGGTCAACCCGTGGCTCTACAAGCTGCCCTACGACCCGATCAAATCCTTCGCGCCGGTCGCGATCGTGGCGTCCGCGCCCAACGTGATCACGGTGCACCCGTCGCTCCCGGTGCATTCGGTGAAGGAGCTCGTCGCGCTGGCCAAGGAGAAGCCCGGGCAGGTGCAGTACGCCTCCGCGGGCGTCGGCAGCTTCATGCATCTGGGCGGCGAGCTGTTCAAGCTCTCAGCCGGCGTCGACCTCTTGCATGTGCCGTTCCGCGGCGCCGGCCCCGCCATGATCGACATCCTCGGCGGCCATACCAAGCTGGCGTTCGCCACCACGCTGACGGCGCCGCCCTATGTCCGCGATGGCAAGCTCCGAGCGCTCGGCATCGGCGCGGCCACCCGCAGCCCTGCCCTGCCCGACATCCCCACCGTGTCCGAAGCCGGCGTCCCGGGCTATGAGGTCGCCAACTGGATCGGGATCGTGGCGCCCGCCGGCACGCCCGCGCCCATCATCGAGAAGCTGCACCGGGAGATCACGGCCATGCAGGATGCGCCGGAGGTGAAGCAGCAATTCGCCTCCGAAGGTGCCGATGTGGTGCGTATGAGCCCGGCGCAATTCGGCACCTACATGGCGACCGAAATGGCCAAGTGGGAACGCGTGGTCAAGGAGGGCGGCATCAAGGCGGAGTAGCCCGGTCGCGACAATTCGGACTCGATACCAGTGCGTCGCGGCAGTATTGCCAGCCCAGCCATGATATAAGCTAGCCATGATATAAGGACCACACGCCCGCCGGACCCGCGGCGGCGCCGGACCGGAAACGGGAGAAACCGCATGACGCAGACCATCCAGTCGCTGCTGCTCAAGGCCGCGGGCGCGCTGCTCGCCCTCACCGCGGTCGCGGCCGCGCAGGACTACCCGACCAAGCCGGTACGGCTGATCATTCCGTTCCCGCCGGGCGGCAGCAACGACGTCGTGGGCCGCGTATTCGCCACCCATCTGGGCGAGCGGCTGGGCCGCCAGGTGATCGTCGACAACCGCGGCGCCGGCGCAGGCGGCATCGTCGGCACCGAGGTCGCTCATGGCGCGCCGCCGGACGGCTACACCATCCTGATCATCTCGCTCGCGCACGCCGTCAATCCCTGGCTCTACAAGCTGCCCTACGATCCGATCAAAGGCTTCACGCCGATCGCGATGCTCGGCTCCGGCCCGGTCGTGCTGGTGGTCAACCCCGAGCTGCCGGTCAAATCGGTGAAGGAGCTGGTCGATATGGCCAAGCAGCAGCCCGGCCGGCTGCAATACGCCTCCGCCGGCATCGGCAGCTTCCAGCACCTGAGCGGCGAGCTGTTCAAGCTCACTGCCGGCGTCAACATCCTGCACGTGCCGTTCAAGGGCGGCGGACCCGCCATGATCGACGTGATCGGCGGCCACACCAAGGTGATGTTCTCCTCGCTGGTGCAGACCACGCCGCACATCAAGTCCGGCAAGCTGCGCGCGCTCGGCGTCGGCGGCCTCACCCGCAACCCGGTTCTCCCCGACGTTCCCACAATCGCCGAGGCTGGCGTCCCTACCTACGAGTCGGTCAACTGGTGGGGCCTGGTGGCGCCGGCCGGAACGCCGCCGGCGATCGTCGAGAAGCTGCATCGCGAGATCGCCGCGGTGCAGGATAATCCCGACGTGCAGAAGCAGTTCGCCAACGAGGGCGCTTCCGTGGTGAAGATGAGCACGGCCGAGTTCGGCCAGCACATGGTCAAGGAAATGAACAAGTGGGAGCGCGTCGTGAAGGAAGGCGGCATCAAGGCGGAGTAGAGTGCAGCGCTCTTCAACTCGGTGGGTCGGACCGCGTGTGCCGCAGGCTCCGTACCCTCTCCCCTTGCGGGAGAGGGTGGCGAGCCGTCGCAGCGAAGCGAAGACGGCGAGCCGGGTGAGGGGTCCGTTCCGCAAAGAATGTTATGAAGAAACCCCTCACCCGCCCTCGCTTCGCTCGGGCACCCTCTCCCGCAAGGGGAGAGGGTAACCGAGTTTGCGGCTCCGCCAGAGTTTGAGCCGGACAGCCATGAAACCATCCTTTCTCGACAACAAGGACGTCTGGGCCGGCCTGTTCCTGATCGTGGTTGGCGGCCTGGCGGTCTTTTTCGCGCGCAACTACACCTTCGGCAATGCGCTGCGCATGGGGCCGGGCTATTTCCCGACCGTGCTGGGCGGGCTGCTCATTCTCTTCGGTCTCGCCACGCTGGCGAGCGGGCTGCGCGGCGGCGAGAAGCTTGCAGGCTCTTGGCCGCTGCGCGCCCTGATCGTGCTGCCGCTGGCGCTCGTCCTGTTCGGCGTCCTGATCGATCGGGCGGGCTTCATCCCGGCGATGCTGGTGCTGATCTTCGGCTCCGCGCTCGCCGGCACCGAGTTCAAGCTGATCGAGGTGATCGCGTTTTCGGTGCTGCTCACCGCGCTCTGCGCTGTCGTGTTCGTGTGGGCGCTCGGCCTGCCCTACCCGCTGATCGCAGGCTTCTGACGCATGGATCTCTTCAACAATCTGATCTTCGGCTTCAGCGTCGCGTTCTCGCTGCAGAAC
>Ga0209798_10000577_pt1 | contig 22326 bp, 19 predicted proteins | sample DOMMetBare3Fresh_FD_187475 | JGI IMG/M metagenome (GOLD analysis project Ga0209798, IMG submission 187475) | Wetland sediment microbial communities from St. Louis River estuary, USA, under dissolved organic matter induced mercury methylation -... | ecosystem: Environmental > Aquatic >... | reverse complement strand
AGCCCCTTGACGAGGCCGGGCAGTAGACCACCCGACTTGGGGCCCTCCGGCGGTTCTCCGTGTGAATGCTGGTGATCGGTCATCGTGAGCTCAACACCACCCATACTGCGGTCAGGGCCAGCTGAACGAGCGCGACCGGGACGAGGACCAACCAAGCGAGGCGCTGGAGCTGGTCCTCACGAAGGCGCGGCCATGCGACACGCAGCCAGATGATCCCCACCGAGATGAACGCGCTCTTGAACAGCGTCCACACCGGCCCGAGGGAGTCGGAGAACGGACCGTGCCACCCGCCGAGGAACAGCACGGTGAACAGCAAGGACATCACGACGATGCCGGCGTACTCGGAAAGCAGGAAGAACGCGAAGCGCAGCCCGCTGTATTCGGTGAACGGCCCCATCACGATCTCGGAGTCGGCAATGGGCATGTCGAAGGGCGAACGCTGGAGCTCAGCGACCGCCGCGACCAAGAAGACCATCGCGCCGGGGAGCTGCCACAACAACCACAACGGATGCCACGCGTCGGCGATGCCGGTGAGCGACAGTGTCCCCGCTGCCAGAGCGACAGACGCCACCGAGAGCACCAACGGGAGCTCGTAGCTGAGCAGCTGTGCCGCGGCGCGCATCCCACCGAGCAGGGCGTATTTGTTGGCGCTTGACCAACCCGCCATCAAGAGGCCCAGGATGCCCACCGCACTGGCCGCCAGAACGAAAAGCACACCGGCGTCAACATCTGCCCCGACCAACGTCGGAGAGATCGGAATCACGGCGAGCGCCACGAGATACGGCACCAGCGCGATAGCGGGGGCAAGCTTGAACACCCAGCGGTCAGCCGCCCGCGGCGTGATGTCTTCCTTCTGGATGAACTTGGCGGCGTCGGCGACCAGCTGGGCCCAGCCGTGGAATCCGCCGGCGTACATCGGGCCGAGCCGACCCTGCATGTGCGCCATCACCTTGTGCTCGGTCTGGCCCACGATCAGCGGCAGCACCAGGAACACGGCCAACACGCTCACGGAACGCAGAACCACCTCAAGCACGGGGTTCATCGCGGTCCCCACGTGGTGTCGGGCACGCCCGGCGCGTTGATCTTCTTACGCCCAGGCTTCTCGCTCGCCGCTGCGCCGTCATGACCGCCGGCGCCCTCTCCCGGTTCCTTGGCGCCTGGCCATGCCTTGCTCGCGCGTGACGCCAGAACGAAGGACTTGCGCAACGGTGTGCCGTCGAAGCCCTCAGGCAGCAGCAGCGGGCGCAGACCCAGGCCGGTGCCGTCGTCGAACCCGGCGAAGTCGATGCCGAACATCTCATAGGTCTCACGCTCGTGCCATGCCGCGCCGCGCCACAGACCCGTTGCACTGGGAGCAGGTTGACCATTGGGCACTCTCGTGCGCACCAGGACGCGAGCCAGCGCGCCCCTTCCGGTTGAGCTGTTCATCAGATGGCAGACGAGGTCGAAGCCCGGAGTCTCCTCCGCGTCCGTCTCATCGACCGCGGTCAGCCAGTCAAAGAAGTCAAAACCCTCGTCTCGCGCCGCCGCCAACGCAGCGGTCCACTCCTGAAGAGGTACGTCCCGACAGGGCGTCTCGCTCATGACGGCACTCCAGCCGTATCGCGACCGGTCACTTCTGTCTTGGACAACAAAGGACGCGTCACCTCACCTGCGGCGGCGCGTCGCGACCCGGCATACTTGGCACGAATTGCCTTGTTGGACAAAGTTTCTGAGGCGATCTTCTCCTGCAGGCGGATGATGCCCTGAAGCAGCGCCTCCGGGCGGGGCGGGCAGCCCGGAACATAGACGTCGACCGGGATCAGCTGGTCGACACCCTTGGTCACGCAGTAGGAGTCCCAGTAGGGGCCACCGCTGTTGGCACAGGCGCCGAACGAGATGACGTACTTGGGCTCAGGCATCTGGTCATACAGCCTGCGGATCGCCGGGGCCATCTTGTCCGAGACCGTGCCCGAGACGATCATCAGGTCTGCCTGACGCGGGCCCGGCGCGAAGGGGATGACGCCCAGACGAATGAAGTCGTGGCGCGCCATCGACGCGGAGATGAACTCGATGGCGCAGCAGGCCAGTCCAAAGTTGAACACCCAGAGGCTGTAGCGCCGGCCCCAGTTGAGGACGAGCTTGATCGGTCGGGGCGCGTCGTCGTTGACTGCTCCGATGCGGGGCATGGGCAGGTCGACGGGCATCAGAGCCACCGCATGAGGCCGCGTCGTGCCGCATGGGCCAGGCCAACCAGGACCACACCGATGAAGATGCCCATCTCGGCCAGTGAAGCCATGCCGAGGTCGGCGCTGCGGATCACGGTGGCCCACGGGAAGAGGTAGACGGCGTCGACGGCGAAGATCACGTAGAGGAACGCGTACAGGAAGTAACGCACGTTGGTCTGCGCCCAGCCCTCCCCCACGGGGTCGACACCGCACTCGTAGGTGGTGAGCTTCATGGCCGTCGGGGCTTGTGGTGCAAGCAGTTGACGGACCGCCATGGCGGCAACAAAGAGGAGTGCGCCGGCGACTACGACACCACCGACGGTCAGATACGGGTTCACGAGGGGTCAGCCTAGTCAGCGGCCTGAGCGGTTCCGGAGCGGGGTAGGTATAGCTCGGACCTGCCACGCCGCACGATCCGAGCGACGTCTAATATGTATCGAGTCTTAACTATTTATCGAGTCTTAACGCCACAGGGACGTCCTGGGGACAAATCGAGAAGTCTGGTGGGGACGCAAGGAATGAGCATCAAGCCAGTTGAAAATCTTGACAGTGTCGTTATTCGTTTTGCCGGGGACTCGGGTGACGGCATGCAGCTCACCGGAGACCGCTTCACCTCCGAGACCGCAGCGCTGGGCAACGACCTGTCCACCCTGCCCAACTATCCTGCCGAGATCCGTGCCCCTCAGGGCACCCTGCTCGGTGTCTCGAGCTTCCAGCTGCACTTCGCCGACCATCACGTCCTGACCCCCGGCGATGCGCCAGACGTGCTCGTGGCGATGAACCCGGCCGCGCTCAAGGCCAACCTGGGCGACCTCCCCCGTGGGGCAACGATCATCGTCAACACTGACGAGTTCACCAAGCGCAACCTGGCCAAGGTCGGCTACGACGTGTCCCCGGTCGAGGATGGCAGCCTCGACAGCTACCACGTGCACCCACTGCGGCTGACCTCTCTCACCGTCGACGCGCTCGCCGACTTCGACTTGTCCCGCAAGGACAAGGAGCGGTCCAAGAACATGTTTGCCCTCGGTCTCCTGTCGTGGCTGTACACCCGCCCGACAACCGGCACCGAGCAGTTCCTGAAGAACAAGTTCGGGTCCAAACCCGACATCCTCGAGGCCAACCTCGCGGCCCTGAACGCCGGCTTCAACTACGGCGAGACCACCGAGGACTTTGCCGTCACGTACGAGATCGCCCCGGCCAAGATGCCCGGTGGCGCGTACCGCAACATCGTCGGCAATACGGCCACCGCCTATGGCCTGGTGGCTGCGGCGCACCGCAGCGGGTTGCAGCTGGCCATGGGCGCCTACCCGATCACACCGGCGACGGACATCCTCCACGTCCTTGCCAAGCTGAAGAGGTTCGGCGTCATCACGATGCAGGTCGAGGACGAGATCGCCGGCGTCGGCACCGCGATCGGAGCCTCGTACGGCGGGGCCCTCGGCGTCACGGCGACGTCCGGTCCGGGTGTTGCCCTCAAGTCCGAGGCGATCGGCCTCGCGGTCATGCTGGAGCTGCCTCTGGTCATCGTCGATGTCCAGCGAGGCGGACCGTCCACCGGCCTGCCGACCAAGACCGAGCAGTCCGACCTGCTGCAGGCCATGTATGGGCGCAACGGCGAGTCCCCCTGCGCGGTCATCGCCCCGCAGTCGCCGGGCGACTGCTTCAACGCTGCTTTCGAAGCAGTCGAGATGGCCACCACCTACCGCACACCGGTGTTCGTGCTCTCCGACGGCTACCTCGCCAACGGCTCCGAGCCGTGGCTCATCCCGGACGTCGCCGAGCTTCCCCACATCGACATCGACTTCACCACCGAACCCAATGACGTTGACGCCAACGGCGAACCGGTGTTCCACCCCTACCTGCGTGACCCCGAGACCCTGGCTCGCCCCTGGACCCTCCCGGGCACCCCGGGCCTGGAGCACGTCATCGGCGGGATCGAGAAGGCCGACATCACCGGCAACCTCTCCTACGACCCCGACAACCACGACAAGATGGTGCGCCTGCGCCAGGCCAAGATCGACGGCATCGCCAAGAGCCTCCCTGACCTGGTGGTGGACGATCCTTCAGGCGACGCGGACGTCCTGATCCTGGGTTGGGGATCCACCTACGGCCCGATCGCTGAAGCCGTCCGCTTGGCCCGCACCGACGGCATCAATGTCGCCCGCGCCCATCTGCGCCATCTCAACCCCTTCCCACCCAACCTTGGGGAGGTGCTCGCTCGTTACGAGCAGGTGATCGTGCCCGAGATGAACCTTGGCCAGCTCTCCCTCATGCTGCGCGCCAAGTACCTCGTGGACGTGCAGTCCTACACGCAGGTGCGTGGGTTGCCCTTCACCTCGATCGAGCTCGCAGCCGTCCTGAGCAAGGCCACAGCCAACCTGAGCGGAGCCATCCGATGACCACCATCGACCTCGGTATGCCGGGTGCCGGCACCTTTGGGGTGCCTCATCTTCACGAAGACGAGCCGCCGATGAACAAGAAAGAGCTCGCCAGCGGCATGGAGCCCCGCTGGTGCGCCGGTTGCGGTGACTACTCGATTCTGGCAGCGGTTCAGGGATTCCTGCCCGAGCTCGGGCTCAAGCGCGAGAACATCGTCTTTGTCTCCGGCATCGGATGCTCCTCGCGTTTCCCGTTCTACATGAACACCTACGGAGTGCACTCGATCCACGGCCGTGCTCCAGCCATCGCAACCGGCCTGGCCACGGCACGACAGGATCTGTCGGTGTGGGTCATCACCGGCGACGGTGACGCGTTGTCCATCGGCGGCAACCACCTGATCCACGCCATGCGGCGCAACGTCAACCTCAAGATCTTGTTGTTCAACAACAGGATCTACGGACTGACCAAGGGCCAGTACTCCCCCACCTCGGAGTTCGGCAAGGTCACCAAGTCGTCGCCGTACGGCTCGGTCGACAGGCCGTTCAACCCGGTGTCGTTGGCCTTGGGCTCGGAGGCCACGTTCGTGGCGCGAACCATGGACACAGACCGCAAGCACCTCACTTCGGTGCTTCGCGCGGCCGCCGAACACCGTGGCACGGCGCTGGTCGAGATCTATCAGAACTGCCCCATCTTCAACGATGGTGCGTACGAGCTGCTCAAGGACCGCGACGAGGCTGAGGCCAGGATCGTCCACCTCATCGACGGCGAGCCGGTACGCGTGGGTGCCGACAAGCTCGTGGCACGTGGCGACTCCGGACAGCTGACGGTGGTTGAGGCGGAGGGCGCCGACATGTCACGCGTCGTCATTCACGACGCCGGCGCCGATGACCCGTCGATGGCGTTCCAGCTCTCCCGGCTCGAGGACCCGACGATGGCCCACATGCCGATGGGAGTCTTCCGTAACGTCTCACGGCCGACCTATGAAGACCTCGTGCACGCCCAGATCAACGACGTCGTCAACGCCGCCGGTGGCAGCGCAACCGACGCCGACCTTGGGGCCCTTCTGATGGGCAACGACACCTGGACCGTTGCCGATTGACGGATCTCTCCACCAGCGACGGAAAGAACGCCAGCGACGGGCAGGACGCACGACGCGGCACGGCATACGGCGCTGGGGCTTATGCGATCTGGGGCGCATTCCCCCTGTACTTTCACCTGCTCGCACCGGCCGGCGCGTGGGAGATCTTGGCCCACCGCATCTTGTGGACCCTGCTCTTCTGCGCGGCGGTTCTTGCGGTCCGGCGCGAGTTCGCATGGAGCCGGTCTGTGTTCGGCAACCCCCGGATGCTGGGGGCCGTCACGCTCGCCGGGTTGCTGATCGGTGTCAACTGGGTCATCTACGTGGCGGCCGTGGTGGCCCACCATGTCACCGAGGCGTCATTGGGCTACTTCCTCAACCCGATCGTGACCGTGGCGATCGGCGTGATCGTCCTGCGCGAACGGCTTCGCGCTCTGCAGTGGCTCGCCGTGGCGATCGGGCTGGCGGCCGGGGTCTATCTCACGATCGACTTCGGGCGCCCGCCGTGGATCGCTCTGAGTCTGGCGTTCTCGTTCGCTCTCTATGGGCTGATGAAGAAGCGGCTCGGCACCTCGCTCGGCGCCTTCCAGAGCCTGACCTCGGAGACGGCCGTGCTGGCCCCGGTCGCGCTGGTCATCCTCGCGTGGCTCGGCACCCGGGGCGAGACGACCTTCACCGCCAGCTCTCCGAGCCATCCGCTGCTCCTGGCGTCAGCCGGCTTGGTGACTGCCGTGCCACTGCTGCTCTTCGCGGCCGCGGCCAGGCGGGTGCCGCTCGTGACCATCGGCCTCCTGCAGTTCATCACGCCGGTCCTGCAGCTGATCTGCGGCGTGCTGCTCCTGGGCGAGTCCATGGAGACCAGCCGCTGGATCGGCTTCGGCATCGTCTGGATCGCTCTGCTGGTGTTGACGCTCGACTCGATCCGATCGGTTCGTACCCGCCGGCGGATGGCCGACGCAGCCGAGGGCGCAGCCGTCTGAGCCGCTGAGCCGCCGAGGTTCTGCGGCTATCGGCTCAGCGGACGCGGTTGACGACGCTCTCGACCAGGGCCGACAGCGCCGTGATGGCGTCGTCGGCAGGTGAGCCCGACGGGAGCCCGACGGCGAGGGGCGCCAGAAGCTCCTGAGCCTCTCGGGCCACGTCGTGCGTCCGTTCACGCGCCTGGTCCATCGCGGGGTGGGCTCGTAGCAGCGCGAGGGCCTCGGCGTGCAGCACGTCATCGCGCAGATCGAAGCGGGAGCCAAGCAGCTCCTTGAGCCGATCATCCTCAGGATCCATCGACTGGCGCACCAGCAGGGTCGGCAGTGTGGCCACGCCTTCGCGAAGGTCCGTGCCAGGTGTCTTGCCGGACTCCCCAGGCACCGAGGTGACGTCGAGCAGGTCATCGGCGAGCTGAAAGGCGATGCCGACCCGTTCGCCGTAGCGACGCATGACGTCGATGGTCTCGGGTGGGCAGCCGCTGAACATCGCGCCGTAGCGCGCAGCCGTCGCGATGAGCACACCGGTCTTGTCGGCAAGGACGCCTAGGTAGTAGTCGATCGGGTCGACGCCCTCGGGCACCGGTCGCGCGTCGCGGATCTGACCCGAGCACAGACGGACGAACGTCTGTGCCTGGATTCGGACCGCCTCTGGCCCCAATCCGGCGACAAGCTCGGATGCCTTGCCGAAGAGCAGGTCACCGACCAGGATCGCGTTGGAGTTTCCGTATGCTGCATTGACGCTGACCACACCGCGGCGCAGGTCGGCCTCGTCCATCACGTCGTCGTGATAGAGCGAGGCGAGGTGGGTCAGCTCGACGCCGGCCGCCGCGGCGACGACGCGATCGTTGATCCCGTCGCCGAGCTCAGCCGCGAGCAGGGTGAGCATCGGCCGAAAACGCTTGCCACCAGCCTCGACCAGATGCGCTGAGGCCGCCGCGATGAACGGGTCCTCGTGGTCGACGACAACCCGGAGCAGCTCGTCGACAGCGGCGAGCCCGGCGTGCAACCGTGCGGCCAGCTCCGGCGAGGCGCTGGGCAGCGCCAGCGTTGGTGACGCGGGAGTCATCGCAGGAAGGACGTCATCGCAGGAACAGTGACGATCGGGCCGCCAGATCCAGCAGCGGAGAGGGGGCAACACCGAGTACCAACGTCATGAGGACACCGATCGAGACGGCCAGCGTGGTGGCGATGGAGGGCGAGACGGCATGGACCGATTCACCGGCCGGCTCGGAGAAGTACATGAGCACGATGATCCGAACGTAGACGAACGCGGCAATGGCGCTGGAGAGCACACCGATGACGGCAAGCACCGTCGCACCGTGAGCGACCGCGGCGGAGAACACCGCGAACTTGGCGGTGAAGCCGGAGGTCAGCGGGATACCGGCGAACGCGAGCAGCAGGAAGGCAAAGGCACCCGCGACAATGGGGTGGTTCTTGCCCAACCCTGCCCATTGCGACAGGTGCGTGGCCTCCGAGCCGTCATCACGGACCATCGACACGATGGCGAAGGCCGCGATGGTGCTGAAGCCGTAGGCCACCAGGTAGAACAGCACCGACGAGATGCCGACCTTGTCGAAGGCGAGCACGCCCGTGAGGACGAACCCGGCGTGCGCGATGGATGAGTATGCCAGCAGTCGTTTGATGTCGGTCTGCGTGATCGCCAGGACCGCGCCCGCGACCATGGTCAGGATGGCGACCGCCCACAGCCCTGCGGTCCAGTCCCAGCGGCTGCCCGCGACACCGACGTAGATGAACCGCAGGATGGCACCGAATGCCGCGACCTTGGTGCAAGCGGCCATGAACCCTGTGACCGGGGTTGGCGCACCCTGGTAGACGTCAGGCGTCCACGAGTGGAATGGCACGGCGCCGATCTTGAAGAGCAGGCCGACGAGGACGAGCAGCACGCCCGGGACCAGCAGTCCGTCCATGCCGGCCCGGGTGCCGATGGCTTGCGCAATGACGCCCAGATCCAACGAGCCGGAGTAGCCGTACAACAGCGCCGCGCCGAACAGGAAGAACGCGGACGAGAAGGCACCCAGCAGGAAGTACTTCATCGACGCCTCCTGGGAGAGCAGGCGCCGACGACGTGCAAGCCCCGAGAGGATGTACAGCGGCAGGGAGAGAACCTCCAGCGCCACGAACATCGTCAACAGGTCGCCTGCAGCGGGGAACAACATCATGCCCCCGACCGCGAGCATGGTCAGGGGAAAGACCTCTGTCGTGGTGGCACCCGCGCGCACGGCGGCCGCCTCCTGCGCTGAACCTGGCGTCGCTGCACCCTGAGCGGTGAACGCGTCGGCGCCCACACCGTCGAAGCGCTCGGCCATGGCCAGGATGCTGAGAGCCGTCAGCACCACGATCGTGCCCTGCAGGAACAGAGCGGGCCCATCCATGACCACAGCTCCGGCCAACGTGCTGCCCTGATGGTCAAGGCCGACGATGACCGCCCCCAGCGCGCCCAGCAGGCCAAGGAGTGCCACGCTCACCTGGACGACGTAACGCGCCGAGCGGGGCGCAAAGGCCTCAACCAGCACCCCGATCATCGCCGTGGCGAAGATGATCAGCATCGGCATGATGGCGCCGTAGTCGATGGTCGTGGCGACGAACTCCGTCGTCAGCCCGGTCAGCCCGGTCAGCCCGGACAGGGAGGCGATCACTTGACAGCTCCTTCAGCAGCCGCGGGGTGCGTTGCTGCCGGGTCGGTGACGCCGACGTATTGAAGCGTCCTGGCGACGGCGGGGTTGATGACGTCGAGTGCCGGCTTGGGGTAGAAGCCCAGGACGATGAACGCCGCGATCAAGGGGGCAACGACCCACTTCTCGCGGTGGGAAAGATCTGGAGTGCCGGCGGCAGCGTCGGGCGTGGGCCCGGTCATCATCCGCTGGTACGTGAGCAGGATGTAGAGCGAGGCCAGGATGATGCCCAAGGTCGCGATCACTGCGGCAACACGGTAGCGCTGGAAGGTCCCCAACAGGACGAGGAACTCGGAGATGAAGGAGTTCAGGCCCGGCAGCGCCAGACCGGACAGACCGGAGACAAGGAAGACGCCGGCGAGTACAGGAGTCACCCGTTGCCAACCCCCGTAGTCGGGGATCCGCTTGCTGCCGCGACGGTGGATGAGCATCCCCGCGACGAGGAACAACGCGGCCGTGGTGAAACCGTGGTTGACCATGTAGAGCGCCGAGCCGGCGGTGCCGGCCGACGTCATGGCGAAGATGCCCAGCACGATGAACCCGAAGTGGCTGACCGAGGTGTAGGCGATCAGGCGCATGATGTCCGTCTGGCCGATCGCCAACAGCGCGCCATAGATCACTGAGATGACGGCTAGCACGATGATCGCGGGAGTGGCCCACTTGCTGGCCTCGGGGAACAACTGAAGGCAGAAGCGGATCATCCCGTAGGTGCCGACCTTGTCCAGGACACCGACCAGCAGTACCGCCGTGGCCGGGCGGGCCTCTGTCGCCGCATCCGGCAGCCAGGTGTGGACCGGCCACATCGGCGCCTTGACGGCGAAGGCGAAGAAGAACCCGAGGAACATCAGGCGGCCAGGAGTCTGGTCGAGCTTGAGACCCGTCAGCTTCTGGACCAGGAAGCCATCGGCGCCGCCGGGACCGTAGTGGTAGAGCGCGATGACAGCCACCAGCATGACCAGCCCGCCGAGCAGGGAGAACAGCAAGAACTTCACCGCGGCATACTGCCGGCGGGAACCGCCGAACGAACCGATCAGGAAGTAGACGGGGATGAGCATCGCCTCGAAGAAGACGTAGAACAAGAACACATCGGTCGCGGAGAAGACACCAATCATGAATGTCTCAAGGACCAGCATCAGCGCGAAGTAGGCCTGTTGGCGTTTGCCGATCTCGGGGACGTCATGCCACGCGGCGAGGACGCAGACGGGCACCAGGATCGCAGCCATCAGGATGAGGACGAGCGCAATGCCGTCCACGCCAACGGCGTAGCTCACCCCGAACTGCCCGATCCAGGAATGCTGCTCCTGGAACTGGAACTGGAGGCTCGAGCCCAGCTTGAACTGCAGTGCCGCAGCGACCGTGAACAGGAGCGTGACGACAGAGAACCCGAGCGCGATCTGCTTGGCCCGGTCGGCCAGGCTCGCGGGCAGGAAGGCAACGACGAGCGCACCCACCAGCGGGATCAGGCCGATCGTGGTCAGCCACGGAAAACTGGACATCACTGCACCACCCACACGGCACCGAGGATCACGACGACGCCAAAGAGCATCGTCAGGGCATACGAACGCACGAAGCCGTTCTGGACTCGTCGAAGACGCGACGAGGAGCCGCCGATGAGAGCGGCCACCGTGCCGACCGCCCCGTCAACTCCCTTGTTGTCGAAGAACACCAGCGAGCGGGTCAGGTGCAGACCCGGCCGCATCAGCACGCCCTCGTTGACGGCGTCCTGAAAGAGATCCTGGCGCGCAGCCCGCGTTGGCAGCGAGCCCACCGGCGCAACCACAGGAACCTCTTCGCGCCAGTAGCGCATCCAGGCGAGACCCAGCCCCGCGGCAACGACCAGCAGCGTCAGGGTCGTCAGCACGGGTACGGCGATCACCGGGCTCTCGCCCTCGACGTGAACACCGACGACCGGCTCGAGCCAGCTCTGGATGGCGCCGGTCGGGCCCAGGATCAGACCCATGAATGCCGAACCTGCGGCAAGAACCACCATCGGTATGGTCATCGACTTGGGCGACTCGTGAGGGTGCGCCGCCTTGGGCCAGCGCTTCTTTCCATGGAACGTCATGAAGAACAGCCGCGACATGTAGAACGCCGTGACGCCGGCACCGATCAGCGCGGCGAAGCCGAAGATCCATGGCCGCCAACCCTCGCCGATGAACGCCGCCTCGATGATCTTGTCCTTGGACCAGAAGCCGGAGAAGGGCGGCACGCCGAGGATGGCCAGCCAGCCCAGGCCGAAGGTGACCCACGTGACCTTCATGGCACCGGACAGGTTGCCGAACCGGCGCATGTCGACCTGGTCGTCCATGCCATGCATGACCGAGCCGGCGCCGAGGAACATGCCGGCCTTGAAGAACCCGTGGTTGAGCAGGTGGAAGATCGCGAAGGCGTAACCGACCGGGCCCAGCCCGGCGGCGAGCATCATGTAGCCGATCTGGCTCATCGTCGAGGCTGCGAGCGCCTTCTTGATGTCGTCCTTGGCGCAGCCGACGATCGCCCCGAACAGCAAGGTGATGGCGCCGACGATGACCACGAACGTCTGCGCGGTCGGAGATGCCTCGAAGATCACGTGGCTGCGCACCACCAGGTAGACACCGGCGGTGACCATCGTCGCGGCGTGGATCAGCGCGGACACCGGCGTCGGGCCGGCCATCGCGTCGCCCAGCCAGCTCTGCAGGGGGAACTGCGCCGACTTTCCGCAGGCTGCCAGCAGCAACATCAGGCCGATCGCGGTGAGAGAGGCCTTGTTTGCGCCCCCGACCGCTGCGTCGACACCTGAGAAGCTGACCGTGCCGAACGTGGCAAACATGAGCATCATCGCCACGGTCAGGCCGAAGTCACCGACCCTGTTGGCCACGAACGCCTTGTTGGCCGCCGTGGCGAAGGCCGGGTTGTGGTTCCAGAAACCAATGAGCAGGTATGACGCCAGGCCCACGCCCTCCCAGCCCACGTAGAGCAGGAGGTACGAGTCGGCCAGAACGAGCAGCAGCATGGCCGCGACGAACAGGTTCAGAAAGGCGAAGAACCGGCGCTTCTCCGGATCGTGCGCCATGTAGCCCAGGGAGTAGACCAGGATCAGGGAGCCGACGAAGGTGACCAGCAGCACGAAGGCCATGGAGAGCGGGTCGATGAGCATCCCCGCCTCGACCTGGAAGCTCCCGGCCGGCACCCACGAGAACAGGTGCAGGCTCTGCGCACGCTCCGCACCCGAACGACCAAGCATCGCGAAGAAGATCAACGCCCCGAGGCCGAAGCTGGCCCAGGACAACCCGGTTGCCAGAGCCGGCCCGAACGCGTTGGTGCGCCAGCCGCCGAACAGAAGGATGGCAGCGCCAAGAAGCGGAAGGGCGACCAACAGCCACGCCAGGGAAGTCATCCCCGAGGCAGGCTGTATGACGTCCGCGCTCGCCAGCGCGCCCATGTGAGCAGCAGTAAGTTGCACCAGATGCATGTTGTGCCCCTTACAGCTTCAGCAGATTGGCGGCGTCGACGGAAGCCGACCGACGAGCCCGGAAGATGGCCATGATGATGGCGAGCCCCACCACGACCTCGGCGGCGGCGACGACCATCACGAACAGCGCGATGACCTGTCCATCCAGGGATCCGTGCATCCGGGCAAAGGTCACGAAGGTCAGGTTGGTCGCGTTCAACATCAGCTCGACACCCATGAACACCACGATGGCGTTGCGACGAACGAGCACTGTGGCGGCGCCGATCGCGAACAACAGCGTCGACAGGTAGACGTAGTTGACCAGGCTCATCGGTTGGTCCCCTCCTCGATGTCGCGCTGGATTGCCTTCCTCGCCTCGGTGAAGGGCTCCGGGCCGGTGACCTGCCCGCGCGCGGTGAGCACTCGCGATACGGACAGCTCGCTCGGTGTGCCGTCAGGAAGCAGAGCCGGCGTATCGACCGCGTTGCGACGGGCATAGACACCCGGCGCCGGCAGCCCGGCGAGGTTCCTGCCCAGGCGGAAGCGCCGCTCGGACCACTGGCGCTGGGTCGGGCGCGGAGTCAGGCGTTCGCGGTGAGCCAGGACCATCGCCCCGAGGGCCGCCGTGATGAGCAGCGCGCTGGTGATCTCAAAGACCCAGACGAACTTGCCGAAGATCAGGTTGGCCACACCGGTGATGTTGCCGTCCGCGTTCGCCTTCGCCAGGCCGACCGGGCTGGCAAAGGTCACGGTGCCGATCGCCGCGATCAGGACGACCCCAAGTCCCACGGTAAGCACGAAGCCTGCCACCTTCTGGCCCTTGATCGTCTCGACCAGGGAGTCGGACGAGTCGACGCCGATCAACATCAGCACAAAGAGGAACAGCATCATGACCGCGCCGGTGTAGACGAAGATCTGCACGATCCCGAGGAAGTCGGCGTTCTGGGCGACGTAGAAGACACCCAGGTTGATCATGACCAGCGCCATGCCCAGTGCCGCGTGGACGGCCTTCTTGGCAAAGATCAGGCCGAGTGCTGCCACCACGCTGATGGGTGCCAGGACCCAGAAGAGGACTGCTTCACCACCGCTGGTCATCGGGTACTCGCCTCTGTTGATGTGACCGCGCTTGAGGCCAGATCAGCCTCGCGAGCGGCTGCCCACGCCCGCTGCTCCGGCGTGGCCTTGGCCACCTTGCCCTGGTAGTAGTCGCGTTCCGTCATGCCGGCAACCATGGGGTGGGGCGCCGCGACCATGCCCTCCTCGGCGGGGGCCAGCAACTGGCTCTTCTCGTAGATCAGCTTGCTGCGCTGGTCGGAGACAAGCTCGTAGAAGTTGGTCATCGTGAGCGCGCGGGTGGGGCATGCCTCGATGCACAAGCCACAGAAGATGCAGCGCAGGTAGTTGATCTGGTAGACGCGTCCGTAGCGCTCACCGGGTGAGAACCGGCCACCGCCGCCTTCGCTGTCATCGTTGTCAGCACCCTCGACGTAGATGGCGTCGGCAGGGCACGCCCAGGCACACAACTCGCACCCGATGCACTTCTCGAGGCCGTCCGGGTGCCGGTTGAGCTGGTGGCGACCGTGGTATCGAGGCTGGGTCGGACGCTTGACCTCGGGATACTCCTCGGTCTCGAGCTTGCGGAACATCGTCGCGAACGTGACGCCGAAACCGGCGACAGGGGCGAACAACTCCGCCAGGAAGCTTGCCTTCTTCTGCTCGTCAGCCACGGGTGGCCTCCTGATCGGTCAGTTCTGGCTGGCCAGCCGTGCTCGCCGAAGACTGAACACCCTGCGGGCTCGGCTCACGCAGATGTTGGCCGGGCAGAGGGGGGATCGGGTAGCCGCCCGCGAACGGGTCGATCTCCTCGGGGCGCTCGACCGGGACGGCGGCAGCGGCACGCTTGCCGTCCCAGACCCAGGCGACGGCAAGAGCAATGACGGCGATCACACCGACGACGATGACCGTGGCCGTCCGGGTGTTCTCACCGAGGAAGGCCAGCTGCGCGCCGCGGATGAAGGCCACCGAGATGACCCAGAGCAGGGTCACCGGGATGAGAACCTTCCAGCCGAAACGCATGAACTGGTCGTAACGCACCCGCGGGAGGGTTCCGCGCAGCCAGACGAAGAAGAACATGAAGAGCCACAGCTTGATGACGAACCAGAGCAGCCCCCACCAGCCCTCGTTGAACATCCCGTCGTTGATCGCGGCGATGCCCGGAGGTGCCTGCCAGCCGCCCATGAACATCGTGGTCGCCAGCGCTGAGACGGTGAACATGTTGATGTACTCACCGAGGAAGAACATCGCGAACCTCATCGAGCTGTACTCCGTGTGGAAACCACCGGTCAGCTCCCCCTCGCCTTCAGCAAGGTCGAAGGGCAACCGGTTGGTCTCGCCGAGCATGGTCACGACATAGACCAGGAACGAGAAGAACGCCGGGATGATGAACCACATGCTCTTCTGCGAGGCGACGATCTGTGAGGTCGACATCGAGCCGCTGTACAGGAAGATGGCGACCAACGACAGGCCCATGGCGATCTCGTAGGAGATGACCTGAGCTGTGGAGCGCAGCCCACCCAGTAGCGGGTAGGTGGAACCTGAGGACCAGCCGGCCAGGACGATGCCGTACACACCGACCCCGGCAACGGCGAGCACCAGCAGGACGGCGACCGGGGTATCGGTCAGCTGCATCGGCGTCCGGTGCCCGAACATGGAGATCATCGGGCCCATCGGAATGATCGCGAAGGACACGAAGGCCATGGTGCCGGCGATGATCGGCGCCAGCAGGAAGACGGCCTTGTCGGCCTTGTCGGGGATCAGATCCTCCTGGAGGACCAGCTTGATCCCGTCCGCCAGGGTCTGCAACAGACCGAATGGACCTGCACGGTTTGGCCCGGGGCGCTGCTGCATGCGTCCGATGACACGACGCTCGAACCAGATGACGATCACGACGTTGATCAGCAGGAACACAAAGACAAACAACGCCTTGACCAGCGAGAGCCACCACGGGGTGTCACTGAAGTCCGCCGCAGGGTTGTCGGTGGAGGCGAGCGCCGGCGCGATCGTGTCGACACCGGTCTGAACGACTGTTGCGAGCGAAGCGATCAGGCTCATTCGACACCGCCCTTGGTCAGCGAGACCACGGCGCCAGCGTCGACGCCAAGCGTCGATCGCACCGCGGATCCGGGAGAGTTGGTTGGCAGCCAGATGACGTGGTCCGCCATATCCATGATCGTCAGCGGCACGGTGATGGATCCCGAGCTGGTGCTGACCCGCACGGTGTCGCCGTCGGCCAGACCGATCGCTGCCGCGGTCTTGGCCGAGAGCCTCGCCTTTGCCCTCGGGGCTGTCCCCGCCAGGAACGGCTCGCCGTCCTGCATCCGGCCGGAGTCCAGGAGATGGTGCCAGGTGGCCAGCACGGCCTGTCCGGCATCCAGCGACGGAACCTCGACCGCCTCGACCACCGGCGCAGCTGCGCGGTCGCCGGTCCACGGACCGAGGGCGCGCATGCCGGTGCGGACGGCCTCCAGCGTGCGGACCCCGAGGGGCTCGCCCATCTCGTCGGCCAACAGGTCAAGCACCCGGTGATCGCTCATGGCACTGGTCGTCAATGCGGCCTCGAAGGACCGGACCCTGCCCTCCCAGTTGACGAAGGTGCCGGCCTTCTCCTGGTGGGCAGCCACCGGCAGCACCACATCGGCCACGTCGGTGACAGCACTCGATCGCAGCTCCAGGGAGACCACGAAGGACCTGGTCAAGGCGTCAAGCAGGTCGGACGAGCCGATCAGGTCCGCCGGGTCGACGCCGCCGACCAGCAGGCCACCGAGCCCGCCTGAGTTGGCCGCCGCGATGATCGCCGAGGTGTCTCGCCCAACCTTGTCAGGCAGGCCGACGACATCCCACGCCTCCCCGACCTCGGCTCGAGCCCGGGGATCCGTGACGGGACGGCCACCCGGAAGCAGATTGGGCAGCGCGCCGCTCTCCAGCGCGCCCCGCTCTCCTGCGCGCCGGGGAACCCACGCCAGCCGGGCACCGGTGGACGACGCCAGAGCCGCAGCGCCGGACAAGCCGCCGGGGACGGTCGCGAGTCGCTCGCCCACCAGAATCACGGCGCCTCCGGTCGCGAGAGCGGCTGACGCTGCCGCGACGGCCGCCATGGTCGGACCACCTGCGGTCTTGACCATCTTGTTGCCCTCCACCAGCGCCTGCAGGACCTCGGCTTCGGTGCCAGGGGCGGAGGTGATCACGGTGCCATCAAGCTTCTTCAGACCTCGCGAAGCGAGGGGGGCGACCGCGAATACAGAGGTGCGGTGCTTGCGAACGGCCTTGCGCAGTCGCAGGAAGACGATCGGCGACTCGTCCTCGGGCTCGAAGCCCACCAGCAGCACCGTCTTGGCGGCTTCGATCTCGGCGTAGGTCACGGAGCCGCCAGGAGCATCTGACGGGCCGGTCGCGACGACGTTGCTCGCCAGGAACTGCGCCTCCTCGACGGAGTGCGGGCGGGCGCGGAAGTCGATGTCGTTGGTCTGCAACGCTATTCGAGCGAACTTCGCGTAGGCGTAGGCGTCTTCGGCAGTGACGCGGCCGCCGACCAGCACGCCAACACCCTTGGCGTCGCGGGCCGCGGCCAGGCCGCGGGCAGCCGCATCCAGCGCCTCCGGCCACGAGGCCACGTGCAGGTTGCCGTCGTCGCCGCGGACCAGCGGGTCGGTGATGCGGTCGATGCCGGTGGCGTAGGTGAATGCCCAACGACCCTTGTCGCAGTTCCACTCCTCGTTGACCGCCGGGTCGTTGGCGGCCATGCGGCGAAGGACGGTGCCACGGCGGTGGTCGGTGCGCGTTGCACAGCCGCTCGCGCAGTGCTCGCACACGCTCGGCGTGGAGACGAGGTCGAAGGGCCGCGCGCGGAAACGGTAGGCCGCGCCGGTGAGCGCGCCAACCGGGCAGATCTGAATCGTGTTGCCCGAGAAGTAGGACTCGAACGGCTTGTCCTGGAAGATGCCGATCTGCTGCAGGGCACCACGTTCGACCAGAGCGATGAACGGGTCGCCGGCGATCTGGTCGGAGAAGCGGGTACAACGGGCGCAGAGCACACAGCGTTCGCGGTCGAGCAGCACCTGCGAGGAGATGTTGACGGGCTTGGGATAGGTGCGCTTGACGTCCTCGAAGCGGCTTGTTGACCGCCCGCTGGACATGGCCTGGTTCTGCAGGGGGCACTCGCCGCCCTTGTCGCAGACCGGGCAGTCGAGCGGGTGGTTGATCAGCAGGAACTCGATCAGGCCGCTCTGGGCCTTGTCGGCCACCGGCGAGGTGTGCTGCGACTTGACCGCCATGCCCTCGCTGACCGTGGTCGTGCACGAGGCCATCGGCTTGGGCATGGGACGCAGCGAGCCATCGGGGCCCGGGGTGGCAACCTCAACCATGCACTGGCGGCAGGCACCCACCGGGTCCAGCAGCGGGTGGTCGCAGAACCGAGGGATCTGGACGCCGATCTGTTCGGCGGCACGGATCAGCAAGGTGCCCTTGGGGACGCTGACGCCCACCCCGTCGATGGTCAGGTTGACCAGGTCCGTGGGGGTGGCAGGGGTCGTCGATGATGAGGTGACGGTCATGCGGACACGGTCTCCTTCGCGAACAGCGTCGAGGCGGCCGGCGGGAACAGCACTGAGGCGGGGGTGTGCATCCCCGCCTCGAACTCCGCGCGGAAGTACTGAACCGCGGAGGTGATGCAGCTGGTCGCGCCGTCGCCGAGCGGGCAGAACGCCCGGAACAGGATGTTGTCGCAGATGTCCAGCAGCTTGTCGATGTCATCCTGGGTGCCTTGGCCGAGCTCGAGTCGCGCCATGATCTGCTTGAGCCAGAAAGTGCCCTCGCGACACGGCGTGCACTTGCCGCAGGACTCGTGGGCGTAGAAGTCGGTCCAGCGCGAGACCGCCCGGACCACCGACACCGTCTCGTCGAAGATCTGCAGGGCGCGCGTGCCGAGCATCGACCCGGCCGCCGCGACGGACTCGAAGTCCAGCGGCACGTCGAGGTGCTGGTCGGTGAACATCTGCGTGGACGAGCCACCCGGGGTCCAGAACTTCAGCTTCTTGCTCGGGTCGCGCATCCCGCCGGCCATCTCGAGCAGCTCCCGCAGGGTGATGCCCAGCGGCGCTTCGTACTGACCGGGACGGGCAACGTGCCCGGAGAGGCTGAAGATGCCGAAGCCGCTCGACCGCTCGGTGCCCATCTCGGCGAACCACTTGGCGCCGTTCAGAAGGATCGGAGCAATGGACGCAATGGACTCAACGTTGTTGACGACGGTCGGCCGGGCATAGAGGCCGGCAACGGCAGGGAACGGCGGCTTGAGGCGCGGTTGCCCGCGACGACCCTCGAGGGAGTCCAGCAACGCGGTCTCCTCACCGCAGATGTACGCGCCGGCGCCGGCGTGCACGGTGATGTCCAGGTCGAAGCCGCTGCCGAGGATGTTCTTGCCCAGATAGCCTGCGGCGTAAGCCTCTTCGACGGCTCGGAGCAGTCGGCGGTAGACGTGGACCACCTCGCCGCGCAGGTAGATGAAGGCATGGTTGCAGCCGATGGCGAACGAGGTGATGACCATGCCCTCGATCAGAAGCTGCGGAGCCGCCATCATCAACGGGATGTCCTTGCAGGTGCCCGGCTCGGACTCGTCGGCGTTGACCACAAGGTAGCGGGGGCCGCCGTCAGGGGCAGGCAGGAAACCCCATTTCATGCCGGTCGGGAAGCCCGCGCCGCCACGACCACGCAGACCGGAGTCCTTGGCCATCTGCACCAGATCGGCCGGTGGCATCGTCACGGCCTTCTTCAGCGCCTGGTAGCCGTCGTGCTTCTCGTAGGTCGCCAGCGTCCAGGACTGGGGCTCGCCCCAGGTCCTGGTGAGGATCGGGGTCAGTTGCGTGCTCACTTCTTCTTCGCCTTCCCGGTGGCCTTGGGCGCTTCGAACAGCGTGCCCGTGGTCGGGGAGGTGTCCGCCGCCCGCGTCTTCGTCGTCTTCGTCGTCTTCGTCGCGGACTGGGCCTTGGCGACCTTGAGGCCCTCCAGTGATGCCGGACCCGCACCGACGCCCTCGTCGGCCAAGCCGTCATGGAAACCGGCCAGCACCCGCGAGACCTCCTTGAAGCTGCAGACCTTTGACGCGCCGCGGGTGGGAGTCACGGACAGGCCGGAGCGCAGGTCGTCGACCAGCTGGCTGGTGGACTGGGGCGTCTGGTTGTCGAAGAACTCCCAGTTGGCCATGACCACGGGCGCGTAGTCACAGGCAGCGTTGCACTCGATCCGCTCCAGCGTGACCAGGCCGTCAGCGGTGGTCTCGTCATGGCCGATGCCCAGATGGGCGCTCACGAAGTCCCAGATCTCGTCGCCGCCCATGATCGCGCAGAGCGTGTTGGTGCAGACGCCGATCGTGTACTTGCCGTTGGGGTGACGCTTGTACTGCGAGTAGAAGGTCGCCACGCCACTCACCTCGGCGCCGGTCAGACCCAACAGATCGGCGCACAGCTCGATGCCCCGGGGAGAGACGAACCCGTCGACGGACTGCACCAGGTGCAGCAGAGGCAGCAATGCGGAGCGCGCCTGCGGGTAGCGCGCGATGACCTCGGCGGCGTCGGCCCGCAGCGAGGTCAGGACGTCGGCCGGGTAGGCGTCGGTGTCCGGTGACGGCACCACGCCGTAGTTCGGACTGCCGTCGGTGCTGATCATCGGTCCACGCCTCCCATCACGGGGTCGATCGAGGCAACCGCCACGATGACATCCCCCAGCTGGCCGCCTTCGCACATCGCGGAGAAGGCCTGGAGGTTGTTGAACGAGGGCTCACGGAAGTGCGCCCGGTAAGGACGGGTGCCACCGTCTGAGACCACGTGCACACCGAGCTCGCCCTTGGGCGACTCCACCGCGGCATAGGTCTGGCCGGGCGGAACGCGAAAGCCCTCGGTCACGAGCTTGAAGTGGTGGATCAGGGACTCCATCGAGGTGCCCATGATCTCGCGAATGTGGTCCAGGCTGTTGCCCATCCCGTCGCTACCGATCGCGAGCTGTGCCGGCCAGGCGATCTTCTTGTCCGCGACCATGACCGGGCCGGGGGTGTTCTGCAGCTTGTCCGCGGCCTGCTCCACGATCTTGAGGGACTCGTACATCTCGTCCATGCGAACCCGCATCCGGCCGTAGGCATCGCAGGTGTCGCGCACCGGCACGTCGAACTCGTAGTTCTCGTAACCGCAGTACGGGTCGGACTTGCGCAGGTCGTGCGGCAGACCAGTCGAGCGCAGAATGGGTCCCGTGACGCCCAGGGCCATGCAACCGGTGAGGTCGAGGTAGGCGACGTTCACCATGCGCCCCCTGACCAGAGGGTTCTCGTTGAGCAGCTTCTCGAGCTCGCCGATCCCGCGCCTGATCAGCGGGATCGCGTCACGGACCTTGTCGATCGCGCCAGGAGGCAGGTCCTGCGCCACGCCACCGGGTCGGACGAAGGCATGGTTCATCCGCAGGCCGGTGATCATCTCGAAGATCGCCAGGATGCGCTCACGCTCACGGAAGCCGATCTGCATGACCGAGGTCGCACCCAGCTCCAGGCCACCAGTGGCCAGAGCCACGAGGTGGGAGGTGACGCGGTTGAGCTCCATCAGGAGCACACGGATGATCGTGGCGCGCTCGGGGATCTGGTCGGTGATGCCGAGCAGCTTCTCGACGGCCAGGCAGTAGGCCGTCTCGTTGAACAGCGGCGCGACGTAGTCCATGCGGGTGCAGAACGTCACACCCTGGGTCCAGGTGCGGAACTCCATGCTCTTCTCGATGCCGGTGTGCAGATAGCCGACGCCCGCCTTGGCCTCGGTGACGGACTCGCCGTCCAGCTCGATGATCATGCGCAGGACGCCGTGCGACGAAGGGTGCTGCGGACCCATGTTGACGACGATCCGCTCCTCGTGGAGGGAGGCTGCCTCATCGACGATGGCGTCCCAGTCACCGCCGGCGGCGTCGTAGACGTGAGCGCCTTCGGCGTCCTTGGCCTCAGCCACCGAGGTGGCGTAGATGTCACGAGTCTGTTCGGTCATCAGCTGTACTTCCTGCGCTCGTCCGGCGGCGGGACGGTAGCGCCCTTGTACTCCACGGGGATGCCGCCTAGGGGATAGTCCTTGCGCTGCGGGTGACCTTGCCAGTCGTCCGGCATGAACATCCGGGTCAGCGCCGGGTGGCCGTCGAAGACGATGCCGAAGAAGTCCCAGGTCTCGCGCTCGTGCCAGTCGTTTGCCGGGTAGACCTCGACGATCGAGGGGATGTGTCGGTCGTCGTCGGGGCAGGTGACCTCGAGGCGAGCTCGCCGGCCGCCGTTCGTGATCGAGAGCAGGTGATAGACGGCGTGCAGCTCGCGGCCGGTCTCCTGCGGGTAATGGACGCCGGAGACACCCAGACACATCTCGAAACGGAGCGTGGGGTCGTCACGCAGTGCGCGAGCCACGCCCAGGATGTGCTCACGGGCGACGAAGATGGTCATCTCGCCGCGGTCGACCACGACTCGCTCGATGGCTTGCGCGTATGACGCGCTGCC
>Ga0209798_10000576_pt1 | contig 22339 bp, 19 predicted proteins | sample DOMMetBare3Fresh_FD_187475 | JGI IMG/M metagenome (GOLD analysis project Ga0209798, IMG submission 187475) | Wetland sediment microbial communities from St. Louis River estuary, USA, under dissolved organic matter induced mercury methylation -... | ecosystem: Environmental > Aquatic >... | reverse complement strand
GCGATGTCCTTCGTGCCGTAGACGACGTCCTTCTCCGGGCTGCCGAGAACGAGCCTGTGGGTGATGGCCTTCTCGTTGTGGCAGACGATGCAGGTGATCCTCAGCTTGGCGACCTGCGCCTTGGCGGCGGCCTTGTCCTTGTCCGGCTTGTCCTTGTCCGACGCCGTGAAGAGGGCCCCGGCCAGCTCCACGGCGACGGAGTCCTCGGCGTAGGTGGTCGCCTGGGGCAGGTGGCACTTGAAGCAGGGGAAGGTCTTGAGCGTCGCCTGCTTGGCATCCTTCACCTGGAAGGCGCTGGCCTTCACGACGGGGGTCAGCATCAGGCCGTCGGCGACCCCCATGAGAGGTCTCGCATGGTGGGACTTCTCCCACTGGCCGTAGATCTCGGAGTGGCACGACTTGCAGCGTTCGGAGTCGAACATGGCCGCCAGCTGGTCGATGGTCTTCGCCTTCTTCACCGCCTGCGCGGAGACCATCGACGGAGCGGCGATCAGGAGAGACAGCACCACGGCTCTCGACCTCATGGAGCCTCCTTTTCCCCGGAAAGTCCTTCTTCCCGACCTCATCCCTGCTCGATCAGCGGATCGCCCTTCGCGCCCAGGCCAGTCGCCTCTTCTCCGTCGCCATCCATGCCGTCCCCGCCACGGCGCGCCGCCGCCTCAGTACCCTCCCGCCGGGCTCGCCCCGGCATCCTGGGAGGGGCCCCCGGAGGCCGCCTTCGTGCCGGCCGGCTTCTTCGGGGACCGGACGGCGGAGGCCTTCTTCGGGTCCGCCGTCTTGCCCGGCGCAGGGGCGCCCGGGGCCGCCACCGGGCTGGCCGGCTCGCTGGCGGCATAGCCACCCGCCGGCGATCCCGATCCGCTCGGCGCTTCCGGAGGATGCGGCGCGACCTTCTCCTCCTGGGCGGCCTGGGCCTTCTCGATGCTGCGAGTGCCGGTGGACGAGGAGATGCTGTAGCCCGTCAGGAACCCCACGATCCCCGACACGACCACGACGACGATCCAGAGGCTGGTCTTCATTGCGATTCGGTCCTCGCCCTCGAGATCACGGTCCGGCGCTCATGCCTTCCGGATGGTCCACGAGTAGGTGCCGTTGTCGGTGATCTGCTCGACGATCTCGTCGCCTTCCTTGTCGCACATGGAGGCAATGGACTCCCCGGAGGAAGCGTTGTCGAAGAGCAGCTTGAGGGTGTCCCCGGGCTTCATCTTGGACAGTGCGCTCTTGGTGTAGAGCTGCGGATGCGGGCAGACGTAACCCTTCACGTTCAGCGAATAGGATCCCTCTCCCATCTTCTCGAACTTCATCGCCATGGCGATTGCCTCCCACGCCGTCAGAGCTGAAGATCTGGCGCGGCGGCCATCGCCTTCGCCATCTTCCTCTCCGTCCACCAGCTGAAGAACTTCACGCCGAGATAGGCTCCCCCGACCATGCCCAGGCCGAACAGCCAGCCCGACGCGTCGCCGTTGGCGGTCCGCACGAAGAACGCGCCCACGTTGCACCCCAGCCCGAGCCTGGCGCCGAGGCCCATGAGGGAGCCCCCGATGACGGCCCAGGCCGCAAGCTCCAGGGTGGGCTTCTTGAACTTGAACTCGTTGTTGAGGAGGGCCATCACCGCGGCGCCGCCGATGAGCGAGATCGACATCCATCCCGCCAGGTTGAAGATCGGGTTGGGGATGCCGTTCTCGAGGCCGAAGAAGATGTTGTGCATGTTGTCCCAGCCCAGCTTGTTGAAGAGCCAGCCGAACCACTGGGCCTCCTGGGTGGTCACGTACCAGTAGCCGGGGTCGAACACGGTCCCTCTGGCCGACACGCCGAAGTCGTGCCCGGTGGCCCGGAGGATCTCCGCGGCGTTGTCGATCCCGAACTTCCGCCTGAGGCCCTCGATGACGAACATGTGAAGGCCGGCGGCGATCCCGATGACGAGGCCGGCGATGGCGGTCCGCTTGGAGGACGCCACCATGGACCAGAAGCCGGCCAGATCGGCGCCCGGGCCCGGGCGCTTCCCCTCGCGCGCCCACTTCTTGAGGAAACCCTTCCTCGACCAGAAGACGTAGACCACCACCAGCATCGCCAGCGCGGGCAGCACCACGCCGACCAGGAAGTTGCCGACGAAGGCTCCCGCCACGGAATCGTTGGGCAATCCGAGGATCTCCGCGAACGTCGCCTTGGGCTGGTTCCACACGTAGCCGGCGAGGTACTGGTCGATGAAGCCATCCCCTGCGGCGATGGACGCCGGCAGGTTCTTGGCCAGCGCCGAGGCGTGCCAGGACTCGGGGACGAGCTTGTTGAGCCAGCCGCCGGCGTCCACCAGCGCCGCCTGGGTGACGCTGATGGAGAGCAGCACGATGGCGGAGACGCTGTTGCCCTCTCCCGTCTTGTAGAGGGAGCTCGAGGCGCAGCCGCCGGCGAAGACCATTCCCACCCCGAAGACGAAGCCCGCGATGACGTTGTGGATGCCGTAGGGCGCGGCGTGGAATGCGCTCATGCCGGTCGCGGTGACGAACGAGGCGGTGAGGCCGAACAGCACCGTGGCGATGACGATGCCCACCACCATCCGCGGGACGCCGACGGCGAAGAGGTCCCGGAAGGCCGAGGAGAAGCAGAAGCGGCCGCCCTGGAGGCACATCCCGTAGATGAACCCGAACCAGAGGTAGACGCTCAGGTAGACGTACAGCTCGTTGGCGGCATAGGTGGCGACGCTGATGACGAGGAAGAGGCCCAGCACGGCAAAAGCCCAGACCTGGTTCTTCGTGACCGTGTCGGCCATGCTCAGGCGCGCCCGCGCTGGCGTGGATTGCGGCGTCGCCCTTGCGGGAACGGCTTCCATGGGGGTCTCCCAAGGCGGGCTTCCTGCGCCCGCTCGTCGCTGGTGCCTGCCATGCTGCGCGTATTCCAGGGGAGGGTGTCAATAGACAAGCCTTGGATGGAGCCGATAAAGCGCATTGATGCCCGCGAGTTGCGCCAGGCGCGGGGTGGTTCCCGGCGCCAGTCGCCTCCGACCCCGCCCTCGGGCCGGCGGGGCAGCGGGCCATCAGCCCCCTTTATCCACACATTGAAAATCTGGCTTTGACCCCTCCGGCGCAACCGTGCCACGGTCGATCACCGAAGGCGGTGTTTCCGCGACGGCGGTTGCGTTCATGCCTCGCTGGCCGGAAGGCCCTGTTGTTCACGAATAGTCAACCGGAGGCGAGTTGAACCAGCGCGTCACCGGCCAGGAGAAGCGCCCGGTTGCACGTCGAGTGAGCGGCAGTGGGGGCGGGCTGGCATGTGAACGCGTCGGCGGAGGCGGGCGCTGATGGACTTCACCGTCTTCCTCCCCGTCGCCGGCACCGCCGTGAACGTGTTCGTGCTCCTCGGCCTGGGCGGAGGGGTGGGGTTCCTCTCCGGCCTCTTCGGCGTCGGGGGCGGCTTCCTCATGACGCCCCTGCTCATGATGATCGGCGTGCCCCCCGTCGTGGCGGCGGCCACCGACTCGAATCAGATCGTGGCCGCCTCGACGTCCGGGGCCTACGCCCACGCTCGTGCCGGGAGCGTGGACTTCAAGATGGGCACCCTCCTGTTCAGCGGCGGCATCCTCGGGGGGACCATCGGCGTCTACCTCATCAAGCTCATGCGGGAGCTGGGGAGCGCCGACTTCCTCATCCAGATCACCTACGTGGTGATGCTGGGCGCCATCGGCTCCTACATGTTCTTCGAGAGCCTGGATGGGCTGCGCGGGCGCCGGCGCGCCCTCGCCTCCTCCGGGAAGCCGTCGGCCTACTCCCGGATCGTCGGCGCGCTGCCGTGGAAGATGGAGTTCCCGCGCTCGGGGATCACCCTCTCGCCGGTCATGCCGGTGGTGCTGGGGACCATCGTGGGGATCCTGGCCGCGGTGATGGGGGTGGGGGGCGGCTTCATCATGGTCCCGGTGATGGTCTACCTCCTGCGCATGCCGATGCACGTCGTCGTCGGCACGAGCCTGTTCCAGATCCTCTTCACCTGCATCCACGTCACCATCCTCCAGGCGACGCTGAACCACGCGGTCGACGTGGTCCTGGCGCTCTTGCTCCTCCTGGGCTCGGTGGTCGGTGCGCAGATCGGGGCGAAGACGAGCCGGCGGCTCAACGCCGACCAGCTCAAGATCTTCATGGCCGTCATCGTGCTGGCGGTGATGCTGAAGATGCTCCTCGGCCTCATGCGGACGCCCGCGTCGCTGGTCTCCTATGCGGGGGGTCACGGCTAGCCATGCGGCGCCCGAGCCTCGCCTGGGGCGCCTGGGCGGTCGCCGCCGCGACCGCCCTCGCGGCCCGACCCGCAGACGCCCGGTCGCCGGCGGCCTCCGCGGAGGCCGCGATCCGGGTCGAGCCCAGGAGCATCGAGGTGGGCATGTTCTACCGCGGCACCGCGGTGCGCGTGGAAGGCACCGCGCCCGCCGGCTTCCGGCTCGCCCTCGTGTGCGTCGGCCCGGAGGGCAGGGTCGAGCTGAAGCGGAAAGGGAAGGTCTGGAACCTGCTCTGGATGAGCGTGGGCAGCGTGACCTTCGAGCGCGTCCCCTCCGTCTACCTGGCCTCCGTCGATCCGGAGGGAGCTCGCCCCGAGAGGCCCTCCGAGCTTTGGCCAGGCCTGGGCTACGACGGCATCGAGGCGCAGGTCCTGCCGGCCGACGCCGACGAGGGCACGCGCAGCCTGTTCCGGGAGTTCATGAGATTGCGGGAGCAGGAGCGGCTCTACTCCCACACCCTGCTCCGCCGGGAGGACCCCTCCGACGAAGCCGCGGCCCCTGGCGGAGCCGTCCCGGTCGGGCTGGGACGCACCGCCCCGTCGACCCGCGTCTGGGCGGAGCTCGCGCTGCCGGCCAGCGCCCCACCCGGTGCGTACGAGATACGGATGATCGCGCTCCGGGACGGCGCGAGCGAGATCCTGGCCTCGGAGAGGCTCACGGTCGTGCGGGTGGGCCTGGCCCGCCTCGTCACCTCGATGGCGCGGAGCCACGGGCTCGCCTACGGCATCCTCTCGGTCGCAGCGGCCCTGGCGGCTGGATTGCTCAGCGGCGTCCTCTTCGCGGGAGCGAAGAAGGGCCACTAGGCCGCGCAGCTCGAACGCCTCGACCTACGCCGTGGCCGGCCCGCCAACGGTCGGCTTCCCGGCCAGCGCCGCCGCCTCGGCCTCCACGAACGCGTCGAGGTAGCGCTTCACGTGGGCCTCGTCGGTCATCCACATGTCGAGCCGCGCCAGGAAGCGGAGCAGGTGACCGATCATCGCCAGCTTCTCCGCGCCCGTGGCGCCGTCGATTCCCCGGACCCAGCCCGTCAGCAGATCGCCCCTCACGCTCACGCTGAAGTGATGGAGCCGCAGGACCTCGGCCGCGAACTCGGCCCGGAGGCCGCGCTGCCGCGGGGCCGCACCGCCGCCCCGCAGGCGCATGCTGATGTGGTTGTCGTTCTGGTTGTCGGAGAGGAAGCTGTCCACGACGGCGAAGTGGTACGCCTGCCTGGAGCTCAGGTTGAGGTAGCTGTCGGTGATGCAGGCGTAGTTGGGGGCCCCCAGCTCCCTCGAGCCGGACGTGACCATGGTCGTCGCGAGGACGGAACCGAAGGGGCCGGCGCTCTCGGAGCGCTGCGGCTCGAAGCTCGGATCGGAGAGCCCGCGCCAGAGCCCCTGGAAGGGGATCGAGGCGATCTCACCCGGCTCCACGGTCTCCTTGGCGGCGGCCTCCGGACGCAGCCCGCCTCCGAGATCCACGACGTGGACGTAGAGCGGCGGCGGGCAGTTGAGCCTTTTCACCCCGCCGATGGGCGACTGGAGGAGGCGATCGCCGATGTCGAACATCGACTGGATGGCCATCTCGTGGGCGAAGCGGATGACGTCGTGGAGCGACTGGCACGCCCAGGTGCCCATGAAGGCGGTGCCACTCAACTTCGTGATCTTGCCCGCCAGGAGCTCGGGCAGGCCCATGGTCCCGCGCCCGATCAGGGCGACGGGGAGGCTTCCGCGCAACTCGGGCCACAGCACGCCCTCGAAGACGCTGCGGCTCGCCACGTCGAGGCTGACCACCCGGCCGGGAGCCAGCGCGTCTAGCGCGCCCGCCATCCCGACCAGGCTCGGCATCCTGAACTCGCGCAGGATCGACGCGGCATGCCCCGTCACCGTACCTCTCTCCACCACGATCCCGCAGACGCGCGGGAGCAGGCGAACGCAGTCCGGCAGGATCTGGGGGACCACCAGCAACGCCCCGGTCGGCGTCTCGTCCTCCTCCTCGGGCGTCCGCGCCACGTGGACCGGGCCCACCGCCCTCCCGATCCAGACCGGTTCCCCGCCGCGAAGGAGCAGGACCGCGTCGCGGGCCACGTCGGCGCGCGCCCCCTCCGCCTTGTCCGCGCGTATGGGCCGGGCCTGGACGACGAACAGCTGCCCGTCCACGTCGTACACCCACTCGATGTCCTGTGGCCCGCCGAAGTAGCGCTCGATGACGAGGGCCGTCGAGGCGAGCTGCGCCGCCTCGTCGTCGGTGATGGAGGCCCGGAGCTGCTCCTCCGCAGCCAGGGCGACCTGGGCCAGACCGCCCCCCTCCGCGCTCACCAGGCGCGCCGCCTTGCGGGCGATCTTTCGTTCCAGCACGCGGTGCGGCGCGCCGCGGGACAGCACCAGCTGGTCGGCGTCCGCGGTCCCGGCCGACACCGCCGGGCCGAGCCCCCAGCCGGCCGTGACGAGGAGCACGGATCCCCTGGGCTCGTCGGGCCGGCGGGTGAACAGGACGCCCGAGGCCCGGGCGCGGACCATTCGCTGCACCAGCACCGCCATGGGCGTGTCCACGTCCGCGAGCCCCGCCGCCCGGCGGTAGAAGACGGCGCGAGGCGAGAAGCGGCTCACCACGACCTTCTTCCAGGCCTCCGCCAGGCCGGACGCGGGCACGTTCAGGAACGTCTCGAACTGGCCGGCGAAGGAGATCTCGCTGCCCTCGCCGACCGCGCTGGAGCGGACCGCCAGCCCCTCGCCCTCGGGGAAGCCGCTGGCCTGGTGGGCTCGCCGGATGGCGTCGACCACCGACCGGGGTACGGCGGCCTCCCTCACCAGGCCCTGCGCCATCTCGCAACGCCGCCGGAAGTCGTCCGGCGCATCGAAGCGCGCGGGCGCGAGGATGGTCCGCAGCTGGCTGGCGAGGCCTCCCACGTCCAGGAACTCGCGATAGGCCTCGATGGTCACCACGAACGACTCGGGGATTCGCAGCCCGAGGTCGCACTCGAGGCGAGCCAGGCTCACGGCCTTGTCGCCCACCTGGCCGGCGCTCCTCGAGCCGATCTCGCGCATCGGAAGCGTGAGGCGCAGATCCTCCGGCTCCGAGGCCTTCTCGAGGAACCTCCAGACGTCGGCCCGGATGCTGGCGATCACGTTGGCGAGGTCGAAGTAGCGGCGACCGGTCAGCTCGTTCAGGACACCGACCATGTCCGCGGTCCCGTCGAAGAGGGCGCGAATCCCCATGCGCACCCGCGCGTTGCGGAAGGAGGTCCAGGACGATTCCTCCTCCAGCTCGGACAGGTCTTCCAGCAGCTCGCTGTTCAGGGCGAGCAGGGCGCGGAAGAGGCGGTACTTCGCGCGCATGCGCTCGACGGCCTCGGGCGACCGCGGGCGATGACGCACGGTGAGGAGGGCCTCGTCGACCTCCCGCGCCAGCCCGAGCAGCATGACGACGGCCGGGTGCGGCCGGCGCGTCGCCCCCCGGCTTCCGAGCAGATCCACGCCCACGCCCGTGGTGACGAGCGCCAGGACCGCCAGCAAACCGAAGAGGAGGCTCGACTCGTGGGCCAGGCGGAAGAGATAGGCCGGCATGCCGACCTGCTGGAGACGGACGCGTTCCGTGTCCTCGGCGACCACCGACCCGTCGGCGAGCTCGAAGACCGCCACCTCGATGTCGCCGGGCGTCGCGGTGGCGGGCACCTCCACCGCGACCTCGAAGGTGCGGCGGCCTCCCTCGGCATCCGCCAGCGAGATCGCCCCCGGCGCCACGCGATACAGTCCCTCGCTCTCCTTGAGGCGCACGAACTGCTCGATCATCTGCATCTTGCCGACGCTCGTTCCCTTGACCTCCATGCGGGCCTCGAGAGTCTCGTAGCCGAGGTGGAGCCGGGAGCGCACCGCGGACGGCGCCACCACCGGCAGGGCCGCTGAGGTGTAGACGGCGTACATGCTCGGCGCGTGCTCGAAGCTCACGTGCTCGACCCCGCCCCAGATCACCCCCGCGATCCGGCCCCGGCGGTTGAAGGAGTGGTGCTCCGGAGGACCGGTCACCCGGACCGCCACCTGCGACCGTTCGTCGATGCTCCCGCGCACGTGGAGTGTCGCGCCGTCGTAGAAGCTCCCCGCCGAGATGCGCCCGGGCTCGATCGAGGAGAAGGAGCCGGGCGCGGCGGCGCCGGGAACGAGGGCGCAGGCGAGCGCCACCGCCATGCCCGGGAGTCGCAGCCCGCCGAGCTCGTGCCGCCGCCCGGGCATCGCGCTCACTCCCCCGCCACGTGCGACAGCATGACCTTGGGCGTCTGCAACAGGTCCACCGTCACCTTGGCGGCCACGCCCAGCACGATGATGGCGAGCAGGATCTTGAGCTGGTCGGCGCGCAGCCGCCGCCCCCAACGGGCGCCGACCACCGCTCCCGCCGTCGAGCCGATGGCCAGCACGAACGCGAGCACGAAATCGACTGTGTGGTTCTCGGTCGCCTGGAGCACGGTGACGAGCACGGTGGTGAAGAGAATCTGGAGGAGGCTCGTTCCCACGACCAGGTGCATGCGCATGCGCAGCACGTACAGCATCAGCGGGACCATCACGAAGCCGCCGCCCACGCCCATCAGCGCCGCCAGGACCCCGCCCACGGCGCCCAGCGCCACGGGCACGAGGAACGAGACCTCGATCTCCGACTTCGGGAATCGCATGCGGCCCGGCAGCGAGTCCACCCAGGTGCGCCTGGGCAGGGGCTGGAATCGTCGCTCGGACATGTAGATGCCGCGGCGCCACGCGTGCACGGACTCGGTGAGCATGATGCCCCCGATGGTCCCCAGCATGACGACGTAGAGCACACGGATGACGCTGTTGACCGGCCCGAGGCGGTTCAGCTGGCGGAGCAGCTCGACGCCCGCGATGCTGCCGATGGCCCCGCCCGCGAAGAGGGTGAATCCCATCTTGAAGTCGACCGTGCCGGCGCGGGAATGCTCGAGCGTTCCCGTGGTCCCCGCCGCCACGATCGCGGCCGAGCCCGAGGCCGCCGCCACGATCGGCGGAATGCCGAGGAACATCAGCAGCGGCGTGAGCAGGAAGCCGCCGCCCACGCCGAACAGGCCGGAGAGCAGGCCGACCACTCCGCCGACGCCCACCATGAGCGGAATGCTCACGCTCGCCTTGGCGATGGGAAGAAACAGGTGCATGTACTCACCTCCGAGCCGGAAGGTGCCAGGGTCGAGCCGCCGTTCGGACCGGCGCCGCGGTCAGGTGGTGAGCACCCCTCGAACCACGTGGCGCCTCGGCGCGTGCGAGGAGCCTACCACCTGCCTCTTTCGCTCCGCCACCGCCGGCCCGCCTCCGCTCTCGCTCGTCCCTCACCATCCGACCGTGCCCCGGATGGCCACCCCGGCGACGCCGGCCGCCAGGATGACCACCGGCTCGGGGACCTTCTTCACCCAGATGAGAATCGCGAGGGTGGCGAGCGCGATGGCGATGGCGGGCCAGTCGGCGATGGCGCGCCGTCCCAGCACGATGGCGGACCCGGCGATGGCCCCGGTCGTGGCCGAGGTCACCCCCGCCACGAACGCCTGGATCTGCGGGTTCTGGACGAATCGCCGGTAGTAGGGGGCCGGGATGACGACCAGAAGCCAGCAGGGCAGGAAGACGCCCAGGGCGGCCGCGGCGGCGCCGAGCACGCCCGCCACCAGGAAGCCGATGAAGGCCACCGTGATGACCACCGGCCCCGGGGTGATCATGGCCACGGCGACGGCGTCGACGAACTGGCGCTCCGTGAGCCAGTGGAACTTCTCGACGACGCCGCCGTGCAGGAAGGGGACGATGGCGAGGCCGCTGCCGAAGACGAAGGCGCCCGCCTCGGCGAAGTAGAGGAAGATGCGCCACACCGCGCCCAGGTCGGCGGCGCCGGTGAGCCCGGTGAGGAGCCACGGCGGGAAGGCGGCGGCGTGCGCGCCGAGCCGGGGCGGCGCCCTCACCAGCATGACCAGCACGCCGGCGGCGAGGAACAGCCAGACGATCTCGGTGGCCGTGAAGGCGGTGACGCCGAGGAGGACCGCGAAGACGCCCCAGAGCAGGCGGTCCTTCTGGACGGTCATCTTCACGAGCTTGACGGCGCTCCGGGCGATGATGGCGATGACCGCCGCGCCGATCCCGTAGAAGGCGCCCTGCACCCAGGCGAGCCCGTCGAAGCGCAGGTAGAGCCAGGAGAGCCCGAGGACCATCAGCCAGGACGGCAGGACGAAGGCCACGGCCACGAGAGTGGCGCCGGCGACGCGGGCCTTCACCCAGCCGAGGTAGATGGCCAGCTGGGCGGCGAGCGGTCCCGGCATGAGCTGCGCCAGGGCCAGGCCCTCCAGGTAGTCCTGCCTGGAGATCCAACGCCGCTCCTCCACCAGGTCCTTCTGCATGTGGCCGACGAGCGCGATGGGCCCGCCGAAGCCCGTCGCCCCGAGCCGGAGGAAGTAGAGGAGGAGGTCGCCGAGCGAGCAGGACGGGGGGGCGGGGGGCGGCTCGTGGCGCTGGCCGGCGGCGGCGGCGTCTTCGGTCATGCCGGCTCCGCGCGCGGGCAGCCCCTGGCGGGGAGGATCGAGGCGTCGCTGCCCCCTGTCGCCGCGAGGGGAGGACGCCCCGGACCGCTCCATGGCATGCTGTCCGCCTGGCGGCTCGATGCGAGCGAGGGAGAACTGCGATGGATCCACTGTGGCTGCTCGAGGGTCCCCACGAGGCTCCGGGTTGGAAGCCGCTGGAGGCCGACGCCCGGGGGGACAAGATCGAGCTCCTGCTCTTCGATCGCGCCGCCTGGGCCCTGGTCCGCGCCCCCGTGGCGCCGGCGCAGTACCCGGGGCTCTCGCCGGTGGCGCCGCCGGACGGCCTGTACCTCGACGATCAGGGGCGGACCGTCTACGTGGCCGGCGGCCGGGAGGTGCGGGGCCCGCTCGACGTCCTCGCCACGCTGGGAGAGCCGGCGCAGGAGCTGCTCCGGAAGATCGGCGACCCCGATGCCGTGCTGGAGCGGCTGGGGCGCGTCCATTGAACGTCTAGAAGCTGTCGGCGAGCCCGCGGAACTTCTCGCCGGTGATGAGCAGCTGCATCACCTTCACGACGTGCCTCTTCTCGACGGCGATGAGCGAGTCGATGACGTCGTCCTTGCCGACGACGTCGCGCACCGCCTGGTAGAAGGCGAGCGTCGCCTTCTCGAGATTCAGCGTGCGCTCGAGCGCGTCCTCGCGGCTCCGGATGCCCTCGAGGTTCTTCGCGAGCGACCTGTCGCCGGCAAAGAACTCGGACAGCGCCATGGCGCGGAGGTAGTCCTGCTGCTCGGGCGGCACCGCCTGGTCGCGGACTCGAGGGATGACCCGCTCGTAGAGCGCCCGGACGAGCTCGCCGTGCTGGACCTCGTCGCGCCCCAGGCCCTCGAACAGCGCGGTCAGCACGCCGTCCGAGGCAAACTTCTTCGCCAGCGCCTGGTACATCTCCGCTCCGATCTCCTCGGTCTTGATCGCGAATTCCAGGCACTTCGCCACCGTGACGCTCTCGATCATCGGGTCCTCCGAGAATGGGAAGGGGCTGTCATTTCGCGGGGGCGGGGCATGGCGGTGGCGCTCAGGACGAACGGGCCGCGTCGCAGGCGGCGCGCGGATCGCGATCCGCCAGGGCGGCGATGACCGCCGCCGGTCCCGCTCCCCCGCCGAGCTCGACGACGTGCCGCCAGCCCAGCGCCTGCGCGCGCCCGGCGGCGGCCGTGCCCAGGCAGCAGGCGCGCATCTCGTCGTCCCAGCCGGGGAGGGAACGCTCCTCCTCGAGCGCCTCGACGTCCTCGGCGCTTCGCAAGATCCAGCCGGTGACCGGCGCCGCGCCGATCACCACGCGCGCGGCGGGCGTGAGCGGCCGCGGCATCTCCAGCAGATCGGCCCCGGCCAGGTCGAGCGCCGGGCCCAGCTCGGTCGCCGGCGCGAAGACGCCCAGCCGCTCGCCGGCGAGGGGCCGGCTCGCGAACCAGTCCAGCGCCGCCGCGTGGCGGACCGTCGGCCCGATGACGAAGATGGCCGGGGGGCGGATTCCCGCGGCGACACCGGCCGCGTGAAGCCCGCCGAGCGTGCTCACCACCGCCCGCTGGCGCGCCGTGGTCCCCTGGGCCACCAGCGCCGCCGGCGTGCTCGCCGCCATGCCCGCTGCGACGAGCCGCTCCGCGACGTCGGGGAGGCTCGAGACCCCCATGTAGCCCACCAGCGTCGCGTGCGGGTCCTGCGCCAGCAGGTCCCAGCGAACCTGGTGGCCGTCCCCCTTCGCGCTCTCGTGCGCCGTGACCAGGGTGAGGCGCACCGACTCGCCGCGGTGGGTCACCGGGATGCCGGCGCAGGCGGTGGCGCCGAGCGCCGCCGTCACCCCGGGGACGACCTCGTACGGGACGCCCGCGCTCCGGAGGGCCTCGGCCTCCTCGCCGCCACGGCCGAAGACGAAGGGGTCCCCCCCCTTGAAGCGGACGGTGCGCTTGCCGGCGAGGGCCAGCCGGACCAGCAGGGCGTTGATCTCCTCCTGCGGGACCGGATGGCGACCGGCCTCCTTCCCGACGCAGTGCAGCTCCACGGCCGCCGAGAGGTCGCACGGCAGCGCCGTGGCCGCCAGACGGTCGTAGACGATCGCGTCGGCCGAGAGCACGCGCTGGCGGGCCCTCACGGTGAGCAGTCCCGGGTCGCCCGGTCCGGCGCCGACGAGGGAGACCAGCCCCGGCCGCGGGCCGGGGACCTGCCCGGCCCGCGGGGCGAAGGGCAGCAGCGCGCCGGCCGAAGGCCGCGGCGCCGGCCGGCCGGGCGCATCGTCGCGGCGTGGCGCGAGCCACTCGGCGAGCTCGGCCGCCCCGGGCACGCGGGCCCGGAGCCGGGCCGCGTCGACGCTGGCGGCGAAGAACGCGTCGTAACGGCGCTCCGAGGCCGCGCGCGGCAGCCCCAGCGCGCGCACCTCCTGGCGGAACCGCGTGGCGGCCTCCATCCACTCGCTCCACTCCGGCCCGAAGCCGAGCTCCAGCATCTGCCGCAGCCGGCGCACCACGAAAGGTGCGCCGCCGTTCGAGGCGATGGCGAGCTGGAGGCCGCCGCGCTGGACGCGGGCGGGCAGGTGGAAGGTGCAGAGCTCGGGGTCGTCAGCGACGTTGACCCAGACCCCCGCGTCGCGCGCCTCGGCGAAGACGGCGGCGTTGACCGCGCGATCGTCGGTTGCGGCGAACACGAGCGTGAAGCCGGCCACGTCGCCGGCGCGGTAGCGCCGCCGCCGGAGCTCGATGGCGCCGCGCCGCGCGAGGTCGTCGACGCCCGGAGCGGCCTCGGGCGCGACCGCGGTCGGGACCGCGCCCTCGGCGAGGAGGGCCTCGATCTTCCGCAGCGCCACCTCGCCCGCGCCCACCACCAGGACCGGATGCCCGCGCAGGCTCAACATGACCGGGAACATCAGGCCTCCATCTCCTCGCGTACCTCGACCGCGACCTTGTAGAGAACCGTGAGCACGAGGCCCCCCAGCCCGTAGATGCCGAGCGCGATGAGCGCCTCGAGCCCGGTCGGCCAGTACTCGGTCACGTGGCCGAGCGGCGAGGGCACGAAGCCGGTCACCACCATCCCGAGCCCCTTGTCGATCCAGAGAGAGCCCACGACGGCGAGGCTCGCCAGGACGAGGAAGGGCTCCCTGCGGCGCAGCCGGGGGACGAGGAGCAGCACCAGCGACAGGATCGCCAGCCCCAGCGAGACCGACATCCACGGCGCGAGCGCGGCGCGCCCGTGCAGGCCGCGGTAGAGATAGGTGAAGTGCTCCACGTGCTCGGGGATGTCGCTGTAGAGCGCGGTGAACAGCTCCAGGGCGACGAAGAACACGTTCGCCGCCATGGCGTAGGCGACGATCTCCCCCAGCTTTCCGATGGCCTCGTCACCGGGATCGAGCTTGCTCGTGCGTCGCACGACGAGCGCGAGCAGGATGAGCAGCGCCGGGCCGGATGCGAACGCCGAGGCGAGGAAGCGCGGCGCCAGGATGGCCGTGAGCCAGAAGGGGCGGGCCGAGAGGCCCGAATAGAGGAATGCCGTCACCGTGTGGATGCTGATTGCCCAGGGGATGGAGAGGTAGACGACGGGCTTCAGCCAGCGTGGAGGCGGCATGCCCGCGCGCTCGGCGCGGAAGGTGGCGCGGGAGATGACGACGTTGAGGACCAGGTAGCCGTTCAGGGCGAGGAGGTCCCAGAACATCACCGACCGGGGCGAGGGATGCAGGAGGACGTTCATCACCCGCCGCGGCTGGCCCATGTCCACGAAGACGAACAGGAGGCACATGAGCACGGCGGCGATGGAGAGGAACTCGCCCAGGATGGCGAGCCTCCCGAACGCCTTGTAGTGGTGCACGTAGTAGGGAAGCACCACCATCACCGCCGACGCCGCGACGCCGACGAGGAAGGTGAACTGGGAGATGTAGAGCCCCCAGGCGACGTCGCGCGAGAGCCCGGTGATGCCGAGGCCGACGTCGAACTGGTGCAGGTAGGTGACGAGCCCGGTGACCACGAGCACGAGGAGCGAGACGATCAGCGTCCAGTACCTGTGGGTGCCCGTGAGTGCCTTGTCGAGCATGCTGACCTCAGAGGATGTAGAAGACGTGCGGCGAGGTCCCGAGCTGCGGCTTCCGCCGCGCTACCGTGTGGTCTCGCAGGAGGGCCCTCACGGCCGAGCCCGGGTCGCCCACGTCGCCGAACGCCAGGGCGCCACAGCCGATGGCCTCGCACGCCTCGACGCACAGCGGCCGCTTGCCGACCGCCAGCCGCTCGGAGCAGAAGGTGCACTTCTCGACCACGCCCTTGCTGCGGCCGGGATAGTCGGTGGGCTCGCCCACCAGGCTCGGGCGCGGGTCCTCGAAGTTGAAGCTGCGCGCGCCGTACGGGCAGCCGGTGATGCAGTACCGGCACCCGATGCAGCGGTGCTCGTCCATCATCACGATCCCGTCGGGCCGCTTCCAGGTGGCCTGCGTCGGGCAGACCCGGACGCACGGCGGGTTGTCGCAGTGGTTGCAGAGCACCATCGTCGCCCGCTCCTTCACCTCGGCCGCCAGGTAGGGCGTCACCTGATCGGGGAAGACGTCGTCGAAGCGCTCCTTCCAGATCCACTTCACCTCGTGCCGCGGGTCCCTCATCGCCGGCACGTTGTGGCCGCGGTGGCAGGCCTGGATGCACGCCCGGCAACCCTCCTTGGTCAGGCACTTGCGCTCGTCGACGACCATCGCCCAGCGCTTGCCCGCGAGCGCCGTGGGGGCGGGCTCGGTGCGCACGGCGCCGGAGAGGGCCCGGGCGACGGGGACGCCGCAGGCCCCTGCCAGCCCCAGGCCGGCGATCCGGAGGAAGCTGCGTCGTCTCATGGTCATCCCCGCTTCCGTTGCTGGTGGCAGTCCCAGCAGAAGGCCTCGACCCCGGCGTACTCGTGGCAGCGGATGCAGAACTTCTTCGGGTCGGTGTGGCAGCCCAGGCAGGTGCCGGTGAGGCTCATGTCGTGGTGCTTTCCGTCGCCCGCGACGTAGACCTTCTCGCCCCGGCGGACCACGGCGTCGCGCCAGGCGTCGAGCAGCTCCATGTGCCGCGCGCGCATGGTGCTCGTCGGCTCGATGCACTGCTTGGCGTCCCGGGGCTTCTCCAGCTCCGGCGGCCCGCCCTTGCCGCGGCCGACCGCGTACCAGATCGGCGCGGTCACGAGCGCGGCGAAGACGCCCAGCCCCAGCAGGACCTTTCCGGCGTCATGCATGTGGAGCCTCCCCGGCGCCGTCGCGCATGGGCTCCTTGCGGAAGTTGAGCGTCCGCTCCTTCTCGCCCTTCATCACCAGTGCGTTGCCGACGAGCTCGCTGATGCCGGTCATCTTGACCTGCGGCGCCCAGAAATCGCACACCGTCGAGAGCGTGGCCCGGTCGATGGCGCACATGGCCGCCAGCTGGTTCACGCCGTGCTTCTCGTGGACGAAGCGCACCGCGTTCCCCCGCGGGAGGCCGCCCCGGAGCCGGATCTCCATGTTCTCCTCGGTGCCGAGGCCAGCGCCCCCGCCGCAGCAGAAGGTCTGCTCGCGGATGGTGTTGGGCGGCATCTCGAAGAAGTTCCGGCAGACGCTCCTCAGCACGTAGCGAGGCTCCTCCAGCATGCCCATGGCGCGCGCCGGGTTGCAGGAATCGTGGAAGGTGACGCGCCGCCCGTCGTTGCGGCTCGGGTCGAGCGCGAGCTTCCCGTTCCGGATGAGGTCGGCCGTGAACTCCATGATGTGGACGGCCTTGGTCGAACGGGCGTTCTCGAAGCGGGTTCCGGTGATGGGCGAGACGGGCACCTCGAGGAAGTCGGCGGGCCCGTTCATGGTGTCCATGTACTGGTGAAGCACGCGCCACATGTGGCCGCACTCCCCGCCCAGGATCCACTTCACCCCGAGCCGCTTCGCCTCGGCGTAGATCTTGGCGTTGAGCCGCTTCATGGTGTCGGCCGAGGTGAACAGGCCGAAGTTGCCCCCCTCGGAGGCGTAGGTGCTGAAGGTGTAGTCGAGCCCGATCTCGTGGAAGAGGGCCATGTACCCCATGCACGTGTACGTGCCCGGGTCGGCGAGGAAGTCGCCGGAGGGGGTGACGAAGAGGACCTCGGCCCCCTTCTTGTTGAGTGGCACCTCGACCTTGACGCCGGTGACCTCCTCGATGTCCTCGGCGAAGAACTCGAGGGTGTCCTTGAGGCCGTGCGGCTGGATGCCGAGGTGGTTGCCGGTCCGGTGGCAGTTGGCCACCGGCTCCATGATCCAGTTCACGCCGATGCCGAGCAGGTGCAGGAGCTCCCGCGCCATCATGGTGATCTCGGCGGTGTCGATGCCGTAGGGGCAGAACACCGAGCAGCGCCGGCACTCGGTGCACTGGTAGAAATAGTAGAACCACTCCTTGATGACCTCGGGGGTGAGCGGCCGGGCCCCGGCCCAGCGCCCGAGGATCTTGCCGGCGGTGGTGAAGTCGTTCCGGTAGATGGAGCGCAGCAGCTCGGCGCGCAGCACCGGCATGTTCTTCGGGTCGCCGCCGCCGATGTAGAAGTGGCACTTGTCGGCGCAGGCGCCGCAGCGCACGCAGATGTCCATGAACACCTTGAACGACCGGTACTTGTCGAGGCGCTCGCGGATCCCCTCGATGATGATCTCCTTCCAGTTGGCCGGGAGCTTCCAGTCCGGCTCGAGGGGCGACCACTCGTGGGCGTTGGGGAAGCCGACGTACTCGAGGTTCTTGGGCTTGGCGGGCCAGATGAAGTTGCCGAGACGGAACTCGACCGTCTCGCTCATCCAGTCCTTCTCGGGCGTGCGGTCGTAGTCGACCTGGAGGAGCTTCTCCTGCTGGTAGTACTCGATCTGGTCCGGCTTGGGAGCGTGGTCCTTCTTGGGGGCGCCGGACATGCTCAGGCCTCCTTCTCGAGCGGCAGGCCGGCCTCGCGCATCCGCACGCGGAACTCGTCCTCGTACTCCGCGTAGGTGTGCACCGAGACGGGGGCGTTCCAGGGGTTCACGTGCCGCACCTCGCGGCTGTTGGCCGCGAGGTTGCGCGTGGGCGACAGGAAGACGCCGGCCATGTGCATGAGCTTGCTGAACGGGAAATAGGCGAGGAGCGTGCTCACCAGGAAGAGGTGCGCGTAGAAGGCCGTTCCGAGCGCCTCCACCGGCCGCGGCGAGAGGTGCAGGAGTCCCATCACCATCGCCTTCGCCGCCGGGACGTCGATCTTGGAGACGTGGCGCAGCCAGGCCCCGCTGAGGCCGATGGCGAGGAGGAGGAAGAGCGGGAAGTAGTCCCCGGGGAGCGAGAGGTAGCGCAGCGGACGCGAGGCGATCCGGCGCAGGAGGAGGAAGGTCGCCGCCCCGAGGAAGATCACGGTGGTGGCGAAGACGACCGGAAGTCCGACCTGGAAGAACCCGTCGAGCTGCGTCAGGGCGAGAACGAACCCGGGAACGGGCTCGGTGAAGAGGCGCAGGTGCCGCAGCAGGATGACCAGGAACGCATAGTGGAAGGCGAGCCCTCCCGCCCACAGCCACTTGCTCGAGGCGTAGGAGAGGCGGCCGCCGTTCAGCCGGGCCCTGGTGTTGCGGAACAGCGAGCGGAAGCAGAGGACCTCGAGCGCCATCCGGACGACGACTCCGAGCGTCGTCGACGGGTTCTCGACCCTCGACTGCGGGATCCAGGGGAGCGACTTCTGCTGGCCACAGGTGGTGGGGATGCAGAAGGGCACGGGCGAGCGCGCCCAGTCCAGCACCCTCGCCACCACGCCGACGGCGAACACGCCCGCCGCCGCGTACGGGATGGCGGCGCCGAACAGCCACCGCAGGCCCAGGCCCTCGACGCCGGCGACGGCGACCCCGAGGAGCGCGGCGACGGCCAGGAACGACGCGAGGATGCCCATTCGTCACCTCCGTGCGTCGGGGTCCTTTGGCGGGGACAGCCTCACCACCTCGGACGGCGGCTCGGGGATCTCGCCGCCATGCCAGCGCCGAAGGAGCGACGCGACGCTTCGCTTCAGCTCCTCCTGGCGGATCCGGAAGATCTGCTCGCGAAGGCGGACGTACACGTCGAAGGCCAGCAGCGCCAGCCGCTCGATCCGTCCGTCCAGCGCCGGGAGGCCGGAGGCGAGGTCCCCGCCGGCGAGCTCGGCCGAGAGCTCCTCGCGGATGGCGTCGCGCAGCCTGTAGACGAACCCGACGGCGCGCGACGGGGCCAGGTCCTGGACCGCGCGGATCCGGACGATGGCCTCGAGCGCGGCCACCGCGCCGGCGGCCGGCTCGCCGTCGCCGGCCACGGCGTCGAGGAGCTCGGGGAGCCCGGTCGCGAGCGCATGCCCGACCGGGTTCGCGAACGGGTCCCGCTCGCGCCGCCAGCGCGACGCCGTCGCCTCGCCGTACTCGCCGAGGACGGCGTCGAGCCACCGCGCGCACACCGCGGAACGCCTCTCGGCCAGGAGCTCTCGAAGCGCCATGCTCCCTTCCTTCCCCTCCCAGTGCGATGCGGCGGCGCGGGGCGAGCCCGCGGCTCCACATCGACGGACCCGGCACCGCCCTAGACGCAGCCGGTGGGCTTCGGCAGGCCCGCCACCTTGCAGGCGCCCTTGGCCGGACCGGACGGGAAGAGCTCGTAGATCTCGGTGAGCTTCATGTTGTTGTCCTTGCAGACCTTGCGGATCATCGGCGCCACGCCGAACTTCTGGTAGTGCTCGCGCAGGTAGTTCACGAGCTGCCAGTGCTTGTCGCCGAGCTCCTTCAACCCCTCGGTCTCGGCCAGCGCGAGCGCCACGTTCTTGTCCCACTTCTCCGGCTGCTGGATGAAGCCGTCCTCGTCGAGCTCGAGAACGAGGTCACCCACCTTGAGCTGTGCCATGCCCACTCTCCTTACGCGTTGATGGTGAAGCCTCCGACCGTGAGATCGCGGGCGCGCCACCCGACGCCCATGCCGTCGCCGCGGCCACCAGGCCGGTGGCCCACCCGGGCGCCCCGAGCGCGTGCAGGTGCATGTAGGTCGCGACGACGTTGCCCGCGACCAGGCCGTCGCGCCCCCGCCCGAGCCCCGTGCCGCGCTCGACGGCGAGCGCGGTGTCCCCACCCGACGACCCGACGACGCGGGAGTGGTGGAACTCGTGGCCGTGCAGGCGCGTCCCCACCGGGAGGAAGGGGTTGGCGCGGTCGACCGTCGCCGCCGCGTACCCGTGTCCCTGCGGCCGCGAGGTGTGCTCGACGACGATGGGAAGCGCGCCGACCATCGGGTGCTCGCGCCCGTCGCGGACCAGGGTGCGGGCGAGGTACATGAGGCCCCCGCACTCCGCCCAGGCCGGCAGCCCCTCCGCCAGGGCCGACGCCAGGGCCGTGCGCAGGGGCGCGTTGGCGGCGAGCGCGCCGGCGTACTCCTCGGGGAACCCGCCTCCCGCGTAGAGCGCGTCGATGGAGGGGAGCCTGCGGTCGGCAAGAGGAGAGACGGGCACGATCTCCGCGCCGGCCGCCTCGAGGGCCTCGAGGTTCTCCGGGTAGTAGAAGGAGAAGGCGGCGTCGCGCAGCACGCCGACGCGGACCTGCCGGCAGCCGCCGCTGGCGGGATCCGGCACCGCCGCGCCCGGCATGGCGCCGGCCCCGGAGGCGACGGCGAACACCGCCTCGAGGTCGACGTGGCTGGCGACGGCATCGGCGAGCGCCTCCAGCACCGCCTCGCGCTCCGGGTGCTCGCCGGCGCACACCAGGCCCAGGTGGCGGCTTGGCAACGGCTGCCCGTCGAGCCGCGGGATGGCGCCCAGTACCGGCACGCCGACGTCGGCGGCGAGCGCGCTGCGGATCACCGCCTCCTGCCGGTCGGTGCCGACTCGATTCAGGATGACGCCGGCGAGCGCCAGATCCGGATCGAGCGCCCGGCACCCGAGCACCAGGGCGGACACGGTGCGGGTCATCTTGGCCGCGTTCACGACCAGCAAGACCGGCGCGGCGACGAGCTTCGCGATCTGCGCCGTGGAGTGGGAGCCCCGGGCGTCCGCGCCGTCGAACAGGCCGCGCTTCCCCTCCACCAGCGCCAGCTCGGCGCCCCGGGCGGCCCGCTGCATCGAGCCGGCGATGGCCGCCGGCGACATGAGCCAGGTGTCGAGGTTCCGGCCCGGGGCTCGGGCCGCGGCGCCGAGCCAGGCTGCGTCGATGAAGTCGGGCCCCACCTTGAAGGGAGCGACCCGCCGCCCGCGCCGGGTGAGTGCGCGGGCCAGGCCCAGGGTCACGAGGGTCTTGCCGGTATCGCCGGCGAGGCCGGCGACGAAGATCCTGGGAAGGCCTGGGCGCGCCACGGGGCGTCGTCTCCTATGCCATGTCCAGGAAGCCGCAGGGGCACTCGTCCGCGCACTTCTTGCAGCCGTCACAGGTGTCGAGCTTGATCTTGTAGTAGGTGCCGGGCGCCGGCTCGGCCACCTTGGAGAAGCACGAGGGCGTGCAGTACATCCAGCAGCGCTCGCACCCGAAGCAGAAGCCGCACGACATGCAGCGGGAGGACTCCTCCAGCACCTGCTCCTTGGTGATGCCCTGGTCGATCTCGGCGTGCGGGTCGACGAGGCGCGCCGCCGGAGCGAGGGCCCCGCGCTGCGTCCGCGGCTTCGTCTCGTAGAAGTCGAGCTTGAGCCGCGCCGGGGCGATGACCGGGCCCGGGGCGGCGTCTGGAAGTGGCTCGCCGCGAAGCGTGGCGTGGATGCTCTCCGCCGCGGTGCGCCCCTGGCCGACCGCGATGGTGGCGAGCGACAGGTTCATGTTGTCGCCCCCGGTCCAGACCTTGGGGAGGGAGGTCTTGCCCCACTTGTCGGCCTCGAGCCAGCTGACGCCGCCGAGGGCGCCTCCCATGGACTTGAAGTCGGGCTCCTGGCTCACCGCCGTGATCACCGTGTCGCAGTCGTGCTCGACGAGCTCGCCGGTGGGGACGGGGGAGCGCCGGCCGGAGGCGTCGGGCTCGCCGAGCTTCATGCGCTCGACGACGAGCTTCACCACCCGGCCCTGGACGTCGCGAACGATCCTCGCGGGCGCGGCCAGGAACTCGATCTTCACGTTCTCCTCGACCGCCCCCGCCACCTCCTCCTCGATGGCCGGCATCTCGGTGCGGGTGCGGCGGTAGAAGAGGGTGACGTCCGACCCCATCCTCTTGGCCACGTCGGCGGCGTCGGTGGGGAGGCGCAGGCAGACGCGGGCCGCGTCGACGGCGGTGTCGCCCCCGCCGATGACGGCCACCTTCTTGCCGATGGGAGGCGGCTTCCCCAGCCACACCGCCCGCAGGAATCCCGTTCCCGTGTACACGAAGGGCCCGTCCTCGCCCTCCACCCGGATCTTCTTGCCCTGGTGAGCGCCGATGGCGACGAAGACGGCGTCGTGGTCCCTCTGGAGCGCGTCGAAGTCGACGTCCTTGCCCACGGTGGTGCCGCAGCGGATCTCGACGCCCAGCGCGGCGATGCGCTTCACCTCGGCGTCGAGCACGTCGCGCGGAAGGCGGTAGTCGGGGATGCCGTAGCGGAGCATGCCCCCGGGCTCGGGCAGGCTCTCGAAGATCGTCACCGGGTAGCCGCGCCGCGCCAGATGGTAGGCGCAGGAGAGGCCGGCCGGCCCGGAGCCCACCACCGCGATCTTC
>Ga0209798_10000575_pt1 | contig 22363 bp, 25 predicted proteins | sample DOMMetBare3Fresh_FD_187475 | JGI IMG/M metagenome (GOLD analysis project Ga0209798, IMG submission 187475) | Wetland sediment microbial communities from St. Louis River estuary, USA, under dissolved organic matter induced mercury methylation -... | ecosystem: Environmental > Aquatic >... | reverse complement strand
CCCCGTGACGGAGATGCCGTGGCCCCCGCAGAGCTCGACGATCGTGCGGGCGTTGTGCTCGATCCGTCCGACGTCCACGGTGACCGACGGCCGCCCCACCTAGCGCTCCCGTCCCGGACGGACCCGCCCGACCTCCACGATGACCGACGGGGGCTCCACTTAGCCCTCCCGGGCCCGGAGGATCCGCACGATGCGGCTGGCCACCTCCTGGCCGGTGGTGCCCCGGCCGAACCCGGCGTCGAGCCCGCAGGCCAGCGCCATGTCGTCGGTGACCTGCGTGCCCCCGGCGATGAGGATCAGCGCGTCGCGCAAGCCCCGCTCCACGGCAAGGTCGTGCAGCCGCTGCATGTTCTGCCGGTGGATGTCGTTGTGGGTGAGGATCGTCGACACGAGCACCACCTGGGCCTGCCGCTCGACGGCGGCGTCGAGGACCTGCTCGAGCGACACCGAGGTGCCGAGACCGAGGCAGTCGAAGCCGTAGCGCTCGATGCCTCCATGCTTGATGTCGAGGATCTCCTGGAGGCCCACGCTGTGCTCGTCCTCGCCCACGGTGGCCGCCACCACTGCGATCGCGCGGGGCCGCACGAAGGCCTCGATCTCGTCGTGGGGCAGGGGCAGCACGATCTTGGGCACCGGGAGGTCGGCCACCGACATGGCGTAGGGGAGCACGCCCTTGACCTCGAACAGGCTCCCCTCGGCGGGGTGCATCACCCGCTGGCTGATGACCTCCGGGTCGACCAGGTTCATGTGGCGGGCCATCTCCAGCGCCGCGGCGTGGGCAACTGCCGAGGAGTCGGGAACGAAGAGCGTGACGCAGACGACGCCGTCGCCGGCCTTCTCCACCTCCGGGCGCAGCAGGCCCCGGGCGCGCTCCTCCAGCACCCCGGCCAGGCGGACCTCGACGTTGTCGACGTCGTCGAGCTCGTCGATGTAGCGCACCTTGGACGGGTCGCACAGCGTGCAGCCGCCGTAGGCGGCGCAGGCACGGTCGGTGCCGGCGGCGTAGGTGTTGGCGCCGAAGTGGCTGCACACCGGCGCGCCGTAGCCGGGGGCACGGGCGACCACGGTGCCTGCTCCGGCGCCGCCCTGCGGATCGCGGACGATGCCGTCGCCCGCCCGCTCGGGGTAGTGGCCGGAGTCGATGAAGTGCCCGGCGGTGACGGCCTCGACATAGCCCCCCATGGCGAGGATCTCCTCGAGGAACAGGACCGCGCGCTCCTTGATCTCGCGCGCCTCGTCCCGGAGCGGCCCGTCCTCGGCCAGGGTCACCATCGACTGCAGGCCGTCGAGGCCGGCGAGGGTCTGGCGGGCCGTGTCCACCGCGGCGACGTTGTTGTAGTGCCACGGGATGTTCCGGCCCTCGTCGGGCGTGATCGTGCTCTGGATGTCGGCCGAGGTGAGCTTCGAGATCAGCGTGTCGAGCACGTGGGTGACGGTGGCCTCCCGCATGTCCGACTCGATGTAGCGCGTGTTCTGCTGGGCACGGAACCGGTAGCCGGCGAAGAGGTCGCGCAGGGCGACGGCATACGGGAGGTCGAGGCGCAGCTTCGGCGCCGGCGGGGCCGTCGGCGGCACCGTCGACAGCGCGATGTGGTCGGCGGGGATGCCCGCCGCCCGTGAGTAGGCGGTGTTCACGGCGTGCTGGACGAGCAGCTCCGGGGTCACCTTCCACGCCTGCTTGGCGGTGGCGTTGGCGTTGTGGGCGCCGTCGATCTGGAGGAGCCCGGCGTGGGCGAGCACTGCCTTGGCCTCGGCGGCGTCGACGAAGGACCGGTGCAGGTTGATGTTGCGGTAGAGCAGGTTGTACTGCGGGTCCTGGTGGGCGCCGTTCACGCCCTCCTCGGCGAACAGCACGGCCATCTCGGGGCCGGCCAGCCCGCTCACGTAGGAGTGGAAGTTGATGGGCCGGCCCACCTCGTCCTCGATGGCGTCGAGCGCCTTGCGCGTGGCGCGAAGCTGCTTGCGCGTGACCGGGATGCCCCCAACCCCTTCCGGGGTGCCCTCGATGAGGTGGTCGATGTGGGACTGGCCCGTGGTGCGGATCACCATGATGTGGTCGGCGCCGTGCCAGGCGGCCATGCGCATGCGCCGCAGGTCGTCCTCGAAGCGCCCAGAGGCGATCTCGGTGGTGACGACCATGTCGCCCTGGGGGTCGATGTCGCCGAACCAATGGGCCGAAGGCAGCGGCACGGACTGCTCGAGGTCGTCGGATGCGTCCTCGTACACGAACGGACCGACGGGGTGGTGGTCGACGTGGTGGCGCCAGGTCCAGCCGGCCCGGCGGGGGCGGTAGTGCTCGAGGTCCTCGAGCACGGCACGGACGTCGAGGCGCTCGTCGGGCAGGAGCTTCATGACAGCGCCTCCCAGAGCCGGCCGTCGAGAAGGGCCACGCCGGCCTCGCGCACGGTCATCCCCTGGCGCTGGGCCAGCTCGAGCACCAGCCGCCCGGTGCCCTCGCCGAGGAGCCCCCGGGCCGCCATCTGGTCGACGAGCGCCTTGGTCTCGACGCTCGAGAACCCCATGCGCAGCAGCACCGAGCGCTCGATGGCGGGGGTCGTGTGCGTCCTCGCCTCGTCCACGAGGGGGGCCACCACCTCGCCCACGAGCGACCAGAACCGAGCGTGGAGGTCGTCGTCGGACAGGTCGCGCAGGTGGGCGCGCCGCGCCTCGTAGTCGTCAGGCCGTGGCTCGAGCCTCATGGATCACCTCCCGTAGCGTGTCGGCGCTCCACCGGGTCTCCTCGGCCAGGAACGCCAGGTCGACATCGTCGACGTCGGTGTCAGGCGGCAACGACGCCAGCGCGTTGCGCACGTACGACCGGCGGACCTCGTCGAGGTCGACGTCGACCACGCGCACCTGGTCGAGTCGCTCGGGGATGACGATGCGCTCGCCCGGTCGGTTGTCCCGCGGGTCGCCCCGCTCCACCCGCACCCCCATCTCGGCCGCCAGCGCGAGCTGCGCCAGCGGGTGCTTGCCCGCCCCCGTGTACTCCGTCTCCTGCACCACGAGCGTGCTCGCCCGGTCCATCTCCTGCGCCAGCGCGAAGGCGGCGGCCAGCGAGGTGTTGCCGGCAGGACCGCGCTCGAGCCCCTCGAGCAGCGCCAGGGCCTCGGTCGCATAGAACACCTCGCCCTGGGTGACCGTGACGAACCGGTCGAGGTAGCGAAGGGGCCGGGCTGCGTTGCGGGGCACGTCAGCGCGGTCGGGCCAGGTCGTGAACGGCATCGAGAAGCCGGTGTGCCCGGTGGTGAACGACTTGCGGTTGAAGTCGTGGTCGGACGCCATGTGCAGCCCGGACAGATCGACGCTGGCGCCCACCATGACGGTGTCCGCCGCGCCCGCCTTGCGCAGCCCGCGCGCGGTGCCGGTGACGTTGCCGCCCCCGGCATGCGTGGCGACCACGACGTCGGGCGGGCGTCCCGTGCGCTCGAGCACCTGCTCGGCCAGCTCGTAGCCCAGCGTCTCGATGCCGAGCACGGAGTACGGCGTGTAGAGGGAGGCGTCGAAGAAGCCTGTCTCCTCGAGCACGCAGAGGAACACGTAGAAGAGCTCCGGGCCCACGGAGAGCCGGAGCACCTCGGCGCCGTAGGCCTCGCACGCCCGCGTCTTCTCCGCGATCTCGGGCTGCACCAGCCCGTGGCTGTCGAACGCCTCCTGCACCACGATGCACGCCAGCCCCGCCTTCGCGGCCTGCGACGCGACGGCGGCGCCGTAGTTGCCACTCGTCGCTGCGACCACCCCGCGGTAGCCGCGGGCGGCCGCCTCGTGGACCGACAGCGAGGCGCGCCGGTCCTTGAACGATCCCGACGGGTTGGCGGACTCGTCCTTCACGAAGATGCGGGCCCCCTTGCCGGGAGGCGCAACGGCTCGCACAGCATCGGTGAGGTTGACGAGCTCGACCAAGGGCGTGTCGCCGACCCCGGTGGCGCGCTGGACCGAGCGGACCTCGGCGATGTCGTACCCCGCCCCGGCCATCAGCCCCTCGTAGTCGAAGGCGATCGCGCCCGTGGCATAGCGGCCATAGTCGAGCCCGATCGAGCGGTGCACGATCTCGGCCCGGCGCGCCATCACCTCCGCATACGGCGGCCAGCCGGTCATGCCGGTGCTCCCGTGCCGGGATCCGACCGGGTCGACCAGAGCTGGGCCCGCAGCTCACGCCCCGCGCTCGCCAGCTCGGGCACCGGTCGGCCGAAGCTGTGGGTGTATCCCGGGTTCACCTCCACGAGGGTGCCGGTGAGCCGGCGGCCAGCGAGGGACATCACCTCGATGTCGTCACCGATGGCGGCATCCCGGACGAGAAGCCCGCGGCAGCGCAGCTCGAGCGGGACCTGGCTCGTGTCCGGGGGCACCTGCGGGGCCCGCTCACCGGGTGGGAGCACGATGCGGTACGCCTCCACCCAGGTGCCGGCGGCGATGCGCTCACCCACGGAAGATCCCCTCGCGAGGGAGCGCGGCGGCCGGCGGCAGGTCGAGCATCGTGCGCAGGCCGGGCCGGGCGGTGAGGAGGCGGGGGATCACGTTCACGGCCAGCGCGACGGTGGCGATGCCGCCAGGGATCTCGGGCGACGTCGTCACCCGCACCGGGGGCGTGCCGGCCAGCTCGATGCTGTCGCCCGTGGCGATCCCCTCGGACTCCGGGTGGATCTGCTGGGGGTGGCGCAGCGTGATCACCGGAGCGCCGTTGCAATAGCCGGTGGCCGTGTGGAGGCACCCGGCCACCTGACCCGGGTGGACGGTGACGAACGGCGTCGAGCGCTCGACAGCGCTGATGATCGGCTCGCGGGTCTCCTCGACGCGCTCGATTGGCCAGTCCAGCGCGTGGGCCAACATGGCGATCGACTGGGGGAACCCGATGTGGCCGACCACCGAGCCGTCGGCCAGGCCAGCCTGAAACGCCTCGGGGGACAGTCCGACGCCCTGCGAGCGCACGACCGTCGGCCCGTAGGGCGCCAGGTCGTTCACCCGTGTGGCGGTGATGGCCTCGACGTCCTCGCACACCGCGGTGAGCGCCACGACGAGAAGGTCGAGCACGAACCCGGGGTTCACGCCGGTGCCGATGATCCCGACGCCGTGGGCTGCCGCCAGCGCGTCCATGCGGGCGGCCCAGCTCTCTGACGCCGCCCACGGCCACGCAAGCTCCTCGGCGATCGACACCACCGGCACCTCGTGCTCGACGCACGTGGCGATCTCACCCTCGGCGTCGACCAGCGTGGAGCAGGTGGCCTGCACCGCCACGTGCGGCCGGGTGCGCTCGAGCAGGGTGGCGAGGTCGCCGTCGAGCAGGAGGCCGAGCGGTGACGAGAGGCCGATGGCGTCGGCGATGTCGAGGCCGGCTCGGTCGGCGCGGCGCCCGAAGGCGCCGACCAGCTCCAGGTCGCGCTTGGCGAGCACCATCCGCATGACGCCCGAGCCCATCTGCCCGGTGCCCAGCACGACCACACGCGTCGTCTCGGATGCCACGTCCGTCTCCTCTCGGGACGCTCACGAACCTGAGACGGTCACGGTACGTCCGGCCGTTCGCGCGTCAATAGGGGCGAAGGTCCCACGGATCGGGCGTGCAAGGCATGAATCGACGAAGGGCCCGGCGGCGAGAGGTACCTCGATGCCCTCGGGCAGCCTCACTGGCGTGACCACCAGCGTCGTGCTGTCGATGCGCAGCGCGTGAACGGCGACCCCGGCGGCGCTGAGTTCGACACCGAGAAGCAGCAGCTCCTCGACGAGATGTAGCCGCGCTCGCTCAGGGCGACGCGGCCTTGACGATCGAGGCCACAGGGGACTGACGGAACGCCTCGAAGAACGCCCCCACCGCACTCCGTGACCCTTCCGCCCGCACGCTGCCGTCCCGTCGGGCGTCGTCGAGCGAGGCGTGGCCGAGGTAGGTGCGGTAGAGCGCGGCACGGTCGGTGCGTAGCGTCACGTCGACCTCGAACCCAGGATCGGCCAGGCAGAGGGATGCGTCCTGCTCGATCACGATCCAGTAGCGCTTCGGGTGATCCGTGAAGGGCACGTAGATGGTGAAGCGTGGCGCCGCCATCTTGGTGGTGTCCAGCTGGCGGTGGAGCCACCAGAGGAGCAGGTCGGGGTCGAGCTCCTCGCTGCTCGGCTCACCGAAGGTCCACCGGGCGCCCCACCGCGCCATGCCGAACACCAACGGCTCGAGGTCGAGCCCCGCCGCCGTGAGCCGGTAGGTGCCGTCATCGCATTGCTCGACCACGCCGGCTACCTGCAGCTGACGGAGCCGGCGGCTCAGTAGGGCTCGCGAGAGACCGGGATTGCCGCGGATCAGCTCGTTGAACCTCGTTGTTCCGGTGAGGAGGTCGCGGACGATGTGGATGGTCCAACGATCGCCGAGGACCTCGGCGGATCGCGAGATCGGACAGTACTGGCCGTAGGCGCTCATCGTGCCGATCCTTCCACGGTTCAGGATTGGAACTAGCACCACGCGCAATACGGGGCTTGAGTGGGTGAGGTCACCAGCGCTGAGGCTCTTCCCTGGCCCGGCCGAACCCAACGAACTGAGGCTCCGATGCGAATCACGAAGCAGGACATCCCCGTCAAGATCGACGTGCCAGGCGCCGTGGCGCGACAGGCCGTGGACTTCGGCGATGCCGCGGGCTACTCGACGCTGGGAGCGGAGTACTTCACCCTCGGCGCCGGCACCGACATCGCGCCGCTTCTGACCGGTCTGCACGACGACGCCTGTCACGCCCCCCACTGGGGGTTCATGGTGTCAGGTGAGGTGGTCGTCACCTACACCGACGGCACGACCGAGACGTGCGCCACCAACGACCTCTTCTACTGGCCTCCCGGCCACAGCGTGCGGGTCGTGGCCGACTCTGAGGTCGTCCTGTTCAGCCCGCAGGCCGAGCACACCGCGGTCATGGACCACATGCTCGAGCGTCTGGCCGGATGACCTCCATGGAAGGCAACGAGCAGCTCGCAGTGGTCATCCCGATGCTGAAGGAGGTGGTGGGGGGCATACGGGACGACCAGCTCGGGGGACCCACACCCTGTGCCGCGTTCACTGTCGCCGGTGTGCTGGACCACATGACCGGTCTCGCATCAGCATTCGCCCCGATGTTCCGAGGCGAGGCCCTGGTGGAAGGGGACACGGCGACCCTGCCGGGCACGCAGGTCGTCCAGCGGGCCCTGGACGACCTGCTCGATGCTGTCCAGAGCCCCGGCGCCCTCGACCGCACGATCCAGACCCCGGACGGCGAGATGCCGGGCGCCGTGTTCGCTCGGCTCGTCGCCTTCGACGGGCTGGTGCACGGATGGGACCTCGCCACCGCAACGCAGCAGGCATGGGAGCCTCCCGAGTCGCTCGTCCGCGAGGTCGACGCCTTCGCCCGGCAGGCCATCACCCCCGACATGCGTGGGGAGGCCTTCGCGACCGAGCAAGCAGCCCCTGCCGGGGCCAGCACGATGGTGAGCCTCGTCGCCTTCACCGGCCGAGCACCGTCATGACCGGCTGGCCACGAACCAGGCTCGGAGGTGGTCGGCGGCGAGCGTGACGTTGCCGTCGACTGGCCTGATGCTGTCGAGGACGAGGTGGTCGCACCTCCACGGCTCCGCCTCGGCAGCACGCCGCACCACCTCGTCCCACGTAGGCTCGGGGCAGGGATCGAGGCCCCGCTGCCGAGATGAGAGGCGTCGTTGATGTTCGTGCGCGTCGCTGCACGCGACCTCGATCGCTCGCCACGGGGTCCCGGCGCTCGTGGCGGCTTCACGCCAGGTGGTTCGGCCAACTTCGAGCAGGTTGGCAGCATCCGGGATCACGGTGAGGCCGAGGCGAAGCTGGTCCCCGGCGACGGACGCGCCGACGAGGTACGCCGCCAGGCCGGTCTCGAACGACCTCGGGATGCCGGAGCGCAAGATCGCTGATTCGATCGGGTCGACTTGGATCACCGGAGCGCCTAGCCGTGCGCCGAGGGCCGCGGCGATCGTGGACTTCCCGACGCCCGGCAGGCCGCTGAGGATCACGAGCACCGAACGAGTCTGCCCCTATCGATGGGACTGTGGTCGATCCGCGCTCAACTGCTCAGCGGGTCGGGTCGAACGTCCAGGTGAGCACCAGCTCGGGCTCGGGCTGTCCGCCACCTCCGGCGCGGTAGGTGGCGAGGGCGGCGGCGTTGTCCGGGTCGGTGGCGACCCACATCCCGTAGCAGCCGCGCTCGACAGCCAGGTCTCGCAGGGCCGAGACCAGCGCAGTCGCGACGCCCCGACCCCGAGCGGCCTCGTCCACGCCGAGCTCGTAGAGGAGCATCTCGGTGCCCTTGTCGGGATGGGTCATCTCTACGCCCGAGATGAAGCCGACATCTCGGTTGTCGACCACGGCCAGCAGGAGGTGGTGTCCGGCGGAGGTCAGAAAGCGGCCCGCCCACTCGTCGGAGGCGGGGCCGTCGAACAGGGCCGACGCGGCGAGCACCCGGTCCACATCAGCCGGACCCAGCCTGTCGATGTGCACCGCGCGACGGTACGCCAGGCTCAGCGCTGAGGGAGCAGGCGGGCGCCGGCGGAGGGGCGGACCCGCCAGTGCGCGAGGTCGTCGGGCAGCGGCGTGCCCTGGGCGACCAGCGCCACCACGCAGCCACCGAACCCGGCGCCGGTGAGGCGGGCGCCGACGACCCCGTCGAGCGCCACGAGCCGGCTCACGAGGGCGTCCAGCACCGGGGTGCTCACCTCGAAGTCGTCCCGCAAGCTGGCGTGGCCGGCGGCTAGGGCGTCGGCCAGCGAAGCGCGATCGTCGGCCGCCAGCGCCGCCACCACCTGTTCGACGCGGGCGTTCTCGGTGACGACATGGCGGGCCCGTCGCCGCACGACCGCGTCCTCGAGGCGGTCGACGTCGGCGATCCTTGCATCACGCAACGGCCCCAGTGCGGCCTCGGCGACCTGGCACGCAACGGCCCGCTCGGCGTAGGCGCTGGTGGCCAGCTCCCGACGCTGGCCGGAGTCGACCACCACCACCTCGATACCCTCGGGCAGCCGCACCGGCGTCACCGCCAGCGTCGTGCAGTCGATGCGCAGCGCGTGGCCCTCCACCCCGGCCGCGCTGGCCAGCTGGTCCATGATCCCGCAGGGCACGCCTGATGCCCGCTGCTCGGCCCGCTGCCCGAGCTGGGCCAGCGCGAGCGCGTTGCCCGAGAAGCCGAGGGCCAGCGCCACCGCCAGCTCGAGCGCCGCGGACGACGAGAGCCCGGCGCCGACCGGGAGCGTGGTGTCCACGGCACCAACGAGCCCGGGGGTCGGTCGCAGCTCCGCCACCACGCCTGCGACGTACCGCGCCCAGCCCGGCGAGACAGCCGCAGGATCGGCCACGTCGAGCGGCACGATCGCCGGTTCCGGCTCGAGGGGCGAGCGCAGCTCGACTTGGTCACCGCCCGGTGTGGCGGTGACCGTGGTGCCGAGGTCGATGGCCATCGGGAGCACGAGGCCGCCGGTGTGGTCGGTGTGCTCGCCGATCAGGTTCACCCGGCCTGGCGCCCAGGCCCGGACCATCACGGAGCGCGCAGCTGGTCGATGGCCGCAGTGGCGAGGTCGAGCAACGAGAGGTCCCAGGGTGCCCGCATGGCGATGTTGACCTGGTCGGCGCCCGCCTCGACGTACTCCCCGATGCGCGCCACGAGCCGGTCGGGGGAGCCGATCAGGACGCCGGGGCGGACGGCCTCGGCCAGCTGGCCGAACTGGGCAATGAGGGCGTCGTCGTCCTGGCACAGGCCGAGGTTCACCGCCGTGCGGATGTCCGCAGGATCGCGGCCGACAGCCGCGCAGTGGTCGGCCAGCACAGCGCGCTTGTGGGCGACCGTGTCGGGCGACACGAAGGGCACGTTCCAGCCGTCGGCGTAGCGTGCCGCGATGCGCAGGGTGCGCTTCTCGCCGCTCCCGCCGACCCAGATGGGCAGCGCGGACTGGATCGGCTTGGGCTCGCAGCGGGCCTCGGTGAGCTGCACGTGGGTGCCGATGAAGGTCGTCACCTCCTGGCGCAGCAGGCTGCGAATCGCCTGGATCGACTCCTCGAGGAGGTCGAGGCGCTCGCCGGCCGACGGAAAGGGGATGCCGTAGGCGGCGTACTCGTTGTGGGCCCACCCGGCGCCGAGGCCGAGGTCGGCCCGACCGCCGGAGAGGTGGTCGATGGTGGTGATGGCGTTGGCCAGGACTGCGGGGTGGCGGTAGCCGGCGCAGTAGACGAGCGATCCCACCCGCACCCTGGATGTGTGGCAGGCAAGGGCGGCGTGGCAGGCCACCGCCTCGTGGCACTCGTAGCCGCTGAAGTCGGCCGAGTAGAAGTGGTCCCAGATCGAGATCCAGTCGAAGCCGTGGTCCTCGATGCGGGTCCACAGGTCGCGCAGCTCGGCGATGGTGGTGTTCTGCAGACCCGTGTGCACCCCGAAGACTGTCATGCGCGGAACCTAGCCCGGAGGTCGTCGCGCTCTCCTTGACCGGTCGGTCAAGGCCCGCCAGGATGACCCGATGACCACGATCGCTCCTGTCAACGGCATCGAGATCGGCTACGAGACCCACGGCGATCCCGATGACGAGCCGCTGCTCCTCGTGATGGGGCTGGGCGCCCAGCTGATCGCCTGGCCCATCGAGCTGGTCGACGCCCTGGTCGACCGGGGCTTCTTCGTCGTGCGCTACGACAACCGCGACGTCGGCGTGTCCACGAAGCACGACGACGAGGGCGGCGACTTCCTCACCACCTTCATGCTGGCGGCGCAGGGGGAGCCTGTGGAGGTCGCGTACCGGCTGTCCGACATGGCGGCTGACGGCATGGCGCTGCTCGACCACCTCGGCATCGACTCCGCCCACGTGGTCGGCGCGTCGATGGGCGGGATGCTGGCGCAGACGATGGCCATCGAGCACCCCCACCGGGTCCGCACCCTCACGTCGATCATGTCGACGACCGGCGAGCCCGACGTCGGTCGGCCCTCGCCCGCGGCCATGGAGATGCTCCTGCGCCCGGTCCCGAAGACGCGCGAGGAGGCCATCGAGGCCAGCGTGGAGGGGTCGCGGCTCATCGGAAGCCCGGAGCACTTCGACGAGGCCGTGGCGCGCCGGCGGGCGGCCGAGGCCTACGACCGGAGCTACTACCCGGAGGGCACCGCTCGGCAGCTCCTGGCCATCGTCGCGTCGGGCAGCCGGGCGGAGGCGCTGGCCGCGCTCGACGTGCCCACCGTGGTCGTCCATGGCGACGTCGACCCGCTCGTCACCCCCAGCGGCGGTCACCGCACGGCCGAGCTCATCCCGGGCGCCGAGCTGCTGGTGCTCGAGGGGATGGGCCACGACCTGCCGCCGGCGTTCCTCGGCCCACTCGTCGAGGCCATCACCGCGTTGACCGCTCGCACCGGCGCCCGCAGCTGACGCAGAGACGAGCCCCCTGATGTCTGGACCCCTCGTTGGGCTGAAGATCATCGAGCTGGCCGGCATCGGCCCTGGGCCCTTCTGCGCCATGATGCTGGCCGACATGGGTGCCGACGTCATCCGGATCGACCGAGCGCAGAACGTGCACGGCGGCGACCCAGCCTCGCCACCGGCCGACGTGTCCAACCGGGGTCGACGCTCGATCGGGGTCGATCTCAAGGACCCCGACGGCGTGGCGACGGTGCTGAACCTCGCCGAGCGGGCGGACGGGCTCATCGAGGGGTTCCGCCCGGGAGTCATGGAGCGCCTCGGTCTCGGCCCCGACGTCGTCCTCGCCCGTAACCCGCGCCTCGTCTACGGCCGGATGACCGGTTGGGGCCAGGACGGGCCCTACGCGCCCACGGCCGGGCACGACATCAACTACATCGCCCTGGCCGGCGCCCTCGAGCCCATCGGTCGTCGTGGCCAGGCTCCGGTGCCGCCCCTCAACCTGGTCGGCGACTTCGGCGGCGGCGGCATGCTGCTGGCCTTCGGCATGGCCTGTGGGCTCGTGAGCGCGCAGCGAAGCGGCGAGGGCCAGGTGATCGATGCCGCCATGGTCGACGGCGCCGCTGTGCTCACCACCATGTTCCACGCCTTCCGAGCCATGGGCATCTGGGCCGACGAGCGGGGCACCAACCTGCTCGACACCGGCGCGCACTTCTACGACGTGTACGAGACCGCCGACGGCAAGTACGTGTCGATCGGCTCGATCGAGCCGCAGTTCTACGCCGAGCTGCTCCGGCTCACCGGCCTCGAGGGCGAGGAGCTGCCGTGGCAGCACGACAAGACCCAGTGGCCGGCGTTGAAGGACCGCCTGGCCGCCGTCTTCAAGGCCAAGACCCGCGACGAGTGGTGCGCGGTCATGGAGGGCACCGACGTGTGCTTCGCGCCCGTGCTGTCGCTCGGCGAAGCCCCGCAGCACCCGCACAACCTGCACCGGGGCACCTTCGTGGAGCTGGACGGCGTGGTGCAGCCGGCGCCGGCGCCGCGCTTCTCGGCCACGCCGCCGGCCGTGCAGCGGCCCCCCGCACACGCCGGGCAGCACACGGACGAGGTGCTCGCTGACTGGGGCTTCGACCGCAACCGCATCGCCCAGCTCCGTGCCTCGGGTGCGATCGCCTAGCTGTCCGCGTAGCCTCCTGGCATGGCGACGTTGGTCTCGTTCCAGGCCCACCCTGACGACGAGTCGATCGGGGCTGGCGGCATGCTCGCCAAGGCGGCCGCGGCGGGACATCGCACCGTGCTGGTGTTCGCGACCCGCGGCGAGCACGGCGAGGTCGAGGCGGGCTTCCTCGACCCCGGAGAGACGCTCGCCGAGCGCCGCACCAAGGAGTGCCTGCGCTCGGCGGAGATCCTCGGCGTGCAGCGGGTGGAGTTCCTCGGCTACGTCGACTCGGGCATGGTCGGCACGCCGCAGAACGAGCTCGACGGCTCCTTCTGGACTGCGCCGGTGGACGAAGCCGCGGAGCGGCTGGCTGCCATCTTGCGCGACGAGCAAGCTGACATCGTCACCATCTACGACAGCGACGGTGGGTATGGCCACCCCGACCACATCCAGGTGCACAGGGTGGGGCTCCGGGCGGCGGAGCTGGCCGGCACGCCCCGGGTGTTCGAGGGAACGATGAACCGCGACCACATCCGGCGCGTGATCGAGGCCGGAGTGGCCGCGGGCCAGATCCCCGCCGATCAGGTGCCCGACGTCAGCCAGGAGTCGACCTTCGGCCGCCCGGAGGACGTCATCACCACCTCGGTGGACGTGCGCGACTTCATCGACCAGAAGCGGGCATCGATGGCGGCCCACGCCAGCCAGATCAGCGAGCAGTCGTTCTTCCTGTCCATGCCCGCTGAGGCCTTCACCGCGTCCTTCGGCCACGAGTGGTTCATCCGCCACGCTGTGCCCGACGGCCATCGCGATGACGACCTGTTCGCCGGCCTGGCCTGATGCCCGCCAGCTGGACGCACACGTCACTCGCCCAGCAGCTCGTCTTCGGCGCCGGGGCGCTCGACCGCCTCCCCGCCCTGCTCAAGGTGCTCGGCGCTCGCAAGGCGCTGCTGGTCACCACCGAGGGTCGGCTGGCATCGCCCGACGGCGCACGCGTGGTCGACCTGCTGGGCCGCAACCTGGCGTCCACGTTCGCCGACGTGGAGTCCCACGTGCCGGTGCCCCTGGTCCACCAGGCTGTGCTGCAGGCTCGCCGGGACGGCATCGACGTGGTCGTGTCCTTCGGCGGGGGCTCCTGCGCCGACCTCGGCAAAGCGGTGTGCTTCTTCGTCGAGCAGGAGGCTGGCATGCCCGGCGCCAGCCACCTCGATCGCCCTGTGGTGCCGCACGTCAGCATCCCCACGACGTACTCCGGTGCCGAGCTCACCCCATTCTTCGGGATGACCGACCCGTCGACCAAGCAGAAGCAAGGGGCGGGCGGGCCGACGTCGGCCCCGGTCATCGCTGTGTACGACCCCGACCTCACGCGGTCGACACCGCCGAGGGTGCGAGCCGAGACCGGCATGAACGCGCTGGCTCACTGCGTCGAGGCGGCCTACTCCCCCCACCGAAGTCCGGAGGCCGAGGCCATCGCCCTGGGTGGCGCCCGCATCATCCACGGCGCCCTGGCGGCGGTGGTGGCGGATGGGGAGGACGCTGAGGCGCGGTCCGCCATGTTCGTCGGTGCGGCCATGGCTGGTCGGTGCCTGCTCAACGCGGGCATGGGGGTGCACCATGGCCTTGCCCAGCTGGTGGGCGGTCGCACAGGTATCCCGCACGGCCTGGCCAACGCGATCCTGCTCAGCCATGCCGTGGCCTTCAACGCCCCGGCGGTGCCGGACGAGGTGGCCCGCATCGGCGAGGCGCTCGGCGACCGCGCCGATGCAGCCGGCGCCATCGACCGCTTGCGTGCCGCGCTCGAGCTGCCCGGGCGCCTCGCGGAGGCAGGGGTGGCCGAGGTCGACCTGGAGCCGGTGGCGCGGCTGTCGCAGTCGAACGCCAACGTGGGCCGCAACCCGCGGCCGGTCTCGGAGGCCGACGCCCTCGCGATCCTCCGGGCCGCGTGGTGACGCCTGAAGCGTGAGGCGATGCGGCGTCCCGGCTCGCCGATCCTCCTGATCGCGGTCGCGCTCCTCGCTGCCGCGTGCAGCGACGACAGCCCGTCGCCCAAGACCACCACGTCCACCACCGCGTCGCCCACGATCACGGTCGCGACCACGGCCACGATCCTCGAGCCAACGACCACCACCACCGAGCCGGTCGCGTCGCTCATCGCCCTCCGGGGCGACGGTCTGGGGGTGGTGGCCTTCGGTGCCGCCCCGGATGCGGCGATCGCCGCGGTCAGCGCAGCACTGGGCGAGCCCACGGCCGACGGTGGCTGGTCCTCGTTCAGCAACGACAGCTACTGTCCGGGCGGGCGCGTTCGGGTGGTGAAGTGGGGAGGCCTGTGGCTGCTCTTCACCGACGGGGACACCACCTACGGTACCGGTCAGCACCTCTACAGCTGGTGGGTCCACGGTGCACCGCCAGCGCTCAGCACGCGCCGCGGTCTCGGCTTCGGCGCCACCGCCACCGACGCCGAGGACCTGTACCCGGGTCAGGTCGTGACGGTGCCGCCCGAGGATCCAGTCCCCGGCATGCTCCGGATCCAGGCCGAGGGCGGTGACATCGTCGCCTACTTCGATGCCGCCGACTCGATCTCCAGCCTCGGTGCCGGCCTCGTCTGCGGCGACTAGCGCCGAACTCGCGACGGTTCCGACACACGCACGTGTCGGAACCGTCGCAGGTTCGGGGCGTCAGGGGTGCTGGGGCCCTCGGATGAGGCGGCCGGGCAGCTCGCCGGTGGGCTCGTCGTCGGCCATCGTCTGCGCACCGGCGACGAAGGTGGCCGCGTACCCCTTGGCCCGCTGGACCAGTCGCCGTCCACCGGCCGGGAGGTCGAAGGCCATGCGCGGGAGATCGAAGGACAAGGCGTCGAAGTCGATGATGTTCAGGTCGGCGCGCATCCCGGGGGCGACGAGGCCGCGGTCGCGCAGGCCGTAGAGCAAGGCTGTCTGCCGGGTCTGGCGGTGCACGATGTGCTCGAGCGGGATGGTGGGGCCGCGCCGTCGGTCGCGCGCCCAGTGGGTGAGCATGAAGGTGGGGGTGCCACCGTCGCAGATCGCGCCGCAGTGGGCCCCGGCGTCGGAGAGTCCAAGGCGGGTGCGCGGGTGGAGGGTGGCCTCGTAGGTCATGGACAGGTCGCCGTAGCTGTAGTTGAAGAACGGCGCGTAGACCATGCCGTTGCCGCCCTCGGACGTGAGCTGGTCGACGAGCACCTCCATCGGCGTGGTGCCGTGGGCGGCGGCGACGGCCTCGATCGAGGTGTCGGGGGCGGGTTCGTAGTCGATGTCCGGCCCGTCGACGGGCCACATCCGGCCGACCTTGTCGAGCACGACCCGCTGGAAGAACCCGCCGTCGTCGGGCATCTCCTGCACGAGTCGGCGTCGACGCTCTGGCGCGGCGAGGGCCGCCAGGCGCTCCGGCATCGGGAGCTCGGCCACCTCGGCGTAGGCGGGGTGGAACAGGAGGGGGTGCACGCTGCCGTGGAGGCAGTAGAGGATGCCGATCGATCGGCCGGCGACCTGGGCGACGATGGGGAGGCCCTCGTGGTCGGCCCCCTCGAGGAGTCGCAGCACCTCGCGCCACACCTCTGGATCCTGGTCGGGTTGGTTCAGGTTCACGCTCACGGTCCGCCCCGTGCGCCGGGCCAGCTCCTCCATCCACGGCCATTCCTCCACGGGCACGCGGGCGTGGTCGGGGGCGAACTGGAAGACGCCGTGGCCCGCCCGGGCCAGGGCTTCGCCGATCGCGAACAGCTCCCCGGCGGCGGCGCTGGTGCCTGGCACGAGCTCGCCGCCCTTGGAGCGGTGCAGGGGTGTGCGGCTGGTGGAGAACCCGAGCGCACCGGCGCCCAAAGCGGACTCCACCATCTGGCTCATCGCCACCTGGTCGGCCTCGGTGGCGGGGTCGTTGGCCGCCCCGCGCTCGCCCATCACGAAGGCCCGCAGCGGCCCGTGGGCGATCTGGGCGCCGACGTCGAGCACGAGCGGCGATCGCTCGACGGCGTCGAGGTACTCGGGGAACGAGGTCCACTCCCACGTGATGCCCTCGGTCATGGCGGAGCCGGGGATGTCCTCGACGCCTTCCATGAGCTCGATCAGCCACTCGTGCCGATCTTCGGCCGCGGGGGCGAACCCCACGCCGCAGTTGCCCATCACCACGGTGGTGACGCCGTGCCAGGAGCTCGGTGTCACCCATGGGTCCCACGTGACCTGGGCGTCGTAGTGGGTGTGGATGTCGACCCAGCCGGGCGTCACCAGCCGGCCGTCGGCGTCGAGCACACGGTGCGCCGAGGCCGTGGGGGCCTTCCCGGCCTCGGTCACCTCGGCGATGCGGCCGCCGTCGACGACCACGTCGGCGGGTCGCTCGGGGCTCCCCGAGCCGTCGACGAGCCGGGCACTGCGGATGACGAGGTCGACCATCGCCCCAGTCCACCAGATCGACGGGACTGGCGGGGCGGGGGCGTCGCACGAAAGGCTCAGGCCATGACCGTCATCAAGATCAACGCCATCACCGTCGCCGCCGACAGCGGCGACGAGCTGGCCAAGCGGTTCGCGGCCCGGGCGGGGGCCGTCGACGGCCAGGACGGCTTCGAGGGGTTCGAGCTCCTGAAGCCGGTCGACGACCGCACCACCTGGCTCGTCATCACCCGCTGGCGCGACGAGGACGCCTTCAACGCCTGGGTGAGCAGCCCCGCGTTCGGCGCCGGCCACCAGGCCGCCGGCCCCCCCGCCCACGGTCACGGGGCCGGGGGCGCGGCAGCGCCGGTGGGGATGTCATCGGAGCTCTGGAGCTATGAGATCGCCGGCGGCTCCACCGGCCACGGCTGATCCAACCCGGTGACGCTCCGAACGTTCCACGCCGACTTCGCGTGGGTGGTGGTGGTGACCAACGCACTAGTCGGGCTGTGGGCGGTGGCCGCCCACAGCCAGGAGCGCTGGCGGTCACCGAGGCTGTGGCAGGCCACGATCGTGGCGGAGCTCACGATCGTGGTCCAGGTGTGCATTGGCGTGGCCCTCGTGGCTGTGCAGGACTACGAGGTGGCGCAGTTCCACGCCTTCTACGGCTTCGTGGCCTTCGCGACGGTGGGCATCATCTACAGCTACCGCCAGCAGCTGAAGGCGAACCTCTACCTGCTCTACGGCCTCGGCGGCCTCTTCCTCATGGGGTTGGCCCTGCGGGCCATCGTGATCTCCCCCATCCCGGTGCCCTGAGCCCTACAGGTGCACGACCGGGCAGGTGAGCGTGCGGGTGATCCCGTCGATCATCTGCACCCGGCTCACGACCATCTTGCCTAGCTCGTCCACCGTCGCCGCCTCTGCCCGCGCGATCACGTCGTACGGGCCGGTGACGTCCTCAGCTGACACCACGCCGTCGATCCCGCCCACCTCCATGGCCACATGGGCGGCCTTACCGACCTCGGTCTGGATCAGGATGTACGCGCTGACAGCCATCGGGCCTCCGGATGCTGGGGACAGCCAGATCGTAGCCAGCCTGCGATAGGGTCCCGTCCCCCATGCGGCCGCTGAGCACCCAGAACTCGGTCCTTGGGGTACGGTCAGACTGATGGTCAGGCGCGTGCGATGGCTTCGCGCCGGGGTGTCGGCCCATCCGGGGATCGCCGTGGTGATCGTGGCCGCCCTACCCCGACTCCTGGTCGTGCTGGCCGGCGTGCACAATCGCGCCGTCCTCGTGTCAACGGACAGCAACGAGTACCTGGCCCTCGCCGATCACCCGAGCTCGTACTGGGTGTCGACCGCGCCGGACTGGCCGTTGGGCCTTCTCCGGCCGCCGGGCTACCCCTTCATGCTCGCGGTCCCCCGGGCGCTGTCGGACGGGCTGGTGGCGGTCAGCTGTGTGCAGGCGGCCGTGAGCGTCGCCGCCGCCTGGTTGACCTGGAAGGTTGGATGCGAGCTGGTCGGGCGTCGGGTCGGGATCATTGCCGGGCTGTGGGTCGCGCTTGACCCCACCATGGTCGTGCAGTCCGGTCGGCTCCTCCCCGAGGCGCCGTTCGCGGTTTGCCTCCTGCTGACAGTGCTCCTCGCCCATCGTGCGCTCTGTCGGTCCTCCGCGCGGCTGGGGGCTCTGGCCGGTCTCGCCCTGGCGACAGCCACGTTCGTGCGTCCGGTGTCCCTGTACCTCCCGCTCGTCGCATGCTTCGTGGCTCTGCTCGGCGCGGCCGTGGCCCATCTCCGAGGGGTGCCGCCAGCCAGGACCCTGCCGGCCGTTCTCGCCCTCGTCCTGGCGTTCGCTGTCCCGGTCGGCGCCTGGATCGCCCACATTCAGGTGATGACCGACGTTCCGACGTTCAGCACCATCGAGGGCATCAACCTGCTGGAGTTCAGAGCCGCTGGAGCGGTAGCGGCCGAGGACGGCACATCGTTCAGCTCGGAGCGCCGCCGGCTGCAGGCGGAGGTCGAGACTCGCCTGGAACCCGGCATGAACCCCGCGGAGATCGCCCGGGAGAGGCGAGCACTGGGTCTCGAGGTGCTCAGCGAGCACCCGGTGGGCGCCGTCCGCATGGCCGCGCGTGGGCTCGTCCGGATGCTGGTCGGCCCCGGGGGAGACTCGATGAGCAGCGTGACCCAGGACCTGCCCGCGGGGGCCCTGGTCGAGGGGGGGCTGACCGGTCTCGGCTTCTTCTCAGCGGCGTCGATGGTGGTGGCGGCGGCAGTCGGCGGTCTCGTGCTCGCTCGGCGAGGCGACACCCTCGCTCTGGTCGTGATCTTCGTGCCGATCGCCTATCTCCTGGTGGTCAGCGCCGGCCCGGATGCATACTCTCGTTTCCGTGTTCCCCTGATCCCGCTGCTGGCGATCCTCGCGGCGTCGGCCGTCGCCGAATGGCCCGGCCGCCAGGCCCGGGCGCCAGCTCACGATTGATGCCGCCGTGGTGCGGTCCTGACCTCTACTGGGCCTGGCGCTTCTCCAGCTCGCGCAGCTCGTCGCGCAGCTCGTCGGGCACGGTGGCCCCGAGGGTGGCGTAGTGCTCCTCGATCTGCGACAGCTCGGCCCGCCACAGGTCGGGGTCGACCGCGAGGAGCTCGGAGAGGATGGCGGGATCGAGCTCGAGCCCGTCCCTGTCGATGGCCTCGAGGGTGGGCACCCTGCCGATGGGGGTGTCGACGGCCTGGCCATGGCCGGCGACGCGCTCCACGATCCACTTGAGCACCCTGCTGTTCTCGCCGAATCCGGGCCACAGGAAGCGGCCATCGGTGCCCTTGCGGAACCAGTTGACCCAGAACAGCTTCGGCAGGTGCGCCCCCTCGCGGTGGCCGATCTCCAACCAGTGGGCGAAGTAGCTGCCCATGTCGTAACCACAGAACGGCAGCATGGCGAAGGGATCGAAGCGCAGCTTGCCGACCGCCCCGGCCTGGGCGGCCGTGGTCTCCGAGCTCATCACCGAGCCGAGGAACACGCCGTGCTGCCAATCGAAGGACTCGGTGACGAGCGGCACGTTGGTGGCGCGTCGCCCGCCGAAGAGGATGGCGGAGATCGGCACGCCCTTCGGGTCCTCCCACTCGGGGGCGATCGAGGGGCATTGGGAGGCGGGGACCGTGAACCGGGCATTCGGGTGGGCGGCTGGCGCGTCGGAGGCGGGCGTCCAGTCGTTGCCCTTCCAGTCGAGGGCGTGGGCGGGCGGGGCCGAGAGGCCCTCCCACCACACGTCGCCGTCGTCGGTGGCGGCCACGTTGGTGAAGATGGAGTTGCTGTGCAGCGTGGCGACGGCGTTCGGGTTCGTGTCGTCACCGGTGCCGGGAGCCACGCCGAAGAACCCCGCCTCGGGGTTGATGGCGTAGAGGCGGCCGTCGTCGCCGAACTTCATCCAGGCGATGTCGTCGCCGATCGTGTCCACCTTCCAGCCCGGCAGCGTGGGGATCAGCATGGCCATGTTGGTCTTGCCACAGGCCGACGGGAAGGCTGCCGCCACGTAGGTCTTCTCGCCCTCGGGCGAGGTGATGCCCAGGATGAGCATGTGCTCGGCCAGCCAGCCGTGGTCCCGGGCCATCGTGGAGGCGATCCGGAGCGCGAAGCACTTCTTGCCGAGGAGGGCGTTGCCGCCGTAGCCCGAGCCGTAGCTCCAGATCTCCCGGGTCTCCGGGTAGTGGGTGATGTACTTGTTCTCGGCGTCGCACGGCCACGGCACGTCGGGCCGGGTGGAGCCGTCGGCCAGCACGAGCGGATAGCCCACGGAGTGCACGCAGGGCACGAAGCTGCCGTCAGCGCCGAGCACATCGAGGACGGGTCGGCCCATGCGGGTCATGATCCGCATGTTGGCGGCCACGTAGGCCGAGTCGGACAGCTGCACGCCGATGTGGGCGATGGGGGATCCGAGCGGACCCATCGAGAACGGCACCACGTACATCGTGCGGCCCCGCATGGCGCCGGAGTAGAGCTCGAGCAGGTCGGCCTTCATCTCGGCGGGCGCCCGCCAGTTGTTGGTGGGTCCGGCGTCGGCCTGGTGCTCGGAGTTGATGAAGGTACGGTCCTCCACGCGAGCAACGTCGCCGGGGTCGGACAGGGCCAGGAAGCTGTTGGGGCGCTTGGCCGCGTCGAGCCTCGTGAAGGTGCCGACGTCGACGAGCCGGGAGGTGAGGCGGTCCCACTCCTCCTCGGAGCCGTCACACCACTCGACGGCGTCGGGCTGCAGGATGCCAGCCCAGTGGTCGACCCAATCCTTCAGCTTCTGATTGCTGGTGGTTGCAGGCATCGTCGTCTCCGGCGGGGGGATGGGGGGCTCAGTCGGGCTGCACGGGGATGTCAGGGATCCCGCCGAAGCCGGGGGTGCCCATGTCGACCTCAGAGCCGAGGCGCAGCCGGGTGGCCCGGGTGGCGTCGTCGACGTCGAAGATCACCCGCTGGCCCTGCCGGAGCATTCGGAACACGGACCCCGCAAGGGCGTCGGGGGCCAGGTCGTACTCCTTGAAGTCGGTGTCGCAGAGCACCACGCCGTCACCCGATCCCGGGTCGTACGACTTGACGACTCCCTGCATGCAACCGGCTCCTTCGAGGGACGTTGGGGCGCCGATCACGCTAGTTCCCGCATTTCACGGGCAGCCAGACGGCCCCCAGAGGGGAGTCAGCTGACCCTTTTCTGGACCTTCCCGGCCTTGATGCACCCGGTGCAGACGTGGAGCCGCTTGGGCGAGCCGTCGACGATGGCGCGGATGCGCTGGATGTTCGGGTTCCAGCGGCGCTTCGTACGGCGGTGCGAGTGGCTCACGTTCATGCCGAACGACGGGTGCTTCCCGCAGACCTCGCACACAGCTGCCATGACCACGAACCTCGATGCATCAGGACCGGTCGACGACCGGTGCTCAGGACCCGGAGAGGCTACCGGCGCCGTCAGATGGCCGCCAACCCCGAGGGAGCGGCGCTGCTCCTAGTATCCCGGCGATGACGTCGTTGACGCGCCTCGGCGCCGAAGACCTGCGGGTCGTGGTGCTGGGCTATCGCGACGCCCTCGACGCGCACCGGGAGGGAATCAACAAGCTCAACGTCTACCCAGTGCCCGACGGCGACACCGGCACCAACATGGCCCTCACGCTCACCGCAGTCGGGGAGGAGCTGGCCGGCGCCGGCGACGATCTCGCCGCGGTGTGCAAGGCCATCAGTCACGGGTCGCTGATGGGGGCCCGCGGCAACTCCGGCGTGATCCTCTCGCAAATCCTGCGCGGCCTGGCAGGCGTGGTGGTCGACGCCGGCGGATTCGACGCGCGCAGCGGTGCCGACGCGTTGTCGGCGGCGGCCAAGGCTGCCTACGAGGCGGTGATGCGGCCGGTCGAGGGCACGATCCTCACCGTCGCGCGAGAGGCCGCAGAGGCCGCCCTGACCGTCGCTGACGGCGGCGGCGACCTCCTCGCAGTGCTCGAAGCCGCA
>Ga0209798_10000574_pt1 | contig 22368 bp, 20 predicted proteins | sample DOMMetBare3Fresh_FD_187475 | JGI IMG/M metagenome (GOLD analysis project Ga0209798, IMG submission 187475) | Wetland sediment microbial communities from St. Louis River estuary, USA, under dissolved organic matter induced mercury methylation -... | ecosystem: Environmental > Aquatic >... | reverse complement strand
CAGTATGAAGAAGTTAATTTGAATTCAACGTTGACAGATATATATTCATAACCATTAAAACACTCACCGACTGCTGCAAATGCAGCTTTAATTAGTTGGAAAACCTCGTCGCATCTATTCTGTAAAGCACTTGGTATGGTTATACTGTGAACACGCCATGACATGACGGCACCCTCTTTGGTAAAAGTTTTAATTAACGGATCAGCAACAATCTGAATTAACTCGTTGTTCCAACTCAATGTAAAATATTTAGTCTCCTGCGTTCCGTCATAGGCTCCCCCAAGTTTTCGGTTCAAGACTATAAATGCATCACGCTCTCGATCAATAGCCCAATCTGAAGAAAGGGCTGGATTAAATCCAATCAACTTTTGGTTAGGGGATGAGAGTTCTTCTTGTGGTATTTTTTCGACTACAAATGCCATGCTGCGTTTCTCCAGTTTGAATTGATTTAATCAGCCGATAGTGCAATTATGTTATGCATTCAAATTCAAGTTGACACCCTCCAGCGCTTTAATTCTGTGCTAAGTTTACGAAGCGCATCAGCGGGTAATGGCTTGCGCATGATGCGCTTGCTAGCCAGCATTCTATCGCCATACCGTATTATGTAACGTGATTTGCAGCACCTTTTGCGCACTGCTGGAGATTCGTTTCCAATTTTTTAAAGCACAGGGAGTGCCATAATAACTTTTATTTTGCTTATTAACAGATTGAAGCGGCGCCAATGGCAGTCATCATTATTTAGTAAATGCTATTGTAAAATTTTCTGACAAAAAAGCGTAAAGTTAGGAGCGGTTAAGGGGCCGTTCGGCAAGTTCATGGTGAGGCAGTGCGCATCAGGGGCAAAATAAAAGTTGATTCTGGCCATTGGCCGGCTTACCGTAACCATAAGATGGTGCCTTGTTGAAGTTACCTTTCTAAAGAAACACTCACTAAGGATCATTTTTTGCCTTTGTTTGCATGCTGAGCGTGTTACCATTTATAGAATGATTTATAGACTTTAAAACTTTTGACGATAGATCATAAACTGTTGTTTCTGGACGTTTTGCATGAGATGCCAGATGCAGGCAAAACCGCCGCACTATCAAATCTTTTGACGCTGAGAATGGCCGGCGCAGTTGATTTGGTAAGCGCATAGCGCAGAGTAAAGTTTCGCCATACTTCTATGTGTTTGGATTGCCTGACGGCATCCAGGTCAAGGGCTTTGCATGGGTTCTTTGTTAATCTGATCATGCAGATTAAACTATTTCTATGTAATCGCAAAGGTTCAAGTGCCCTCTGGGATAGCGCGAGAAGGCATGATAAGAAGACCTATCGGGATTGAGTAAGCCAAAAATCTATTAGTGATAGCCGGCGATTCTGCAAGCTCTCCGCATGTTATTTGTTTATTGCGCCCTAACCAGCTTCAAAAAGCTGTAGCTAAATGAGACATCAGGGTCATTGCTAATGTCTTCTCGTTCTGTTTCAGTCCAATGATTGGCATCGATCTTTGGGAACAATGTATCGCCTGGGAATTGCTTGTTAATAAGTGTGATATACAGCGTATCGGCAACCGGCAGCAGCGCTTCATAAAGCTCTGAACCGCCAATCACAAAAATTTCATTGGCGATTTGGCAACCCATTCTTAAGCCAGTTTCAACGTCATTGACGACCAGGCACCCTTGTTGTTTATAGATTGGGTTTCTGCTAATGATGATATTGGTACGACCCGGTAAAGGTCTGCCTATGGACTCGAATGTTTTTCTGCCCATTACAATAGGCGAGCCAAGGGTGATTTTTTTAAACCTTTTGAGATCGGCTGATAAATGCCAGGGCATCTGATTATTCAGGCCAATAACGCGATTGCTCGCCATTGCGACAATGAGTGATATTTTCATTTTAATGATGCAATTGCTTTGTTATCCTTGGAATGATATTAATTTTGAAACAGCATCATACTATGAAAACCATTCTGCTCGTATTTACAGGCGGTACTATAGGTTCAACAGCGTTTGAAGGGACTATCAAGACATCCGGTGACGCGCCATTTAAATTGCTTCAGTTATTCCGGCAGCACTACAAAAATCATCAGCAAATTCATTTCAACACGATCCAGCCGCTGCAAATTTTAAGTGAAAATCTGGCTCCCCCCGCCTGGGAGATACTGATCGAAGCAATTGAAGCGGAACTTCATGGCCAGTACGACGGCATCATTATCACTCACGGAACTGACACCCTGGCGTTTACCGCAGCTGCCTTGAGTTTTTATTTCAATGCCGTCAACGTGCCAATTTTACTGGTTTCCAGTAATCATCCACTGGATCACCCTAACGCGAATGGTCTGGAAAACTTTATTTGCGGCATCGAATTTATTTTGCAAAATAATCAGCCCGGCGTTTTTGTCCCTTATCGTAATCCAGAACATTCTACCCAGTTACATAAAGGTACTCGGCTTGCGTCTTCCGTGCAATTGAGCGGTGATTTTTTCAGCGTTCAGAATAAAAGTTATATGCAATTTGAGAACCAGCATTTTTCGTTACTAAACGCACATCAACAGCCAGCCCAAACCTGTCAGTTAAAAGCCAATTTTTCCAAACAAATTTTACTGATAAAACCTTACCCCGGATTAAACTACTCCTATTTCGATTTAAACGCGGTAGATGCAGTTTTACATGATTTATATCATTCTGGCACCGCCTGTTCTGCCGTGCAATGGGGGAATAATCTGTCGTTACTTACCTTTATCAAGCGCTGCCGTGAACGGAATATTAGGATTTATCTGGCGCCTGCCATCAAATCGGACAATGCCTATGAAAGTACCCGCGCATTACTGAATGAAGGTGCGGAAATGATCTGGAACATGTCGCTGGAAAGCGCTTATGTCAAGCTGTTGCTGGCTTATGGGAATTTTGCAGAGGCACAGTCAATAAACAACTTTATCAACGCCGATATCGCCGGTGAACATGTGCGGATCATTTGATTTGCTGCGATCAATTTATAGATTACGTTTCTAAATCGACGTGTTGATGCCGATAAATTATTCGCAAATGAAGACTCATTCGGCGGAACCAGTGACTGGTTTTGCCATACGAACACGGCGAATGGAGGTGGGCTTTAGTCCTTAAAGCTGGTCTGGTGCATGAAGTTTGATAAACCGGATCCAAACTGAAAAGTGTTAAGATCAAATTTAGTGCCGCTTACAGCAATTTTGACGAGGAACAGCAACGTATTTCTAAATTTCAGCTGTTATCTTTGCGCCCTGTTAATCCTTCCCTTATAATTCCGGGTCCCAAACACTTTGAAAGAATTATTACAAAAATAGCTAAGTAGTTTGTTCATGAAATTATTACTGAATTATCTTTCCCTCTGTTTTTTTAAAAATAACCCGGCAGATATGTTTCCACCTAATGCGTTTATGTGGAAAAACGTCATTTTCTATCTGGCTTCGGGCATCCTTGTAGAGGGGCTGATTTCCGACCCGGCTGATGGCACACTGGAGGTTGTATTACGGACGATCATGGCGTTTTCAACTGTTGGCGCTATATTGCTGAGCCAAAAAAAATGGTTCTATTACAATCAGCTTTATACCGCCATTTTCGTTTGCGAGAATTTCATCATGACGTTCGCCATCGTCACCGAAGCATTGTATTTTTGGATGGTTATGACGCATATGGAAAATGCCGAAGAAATCTCCATCGCCATGGGCATCGTTCTAGTCATCTGGTATATCGCCATCATCAGTTATATCTACCGGCAGCTTTTAGCGTTTAAAATGAGCTTCAGCATTTTTATGGCACTGGGTTATTTCGTTTTAACCTATGGTGTTCCGATGATGTTTATGGATCTATAAAGACTGATTTAAGAAAGTTTTGATAATGCGCAGCAAAAAAGTGATTTTTTCATCACGGCTAAGGCCAGCAAAAAGCTGTAGGTATTGTAGGCCCTAAGTTTTATACAAGTCGTTGCTGCCGTCCATGTTGTCAGTATGGCAGTATAGCAAGGGACGTCCAGGATTTAGTTCGGCTGCGGCTAGAACCTGACAGACGGCGATTTTATGATCTCCCGCATCGGTATAATGACTCACGCGGCAATCGAAATAAGCCAGGCTCTCAGATAAAACAGGTGCGCCTGTATCGGCTTTTTGCCACTGAAAACCAGCCATCTTGTCTTTGACGGGACGGCCAAAGTGTTTTGCCAGAGCATACTGATTTTCACCCAACACGTTCACCGTGCAAACTCCACCAGCTTGTAAAAGTTGGTAGGAATAATGTTCTGGATTGATACTCATCGCCAGCAATAGCGGATCGAATGAGACTTGCATGACCCAGGCGGCGGTAAAGGCATTTTCTCGGTTGCCATCACTGACGCCGATGACATAGACGCCATGGCTGATTTTTTTAAACAGCTGTTCGGGATTTTCGATCATGGCACCGTCAGTTTAATGCGCATAGATAAATCGATTGCCTTGATATTTTTGGTTAAAGCGCCAATGGAAATATAATCCACACCGGTTTCCGCGACGCTACGGCAATTGTCAAGATCGATATTGCCCGAAGCCTCAAGCTCGACCGCGCCGGCCGTTTGCTTGACCGCGGCGCGCATGTCTTCCAGGGTGAAATTATCGAGCATGATCCGGTCCGGTCCGGCCGCCAGCGCTTCGGTCAATTCCTGCAGGGATTCCACTTCCACTTCTACCGGAACCGAAGCGTGTGCCCGCGCCGCTTCTACGGCTTTTGCGATCGAGCCAGCGGCAATAATATGATTTTCCTTGATCAGGACACCATCATAGAGCCCCATGCGGTGGTTGTGACAGCCCCCGCAGGCTACTGCATATTTCTGAGCTTTTCTTAATCCCGGAATGGTTTTGCGGGTGTCCAGAATTTTGCACCCGGTGCCTGCGACTGCATCCGCATAGCGTCTTGCGAAAGTTGCTGTCGCTGATAAAGTCTGCAACAAGTTTAAAGCGGTACGTTCGCCGGTCAACAAGCTGCGGGCGGAGCCGTTAAGCCGGCAAATGGGTGTATCTTGATCAATGGCTTCGCCTTCGGCAGCCAGCCAGTTGATGCTGATGTCCGCGCTAAGGTAACTGAATACAGCATCAAACCACGCCCGGCCGCACAGCACCATAGCTTCCCGTGTCACGACTTCCGCTTCGGCCGTTAAAGTCTTGGGGATAATTGCAGCGGTAATATCGCCCGGGCCAATATCTTCTTCAATAAAAGATTTTATTTCCGCGCTGGTGACTCGATCTGTCATGGAAGCATGCGCTGCTGGGCAAGAGCGTAAAGTTTTTGCTTGTACTGCTGCTTTATCGCTTGCGCCAGTTGATGGACGGCCATGGCGTATTTATTGCTGTTATTGTAGTGTTTGATCACTTTGAAATTGGGATAAACACGCCAGAATTCATCGCCATCGTAGGTGCTTAACGCTATGGTCGCCGCATCATGGCTCCTAACTGTTTGCTGCGCGACTGGGTTGTTAAAACGCCAGCCGCTGCGGGAAAAATAATGGGCAACACTGCCTATGGCGTCGTGTTGATGCCAAAGATCCCGGCGGCCATCGTTATTAAAGTCAACGGCCAATCGGCGGAAACTGCTGGGCATGAATTGCCCAAGTCCCATCGCGCCCGCCCAGGATCCTACCGGTTCAAGCGGGTCAATACTTTCTTCTCGGGTCATCAGCAAGTAATTTTCCAGTTCCGAGGTGAAAAATTGCGAGCGTCTGTAGGTATCGAAGGACAACGTGGTCAAGGCATCAAAAATGCAAGTTTTACCAATATTACGGCCGAAATAGGTTTCCACACCAATAATTGCCACAATATATTCAGGATCGACACGATAAGTCGCACTGGCTTTTGCTATGGCATCGGCATTGTCTAGCCAGAATTCTACGCCATTGTCAATGTGCATTTCAGTAAGAAATTTATTGCGGTAACGCGTCCAGCTTCCGGGACGCGGTATTGACGGTTCGTATGAAGGCGGGGGATTTTCCAGACGAATAACTGCATCCAAACGATTAGCATGGGAAAACAGACCATTGAGATAGGTTTCCGAAAAACCGTGGTTCTGCACCATATGCCGAATGAAATTGCGTACCGCAAATGAGTTGGCATAGGGTCCTGATAATGTCTGCGCCGAATAGGTATAGGGGCGCGGCAAGATGGTTCGCGTATCAATGGAGCTGCTATGATCCTGGGCATCTGTTTTATTGATCGGGGCAATAACTGTAGGTTGCGGTCTAGATCGTGCCGTATAATCGCCGGGATAATCTTGCCTGTCACTGGCGCATCCTGTAATCAGTAGTGCTAGAACGAGCTTGAATGGATGTTTGTAAACTGCGTGTATCACAAGGCTTCCTTTATACTAAAGCTTAACGGAATTAACCCATTGAATCGGGTAAGTAATGACTGATTTAATATTCTTTCTAAAACACTTCCTGGACAAAAACTTTATGGGGCAACACACAGAAAATGAAGAGTTCATCTAACTATTCGATTTATACTAGAACAACTTGCTTAAAAATTGATTTTTATGCTTTTAGCCTTGTGCCTGATACTAATATAGCTGTGATTTCCACTTTATAAAGACTATACCAATTCAACAAATAGGCAAACTGTCTTTTCTACTAAAAAATCCGCTTTTATGAAATCGTTACCGGCTTCCGAATATAATCTTCGCCACGTCCCATTGTTTGCTACCTCCCTGATGTCATGAAGATAAGTCAGAATCTCTTAACTGATGCTACCTGGATACCGTCTCCAAATTTTGATGAAAGACCCGATCCGACAGATATTTCATTATTGGTTATTCATTGTATCAGTTTGCCACCCGGTGAATTTGATAATAGCTACATAGACCAGCTGTTCACGAATAAAATCCATCCGGACGATCATCCCTATTTTAAAGAAATTTATCAACTGACGGTTTCTTCTCACCTGTTAATCAAACGGACAGGGGCGATTGTTCAATACGTGCCATTCGATAAACGCGCTTGGCATGCGGGACAGTCAAATTATCAAGGAAAGGAGAAATGTAATGACTTTTCCATTGGTATAGAGCTTGAAGGCACCGAATATGTTGAATATACTCCAGAGCAGTATCTTCAACTGGATGCAGTCATTGCGGTTTTGTTAAAAACCTACCCCAAACTCTCTGCGCAGCGCATCATCGGGCATAGCGACATCGCCCCCGGACGAAAAACAGATCCGGGCGCATCTTTCGATTGGGAAAGGCTTTTTGGTTTGATAAAGTCAAGGATGCAATAACACGCCGTCACGTATTCTCCTGGACTGAAAGATAAGCTACAGACTCGGCCAGCTTGGGTAAAATAAGCTGGCATCGGGCGCAGCACAGGATAGTTTGCCGGTGTATTTTATTGCGAGACATTGATTTCCACGAGAGTCAATTTTTTTCTGCGTGATAGGCCAAGATAGTGAACAGAAAAACAAAGTTTCTATGACAAGCTGTGCTCAGCTTTAACCAACTTTATAACGGAGAACTGTAACGGGCTTGACTCAGCTAACCTGTCCTTAAGTAATTTATGCACCGATAGTCGCTCCTTGGAATCCGTTGTCTGTCGAAGAGCAGCTTGAGGGCTGGGCAACCCAAATAAGCACTGGAAATTCCGCCTTGCAGGTTTTAGCGTATAATTAGCATCATTTTTTGTGGATCGGCATCCTGACTCGGCAATACCCGCATGTGTTTCAAGCTTAAGAAGTTTCTGATTATTTTTTTGGCGCTGCTGCAATTGATAGCGCCATTAGTACATGCGCATGCCGGTGAAAAACACCGCGCATTTCCGGAGATTGGTTCAGGAAAAGTGCATATTCCCGGCCTTGAGCGCTATAGTATCGGCAATCATCCAGTAACGATTGGCTCCCTCAGTCATCACTATCTTGCCGAAGGTTTTGTTATCGGTGTTGATACTGGCATCAAACAGAAGCAAGCCAAGCCTGTCGTTGATTCCGGGACTGTTTCTTATTTTCTTCCGCCGCCAGCGCTAGATGGCGCATATGATCCTCCAGCGGTTGATATTAATTTTCCACCTCATGCGCCGGCCGGTATATTTCGGTTATTGGTTGCACTACATACCCCACGCGCGCCGCCAACTCAATAAATCTCGCCGACAGAGATGGCTTAAACTTTGTCTCTGCGGCTTTTCTTTTCTTTAGAATGAAACGCGGTTCATTACGCATTGAGTTAACTAATGGTTTTCCAAAAAATTTTCAGGCTATGCCTGCCGATCCTGTCACTGGGATTTTCGGCAATTTATTGCTGTGATGCCCGTTCTGCCCCGGAGGATATCAGCGAGATCCCCCCCTTGTTAGCGCCGGATGAAGCCAAAGCGCTTGTCGATCATCTAGATCCGATTGAAATTGATCCTACATTAAATTTATCCAAGGTCATTGATCTAACCTTAGAGAAATATCCCGATGCTGCTTGGCTCAAGGCGCTGGAAGAGGAAGCGGCGGCCATTGCCCGGCGCAGCCAAAGCTGGACTGCCGGCGCATCCCAGTCAGAGCTGCGATTTCAGGAAGCGACCAGTGGCACGTTACATTATATCGATGCTACAGTACAAGTACCTTTATGGAATCTGGGCCAGCGTGCGGCAGAAAAAAACCTCGCTGATAATACAGAAGCTAGTGCGGAAACTCAGGCCGCAGCCATCAAATTACGCATTGCCGGGCTAGTCAGAAGCGCCTTATGGGATATGGCTTTGCAAAAAATACGTTATGAACAGACCCGGTCCGAGGTTGCTTTTTATGAAAAGCTTTTAACCAAAATTGGCTTGCGTGTCGATTTAGGGGACTTACCGCGTGCCGATTATTTGTTGACGCAAACTGAGTTGCTACAAAAGCGTTCAATTTTAACGCAAGCCGAAGCGGAATTAATGCACGCCCGCAAGCGCTATGCCAGCATCACCCAGACGAGCAAGATTCCGGCCATGTTCCAGGAAAAGCTGGTTGGCTTGAATGAAATTCAGCAAAATCATCCGGCATTAGCAGCCATTAATAGCCAAATAAAGCGTAAACAGGCGGAAATCGATGCCGTCAAATTAAAAGGTTCTGGTCAGAAGAGTCTTACGATCGGCATTAATAGCGACCGTGGCAATAATGATCCGCGCAGTAATCAGACAGAAAGTTTCAATATTGCAGTCATCATGCCATTCGGCGGCAGTGCGCATTTAGCCCCGCAAATTGCTGCCGTCAATGTCGAATTAAACAAGCTGATCGCAGAGCGTGAGCTGCTTTTTCGCGATTTGGAACGAACTCATCACGAGGCCAAACATAATTTAGAAGTGAATGAGGTTGAACTTGGTATTGCCAACGAATTAAAGCAGGTTGCCGAGGAGCATTTGAATATGATGAACCTGAGTTTTTCTGTCGGCGAAATCGGCCTGCTGGATCTGTTGAAAATTCAGTCCAGAACGCAACAGGCCATCCTTAATGCCAAAGAGCGAGCGATTATGTTGCAACGCGATAAGGCGCTTTATAACCAGGCGGTAGGTGTCTTACCATGAAAATAATCAAACCATTGTTACTGGCTGGATGGCTGTTTATCTTTTGTCCAACCATTAGGTCCGACGATACCATTCGACTGTCTGCAGAGCACTTCGCCAATCTGGGCGTAACTCTGGGTAAACCGGTGGCGGTTAACCAGATTCCGGTACTCTATGCCCCCGCTAAGGTGGACATTCCGCCAGCGCAGGAATATATCGTCAGCGCTTCGCAGTCAGGCTTAATCACCCGGCTGAATGCGGCGGCGGGCGATAAGGTTAAAAAAGGTGAGATTCTGGCCCGTATTAACAGTTCGGATCTGTTATCCATGCAGCGGCTTTATCTTAAGGCCAGGAGTGAACTGGCTTTAGGGTTGCTCGCTTACCAGCGCGATAAAAAATTGCTGGAAAACGGCGTTATTTCGGAGCGACGCTGGCAGGAAACTCGCAGTCAGTATAATGCTTTTTTTTCTGAAGCCGATGAGCATCGGCAACTGTTGGAAATCGCCGGTATGTCAGATGGTGAAATCGAGCAGCTCAATAAATCGCACAAACTCAGCGGCCAGCTGAATATTCTTTCCCCGGTTACCGGAGTCGTTATCGAGCGCATGGCTGTCGCCGGGGCTCGAGTCGATAATCTGGCACCGCTTTACCGCATCGGCGTTCTCAATGAACTCTGGCTGGATATTGCCATTCCGCAGGAACGCATCGGTTCAATTAAAGCCGGTGATCAGGTGCTGATCGAAAACTCTCCGGTCCGTGCAGAAATCAGTTTACTGGGGCAAAGTGTGAACCCTGAAACCCAGACCTTACCCGTCAGGGCGGTGGTTAAAAACGCTCAAGTCAGTTTACGGCCTGGACAGAAAATTAACGTCCAGATTATCCATTCTATCGATCATGCGTTTAAATTACCCAATACGGCTATCGCTCAAAATGCAGGAAAATCCTATATTTTTATCCGCACCCAGACAGGATTTCAAGTTAACCCCATCGTCATCATCGGCAAACAGGGCGATGAGTCTGTTGTTACTGGTGATTTGACCGGTAACGAAGATATCGCCATCAACGGCGCAGTTGCTCTTAAAGCCAATTGGCTGGGTCTGGGGAGAGTTGAGTAATGGCAGGTCTGATTCGTTTTGCCCTGAGTCAGCGCATGTTGGTCTTGATAGCGGTAGTGTTGTTGGCTGGCGGCGGATATTATGCGTTTAAAAATATTCCGATCGACGCCTTTCCAGAGGTTTCACCGACCCAGGTAAAGATTATTGTCAAAGCTCCCGGGATGACGCCGGAAGAAGTCGAGACCCGGATTACCGCGCCGATCGAAGTCGAGTTGTTGGGTATCCCTCATCAAACCATGCTGCGTTCGATAGCCAAGTATGCACTGACCGACATCACCGTCGATTTTGTCGAGGGTACCGATATCTACTGGGCGCGCCAGCAAATCTCGGAACGTTTGAATTCCCTGTGGGGAAATTTGCCGGCTGGTATCGAAGGGGGCATTGCTCCAATGACAACGCCATTAGGAGAAATGTTCATGTTTACCGTGGAAGGCGGTGATTTGAGCTTGATGGAGCGCCGCAGCCTGCTGGACTGGGTGATACGGCCCGCGCTGCGAACGGTGCCCGGTGTTGCCGATGTCAATACCCTAGGTGGCGTGGTCAGAAGCTTTGAAGTCACCCCCGACAACATGCGGATGTCGGCGAGAAACATCAGTATCGATAAACTGATTCATGCACTGCAAAGCAATAACCGTAACGACGGCGCAGGGCGGATGACGGACGGAGAGGAGGCGCTTATAGTGCGGGCCGAGGGCCGGATCAAGACCTTGACTGATGTTGGTGCCATCGTCGTTGATAACTATAACGGCATTCCAATTACGGTGGCTGATGTTGCCGAGATTAGAATCGGCGCGTTGACGCGCTATGGCGCTGTCAGTAAAAACGGCGAGGGCGAGGCTGTCAATGGACTGGTGCTCAGTTTGCGCGGCGCCAATGCCCGGCAAACCATAGCCGGAATCGAAAGCAAGTTGGCCGAGCTAAGCGCCGGCTTCCCCAAAGGCGTGACCGCCAAAATATTTTACAATCGCAGTAATTTAGTGGACAGGGCCGTTGATACCGTTTTACATGCCTTGTTGGAGGCGATAGCGCTGGTGGTGGTATTGCTGATTTTATTTTTGGGTAATTTGCGCGCCGCTTTGGTCGTCGCTCTTGCGCTACCGCTGGCGGCCCTGTTCACTTTTATTCTGATGAAGGCAATGGACATGTCGGCCAATCTGATGAGTCTGGGCGGCTTGGCGATTGCCATCGGTATGCTGGTCGATGCCGCGGTAGTTGTGGTAGAAAATCTCATCACCCACCTGGCACACGTTGAAAAAGCCAGACGTTTGCCGCGGCTGCATGTTATTTACCGGGCCGTCCGCGAAGTGGCGGCGCCTGTGACATCAGGGATTTTAATCATCATCATCGTTTTTTTGCCGTTAATGACACTGCAAGGTCTGGAAGGCAAATTGTTTACGCCGGTAGCACTGACGATAGTTTTTGCACTCAGCGGTTCGTTACTGCTGTCACTGACCGTGATTCCGGTGATCGCCTCCTATTTGCTGAAAGACGTCTCGCACGAAGAACCCTGGTTGCCCAGGCAGCTGCAAAAGCTATACCAGCCGGCTTTAGTGTGGTGTATCCAAAACCATAAAAAAGTATTTGGCACGGCTGGTTTGATGTTGGTTGCTACGGTCATGGTATTCACACGAATTGGCAGTACCTTTATGCCGGTGATGGATGAAGGCGACATTATCGTTCAACTGGAAAAATTACCCTCGATCACGCTCGCGCAGTCGGTTGCGCTGGATGGGCAGGTGCAAAAAAATCTGCGCAAGAATGTTCCAGAAATTATCGATATAGTCTCCCGGGTCGGCACTGATGAATTAGGCCTCGATCCGATGAGCCTGAACGACACTGATACTTTTTTAACGCTGAAGCCTAAAGAAGAATGGCGTATGCATGACAAAAAGGATCTGATTGAAGAGATCCGCAAAGTCATGTCCGCAACGCCAGGGATTGCATTCAAATTTACCCAGCCGATTGAAATGCGGGTTTCGGAAATGCTGACCGGCACCAGAGGCGATGTCGCCGTCAAACTATTCGGCCCGGACCTGGTCATTTTAAATGACAAAGCTCAGCAAATAGCTGCCGTACTGAAAGCCATCACCGGCTCCAGCGACGTTTTTACCCGGCAGAATGAAGGCATGCAGTTTTTATCAGTGACCATCGATAAATCCGCTGCAGGCCGTTTGGGGCTGGACAGCGATAGCATTGAAACCATGTTGCGAGCGCAAATCGAAGGATTAAAATTGGGGATTGTGCAGGAAGGTATAAAACGAACACCGCTAATTTTGCGTGGCGACAGCAATACCGCCACTTTTGAAAATCTTCAAATCACCCTGCCGAAAGGCGGCCATGTGCCGATAACGGCGGTTGCCAGGCTGGCCAAGGTTGAAGGTGTTGTTTCGGTTGAGCGTGAACGCGGGCAGCGTTTTGTGGTGATTAGCAGTAATGTGCTGGATCGAGATTTGGTGGGTTTTGTTGATGAAGCCCGACAAGCAGTCAAAGAAAAAGTTGAATTGCCTGCCGGTTATTTTGTCGAGTTTGGTGGGCAGTTTGAAAACCAGCAACGCGCGGCAGCGACATTGTCCGTGGTGGTTCCGGTTTCGTTGGGCATGATTTTTCTGCTGTTGTTTTCAACGTTTGGTTCGTTGCGTCAGGCGGTTCTGGTCTTGTCGAACATTCCATTGGCGATGATCGGCGGCGTTTTCGCTTTATGGCTTTCAGGGGAGTATTTATCGGTGCCCGCTTCGGTCGGCTTTATCGCCTTGCTGGGTATCGCCGTGCTTAATGGTGTCGTAATGGTCAGTTATTTCAATCAGCTGAGGGCAACTGGCATGGTGCTGGATAAAGTGGTCACGCTGGGGTCAGCCCGGCGTTTGCGTCCAGTTCTGATGACGGCAAGCATCGCAGCCTTCGGTCTTATACCGTTATTGTTTGCAACGGGGCCGGGATCTGAAATTCAGCGGCCGCTTGCGATTGTCGTGATTGGCGGTTTAGTCTCATCGACCTTTTTGACGTTATTTTTATTACCCATTTTGTTCAAATTATTTGGACAAGCAAAAGAAGAGAGCGTGGGTAGGCAAAATTCAAACCACAGGATTGAATAATATGAATAGCAAGGAATATCTGGTAACGGTCAACGTGTCTCCGGCAATTGAAGGCGCGTTTGTCGATTGCTTGCTGGAATTGGAATCGGAACGGGGTTTCAGCAGTTTTTTGGTCAGTTCCCACCACCATCTGAACAAAGGCTTATCGAAAAGCGAGCAGGTAACCGGCAGGCAGAAGGAGATCCGGTTTCAGATCTACATCCCGGATCAGGCATTACCGGACTTATTGGCTAAAATAAGGCAGGACTTTTCTGGCTTGGGTATTCAATACTGGGTTACACCTGTGCTGGAAAATGGCATTATTTAAATTACGGGGGCGTTCGGTTATTTAAACCCCCCCGGCCTACATGCGGCAAATTTGTTGCCAGGCCGGATGATTTTGCAGAATCGTCAGTGCCGACTCCAGTAAAGCCAAACCCGGTTCGGTACGGTGCCAGGTTGACGCTCCGGACGGATGCGGCAACGGTATCGCTTCGGTGCCGTGGCCGTGAAAGACGACGGGATGAAGTTTACCGATCACTTCGTTGAGTTTTTTCACTGGCAGTAATTGGCTGATAGCCAGTTTGCCGACCGGCAGGATCAGGTCAGGTTTAAGCAGGTCGATTTCAGCTTGCAGCCAGCCTGCGCAGTTATCGATTTCGGCCGGACTCGGTACACGATCGCCGCCTTTGGGGTTTTTACCGGGAAAACAGCGGCACACTGCGGCCATGTAAACCCGCTGCCGAAAAGTTACTTCATCAAGGCCGATGCGCTCGAACCATTTGAACAACGTTTTTCCGGCCGTCCAGGCAAAAGGCTTGCCGAAACCGCCTTCCTTATCGCCGGGCGCCTGTCCAATCAGCAAAATCGGCGACAGCACCGGGCTCCCGGTCACAACCGGCCCGGTCATTGAAGGGCATCGGCTGCAATTCGCCAATGCGGCGCGGTGGTCGCGCATGATTTGTTCGAGTTCAGGCATTGGCCATATTGGAAGTTTAGGTAGTGTGAAGAGCGCTCTTTCCTGGCGGAAGAGGATTGGGTGAAGGGGCTTTAATCATTGGCGTTCATGACATTCGATGAGTGAATCGGTGCTGCCCTACAGATCAATGTCAATACCGACCGGGCAATGATCCGATCCGGTAATATCCGGCAGAATAAAAGCCTGACTGACTTTATCGACCAGCTTTTTGCTAGTCAACACATAGTCGATCCGCCACCCGACATTTTTGGCACGGGCGTTGGCGCGGAAACTCCACCAGCTATAGGCGACGGTATCCGGATGGAAATGCCTGAAAGTATCGACCAGTCCAGCGTCAAGAAAACGGCTGAAGCCGTCGATTTCGACTTGAGTATAACCGGCCGATTTATTGTAATTCGCCTTCGGACGGGCGATATCGATTTCCCGGTGCGCGACATTAAAATCGCCGCAGGCGATCAGCGGCTTAAGACTTTGCAATTGCCGGCAGTAAGCCAGAAACTCCATGTCCCAGCTTTGCCGGTAATCCAGCCGGGCCAGTTCCTCGCCCGAATTCGGCACATAAACATTGAGCAGATAACAATGCTCGAATTCGGCGACGATCACCCGGCCTTCCCGGTCGTGCTCGGCAAGGCCGATATCGTGGATGATTTGCAGAGGCTCCTGCCGGGACAAGATCGTCACGCCGGAATAACCCTTGCGTTCGGCGCAGTTGGAATAAATGTGGTAGCTGTCGATGCCTTCCAGCGCCTTGTCGATCTGATCGGCCTGCGCCTTGGTTTCCTGCAGCAGAATACAGTCGGCATTGAGCCGTATCAGGGTATCGGCAAAACCTTTATTTTGTACCGCGCGGATGCCGTTGACATTCCAGGAAATGATTTTCATATGCGATGCTTCTGCCTGATGTATAAAAAGTTGAGACTTCTTTGGTGAATATGCTGTTGGCAGCTATTTTAACACGTTGCCGGTTGGGTTTTGGAGCCCATAAAATCAATTAATTCAGTAACCATACAGCGTATTTTGTCATGCCGAGCAAAGCGAGGAGCCTTAAGGCTCGCCGATGTTCCAGCGCTGAAAAGATTTCTCCCGATGGTCGAAATGACAGTAAAATCAAGTTTCTAGCAAAAAAAGGTGAATAGTTACTCAGCGCATTGATAAAAAAAATCGTAGGGTACGCACCGCGTACCATTTTCAAAACGTGTCGTGGATCAACTTCAAAAAAGTACGCGATAGGTACCAACGCCGTGGTGGTTTAATCATCAATCGCCCATATAAAGAATATTATCGAGATAAATGCGATCTTAGCATTGAAAGTCCCAATGCCGGGGATAAACCACCTTGCTTGGCCCAATGATGAAACGAGGAATAAGGCCAGTCCCCCGCCTCGATCGCCAGTCCATGTTTAACCGGATTGAACTGGAGATAATCAATGTGGTTCTGGTAATCGCCTTCGTCGCGCCGCGTCTCCGATAACATAGGCGCGTTGCATACTCTACCCGGCTTCTCAAGGAAGTAAAACTGAAAACAAGCAAATAATCTAAAAAAACGATATTATTTATAATTTTGAATTACCCTGGAGAAGTCCCATGAAAACTAAATTACTAATTACTCTGTTCCTTATTCTTGGCTTGGTAGTCGCTTGCGCCGAAAAGAACCCGCATCCGATGGATATGAGTCAAGCCGTGCAAAACGCACAAACCAAAGCCGATCATGAGGCTCTGGCAGAACACTATGAAGAAGCGGCGAAAGAAATGCAGACTAAAGTCGATGAACACAAAAATCTTCTTAGCCAGTACGAGTCAAAAAGTTATCTCTATGGTAGACAAGCGCAAGATTTAAAAGCGCACTGCCAAAGGCTGATTGATGTCTATGAAAATGCGGTCGAGGAAAATCAGCAAATGGCAAAGCTGCATCGCCAGATGTAAGGGTTCGCACGAGCCAGGGGATGTAGAAAAAACAAGGGTCAGGTCTTGAAATATAGTCATCCAAATAAATTGGAGTAATGAGAGATAGCGACTTGCCCAATATCGGGCGTTCAGTCTGTTGGAAGCGTCGGCGCTTTGCCCAACCTACAAAGCTAAAAACTTTTCAGTCAGGTAGGGTGGGCAAGCTTTTTGCCGATCAGTTATGTATAATCTGGGCGGGAGAGGCTTTAACACCCCATGCCCGGCATGATTTGATGGAAATTATTGATAACCAGCATGAACACGCGGCCACTACCTTATTAGCCAATTACCCCCACCACCAATGGTATCAACCCTTGGCCGATGCCATTCTGAACGATTGACGATCAAAGCCCATTGGCTCAGATTAATAGGAAAATCGCTGCTAAAAAAGGAATTCATTGATACACATTGAACGCTTGGAGTGTAAATGCAGTTTCGTCGATGCGTTAGCATTCAGGCGTTCAAGTTCGACCAGAAGCGGTGTTCACATTAATCAGAAGGAGCAGTTTTGCGCCTTGGTGCCCCTTGATAAAAAAATGCCTGCTTACCTATCGGTTAAGCAGGCATTGAATGAAGTTAGGGGTTCTTCAGCTTCAGTCAGCTTTTAAGCTGAAACGTTTAATATTTGGCGCTGTCACTTTCATATACCAGGCCTTTATCCTTAGCCTGGCTGCGGATTGCGCCGAATAGCTTGGCATCGAGCGAATCCTTTTTTCCGCCTTCAGCCACGATTTTCTGCTCCAGGTAATCGTTACGTTTTTCGGCAAGTTGTTTTATCACTGATTCAAGCTCATCCCGCTCCTTTTTCGTTTTGCCGACAAATTCCTCCTGAGCACTGGGTGACAATGCTTGCAGGCTTTCCGGCAATGCTTTTTTGGGGAGAGTGGACAACTTTACCCGTCCGCTGGTTACCGCTTCCACCAGTTCGTTTTCCCCCAGGAAATTGGTTTTTCCGCTTTGGGAGGCATTGAAGGTTGCGCGACGGGCTTGTGATTCTGTACTGGATTCGTCATGCAATTTATCGGCAGCAGCCACTTTTTTCGCCTGCCTTGCCTTTTCTTCATCGGTGCCGTAGAAAAAACGGGTTTTGTCCAGTTTGCTGGATAATTCCGCCAGCTTTTTATCGTAGGGCGTCGCGATGGCGACGGCATTACCGGATTGTTCGACCTGAAAGTAGCTGCCTTGCCCCAAATTGGCTACGTGTTGCCAGGTTGCCGTAGTACCGCTGTCTTGACCGCATTGGATGGCGTTGAGGATAATGCCTTTTTGTTTGGCTAACGCCAATGTGACCGGGTATTTGACATCATCCTGATAATCCATATGCGGCGGTGCATCACCCACCAGAAAGATGACTTTGTAGGTATCGGGGTTTTGGCTCCAGCTCATGTTGTGGACGGCGTCATGAAGTGCCTGGTTAACGCTTTCGGGGCCGTCACCGCCTCCGTCTGCCTGAAAATCCATTAATTTGGCATACATGGAGTCCAGGTCGCTGGATAAGGCTATCGTCTGAGTCACGTAGGCATCGCCGCGATCCCGGTAAGCAACGAGCCCCATTTTGATGTCCGGAGCATTTTGGGAAGATGCCATCGTGCTGGCAATTGACCAGATTTTCTCCTTTGCCGCTGCAATCAGTCCACCCATGCTGCCGGTGGTGTCGAGCACGAACACCACTTCAATCTGCGGGCGTCGATTGGATAAAGCTGGCGGCATGGCAGCTGGATTCGCAGCTGTGGGGGGCGTTTTGATCATTTTTGTTGTCGTGGCAACTGCCTGATGGATTGCCGGATAATAAGCGACCGTTGCAGCGGTCGCCACAATAATTCCGATAGCGATAGATTTAGTTTTCATAGGGTTTTCTCCTAGTTATAAGATGAAAGTTTGCGCACTGCGGCTTCCGCAGTTTGGTATGCGCGTTTAAAATCAGTTTCGCTGTTGGCTATGGCCGCGTTGCCAGGCGTCGGGTGCTTGATGCCGGTGGGGATGTAAACAAAAAACGCTTGCACCAGAAAGCTGCACCAGAACGTTAACAACAGGCTGCCGGTATGATGAAAAGCCCAGAAGGCGGACGCGATGCTGAGCGCATTCAAACCGAGATCAGCCAGTGCTGAAAACAAACTGGCATAACAATACAGCGAACGAATTAGCCAGATTGCAAGCACATGCAATAGGACAAACAGGGGCAGGGGCGGGTAGAGCGGCCAAAGCATTACCGATAGGATGAGCCAGATCAGCATGACCATGATCCGACCAGTGCGTTCCTGGCTTAGGCTTAGCAAATAAAGAATATAGGCAAAAGCCAATCCGCTGATTATTAGCCGGATAGCGCCATCTTCAGAAAACAGCGATGACAAGGCAAAAAATACGATACTGCCGATGCTGCTGCCGAGCAACGCGACAACGACGCCTTCCCAAAACGTTACCTTGTTCATGACTCACTCCATTTTTGTTTTTCATACAGGAAAGCGACTTCAACATCTTCATCCTGAACGGCAACTGATGAATTTTCAAAGCTTGCTGAGTCAAACCGGTTCTCATCCAGGAAAATTTCGGCTTTTTGCTTCATGCCCGCCAATTGAGCCTGATGTTCTGTGAGCCGTTTAGTTAAACTTGTTATTTTTTCCTTTAAGCACGCTATTTTGTCAGCCAGCAAAAGCCTGGCCTGCTGCGTTTGCAGTTTGCGTTTGATCAGAGACCGGGCCAGATCGTCCTTATTGGACTTAAAGCAGAGGGATAACTTATCTTCCAGATTCGTTAAGGCCTCTGTCAGTTGATCGTGCTTGTTGGCTAGCTGCTGCTGTTCGTTTTCCCATAACCGAGCTTGGCGTTCATCAGTCGCGATGGATTCTTCCATTTCCCGGATGGCCTGCTTGAGCAGCAGTTCAGGTTCTTCTATTTTGTCCAATACCGCATGCATGTCGGCCTGGAACAGTCTTGAGAGTCTTGCGATTAAAGCCATGTTGTTACCTCTTGTGTATGTGATTGACCGGGTACAGTCTATGCAGAAGAAAGCACAATAAATAGACACGCTTTGGTAAAACATTCGGGTGCAGTTTTTACAAAAAATTTACTTATTAAACGCGGGGAAAGGCTGTCCTCTTGCTAAACTGTTATGGTCTTACCACAGGTATCTGCCATGTCCCGTAAATTAAGTATCCTGATTATTGAAGATGAAGCCGCCATTCGTGCCGGACTGATCGATGTATTCGTTTACCACGGTTACGATGTCGACTTTTCCGGACAGGGTGTTGAAGGTTTGAATAAGGCTTTAACCGGCAAATTCGACTTGATCCTGCTGGATGTGATGTTGCCGGGCTTGAACGGTTTTGAAATTTGTAATCGTATCCGCGAAAAGGATCGCGATCAGGCCATTATTATGCTGACGGCGAAAAGTAACGATGAAGACATTATTGAAGGATTGTCGCTTGGCGCCGATGATTATGTCGCCAAGCCCTTTTCGGTCGCTCAACTGGTATTGAGAGTGCAGGCTGTCTTACGTCGAACCCGTAACGTTCTGGCGCAAAATCAATTGATACAGTTGGGGGATGAGCTTCAAATTGATAGTCGAAACCTCACGGGACGGCGAGGGGCCGAGAACCTTTTGTTCACGCGGCGTGAAATGGAGATTCTGCAATATCTGCAAAGCAATTCTGAACGTCCGGTATCTCGCGAAGAGTTGTTGAACAAAGTGTGGGGCTATGCCAATCATATGGACATAGAAACCCGCACCGTCGATATCCACATCGCCAAACTGCGGCGCAAAATTGAGGCAAACTCAGCCAACCCAAAATTTCTGATAACTGTGCGCGGGGCCGGTTACCGGCTTATCGGTCAATCACGATGAAACGCAATCATCTCAAGGGTCTGGATATAATCAAACTGCGCTGGTGGCTGTTACTGTTTTTCTTGAGTCTGGCGATGCCCACTGCAGTGTTAATTCAGCAATCCTACAGCCGATTGAAATGGGAAACTTTTCACCAGCATCAGTTGATGGCAGACGAGCTAACCAATCGCATCAATAATCATCTCTTGCGGCTGATTATTACTGAAGAGCAACGGCCATTCACGGATTACTCCTTTTTAAACGTAGCAGGCGTTCCGATAGCAAATTTTTTACAAAGGTCGCCGCTTTCCCGCTTTCCGGTTCAATCTGAAATTCCCGGTTTGATCGGCTATTTCCAGGTGGATTCGGTTGGCAAGTTACTAACACCTTTTATCCCTGAAGACATTGAAAAAGCCGGAAGTTACGGCATTGCCGATAAAGAGCTGTCGGCAAGAGTGAATTTACAGAACCGGATACAACAGATCTTAAACGAGAACCGACTGGTCAGGAATCAAACAGTCATTGCGGATAAGCAGGATAAGGACGTGTATGGTAATTCGGGTAACAGGCCGGACAGTGGATTGATTGAAACAGAAAAGGATGCCACATCCTTGGCTGAAAGTACCGTGACCGGTAAGTTTGAAAAATCACCCGCAGCTCCGGCAAGCGAAGGTCAGGCAGGTTTTGACGAACTAAAAAAAATGTCACCAGAGAAAAGCTTGCAGGACAATAAATTGGGCCGATTGGAGGATTTAGAGTTAAAACAAACATTTCAAGTTGAAGCTGCCAAACCAAAACTTGCGGAAACAAAGGAAAGAAGCATTGACAGGCTGCAGAAGAAAGCGCGGACTGAGCGAAATGTATTGCCTGAAGCAATCGGGAGAGCAAAAAAATCATCAGACCAGGTGATGAAAGAAAACAGCTTGTCAGCACCCTCCGTGACTCAGCCCGATATAAAACCTTTGCGTATCCGCACGTTTGAGAGTGCAATTGATCCTTTTGAATTCAGCCAGCTCGATAGCGGTCACTTTGTCCTGTTTCGAAAAGTATGGCTGAATGGCCAGCGCTACATCCAGGGATTGTTAATTGAACAAGACGCTTTTCTGCAGGGCAACATCAATGCTGCCTTTCAAGAAACCACGCTATCGCAAATGAGTGATTTGCTGGTTGTGTTTCAAGGTAATGTCCTGTCCGCATTTACTGGCCGAACGTCGCGCGGATATTTGTCCAGCACCAGAGAGTTAAACGGCGAGCTGCTTTATCAAGCGCAATTGTCTAATCCTTTGAGCGAGATACAACTCATTTTTAGCATTACTCAGCTCCCCATCGGGCCTGGGGGATGGGTAATCATCTGGCTGACAATTGTACTGGTCGTCATAGTTATTGCCGGATTTTATTTCATGTACCGGTTCGGCATCGGTCAAATAAATCTGGTCAATCAACAGCAGGATTTTGTTTCGGCGGTTAGCCATGAGTTGAAGACCCCGCTTACCTCGATTCGCATGTACGGTGAAATGCTGCAGGCAGGCTGGGTCGATGAAAACAAGAAAAAATCCTATTACGACTATATCTTGGATGAAAGCGAACGCTTGACCCGCTTAATCAATAATGTGCTGCAGCTTGCCAAAATGACGCGCAATGAAAAACAAACTGATCTGAAATACCTGATGGTAGCTGAGTTACTGGATAGCATTCAATCGAAGGTATCTACTCAAATCGAGCGGGCGGGATTTGAATTAAGGCTGTATTGTGATCAAAATGTGGCTCAAGCCCACATCAAAGTAAATCCTGACTGGTTTTTACAAATAATGATCAATTTAGTGGACAATGCCATCAAATTTTCCGCGAAAGCAGATAAAAAGGTGATTGAACTGAGCTGTCACTTGATAAACAGTGGCCGCATTCAATTCAGCGTGCGTGATTTCGGCCCGGGTGTTGCCAAAGACCAGATGAAGAAAATTTTTAA
>Ga0209798_10000573_pt1 | contig 22370 bp, 13 predicted proteins | sample DOMMetBare3Fresh_FD_187475 | JGI IMG/M metagenome (GOLD analysis project Ga0209798, IMG submission 187475) | Wetland sediment microbial communities from St. Louis River estuary, USA, under dissolved organic matter induced mercury methylation -... | ecosystem: Environmental > Aquatic >... | reverse complement strand
TCGCCTTTATCCAGCAGCAACACCTTCAAGCCACGCAACGCTGCGTCACGGGCGATGCCACTGCCGTTAATACCGGCGCCGATAACGATTAGATCGAAGTTGGTTTCAGAGATGGCGTTGTCGCCGGCATTGTCCATAATCTTGTTTGCGGGACCGGCCATTGAAGGGAACCCGCAAGACATCTCATACCATATAGTGTCAACCCTGCACCATCTGGCATAAGGTCGGTCTGCAGCCAGGCAATTGTCCAGCAAAGGCGGTGAAGAATCATCGCTGTACCGCCGTTCCATGCAACCAATTCGCAGCTCTTGACGGGGGGCACATGGTTTGCACCAGCGCAGCTCAGCTGAGTTGAGCCCCCAAACACGAGTTGAAGAAACAGACCCGCCACGGGCTCTTCCCCGAGTCTGTATCAGCGAACTCTCTCTTCGAGGGCGTCACAATCTGATTGCGACTCCGACTGGAATTCTCTCGGGTTTCACGCAATCTGACAAAACGAAGGAGCTTCTCCATGCGTCCCAACAGGTTCCTGCTATTGCCATCTCTCATTCTCTCAACAACTCTTCTTTTCCTGCCCATGATCGCACTTGCGGATGATACCGACGGTGATGATTATGACGTAAAGGCACGCGTTGTGCGGGTCAGTCTCATTCATGGCGAGGCCGCTTATAAACGCCACGATACCGAGGATTGGGAGTCAGCGCGCCTGAATACTCCGCTCGTGGAGGGCGACACGGTTTCAACCGGGGCCGACGGCCGCCTGGAGATTCAGATTGATGCGCGCAATTTTGTGCGACTTGCTTCAGACTCGGTGCTGCGCATAGTTACCTTAAGAGATGAAGGCATCGCGCTCAGTCTGGTGGAGGGTACGGCCACGCTGCGCCTGGCCCGCTTTGACCGCGATCAAGAATGGTTTGAGATTGACGCACCCAAGACGACCATCGCCGCGGAGAGCAAAGGTCTATATCGCATCAGCGCCGGGCGCAAAGGCACCGTGCAGTTGACGGTTCGCGACGGCGGACGAGCTCGCGTCTATTCCGATACCGCTGGTTTCACCGTCAAGGATGGACGCACTGCGACCCTGACGTTCGAGGGCGATGAAGCAGGTGAGTGGCAGACGGCTTATGCCGGCACAAGAGACGGCTGGGACGACTGGGTTCATGAGCGCGAACAGTATCTGGCCTCACGTTTTAACTATGACCAGCACATGCGCTATTACGATGCGGATATCTGGGGTGCGGAAGATCTGGATGCTTACGGCAGTTGGACCTATGCAAATGATTACGGCTGGATCTGGCGGCCCAGCCTTCTGGTTGTCAATAACTACAGCAACTGGACGCCCTACCGGTATGGTCGTTGGACCTGGTGCGCTCCGTACGGCTGGACCTGGGTTGGAGACGAACCCTGGGGTTGGGCGCCGTATCACTACGGTCGCTGGGTCTACTATGACAATTACTGGGCCTGGTCTCCGCACAGTTACTATCGTTCGCATCGCAACTGGTGGCGTCCGGCCCTGGTGGCCTTTATTTCACTCGATTTCAGTTTTGGATCGAGCTACTGCTGGTACCCGCTGCCGTATCGGCAACGCGATCCGCGCTCAACCTACTTCCATCAGGAACGTCTAAGGCCATTGCGTGCGGATGAGTTAGCGAGTCTGCGCCGGATCAACCCGGCCTACCTGCGCGCGCTGAACACTTTGCCGGCACGCGACTTTGGTCGCGGTCGTGGCCAGCCGGCTGGCAGCGACCTGGCGCGGCGCGTGCTCGACGCGCAGCAGTTGCGCGGTGATCTCCCGCTGCGGCCAACCGGTGGGGCGGGCGAGCGCAATGAAAGCCGCGGTGTCCGGCCCGCGTCGGCGTTAGCGTTGCGGCCCACTGGTGCCACCCTGCGCCCACCCGGCGTACCGCTGGATAATGAACTGCGGCGCAGTCGCATTTTCAATGGACGTGAACCGGTAGGAACCCCAGTCGGGAACGCGGGACGCTCCTTTGAAAACCGGCCTACAGGGGCAGTGGCCCGACCGGCGCGTCCGGCAAATGTTCCGTCCAACCCCAACTCAGAGCTAAGGCGTAATCAGGACGGGCCGATTAACTGGCCGCCTGCCGCAAATAGCCCTGGGCGACCCAGAATCGGAGACCGTCCTGTCGATCGCAAAGAGGTGGATCACAATCCACCGGCTAGAGAAGAAGGCGAGCGACCCACGTCACCGAGTGGCGGTGGCAGCCCTGGCAGACCGATCCGGCCGTCCGGCGATCGCCCGGTTGACCGCAAGGAGGTGGATCACAATCCTCCGGCATCCGAAGAGCGGGAACGTCCACCCCGGAGCTATTCCCCGGCTCGGCCGGAACGGATAGAACGACCATCGCGAGATGAGAGTCCCGTGCGGCCGGAGCGGAACGGTGATGGTGAGAGACCGGCGGCCCCGGCGCGTTCCACAGTTCCTCGCTCCGAGCCGCCCCAGCGACATGAACCACCGCCGCGCGCGGAACCTCCGCAGCGACGCGAATCGCCGCCACCGCGTTCAGCACCGGCGCCGCACGATGAACCTGCACGGCCCCATAAGCCGTCGGAAGATCGACCTCCCATCTAAAACCAATCTCCTTTGCAACCGAGCACGCTGGAAGCGTGCGGTCCCAGGAGCACTGTGATGTCAGTAATCAAATTCTGTCTCTATCTAATCCTCTTGATTGCCGCGTTGACCATCGGCGCTTATGTCTTTGCCGTCGCCAGCAGCGCGCAGACAGTTTCACAGGAACACTTACAGCCGGATACCCGTCGCGTCGTTTTCGCTTACCGCCAGAGTATCCTGGATAACAACGGTCGCCAGGGCGGTTATCAGCCCACCCGCGCGGCCGAGCGCAGAGAAATGCGCTCGCCGGCCCGTGATGAGGTCCATGTCACGAGTGCAAAGTCAATTTCAACAGTGTCACCGGAACGGGCCGAAGCACCTACTCTCGGTCCCATCGCTGCCGGCACGGCATTGCATCGTGTCCTGCATACATCTCAACTCAGCCTGACGTCTGCGGCCGGTTCGGATGAAGAGTTGGTTGATACCAACAGCAACTTGATCGAGGATCAGCGCACTATGTTCGACAACCTGGGTGGGTCATTCGACCTGGCGGTGGGCCAGTCAGGCGCTCGCTATGAAGTGTTTTCCGCTACCCGGCAGGGGAGAAATGTCGGAGTACTAATCCTCGCCCTTGATACGAATGGCGATTACGTTGCCGACAGTTCGACTACATTTGATTTGCAGCGCGACTTCAGCCTGCCGTCTGCGGCCGCCGTGGTTACAGGAATGGCCAAATCAGGAAGAGAGTTTGTGATTGTCTCGTCGAGTGGCTACTACAACTCCGCCGATCCCAACGATCCAAATAACGAGCCCTCCCCGGGCGTCGTATTGCTGGTGCGCGATCCATTAACCGGACTCTTTGACGATTCGCGCTCGCGCACCCTGGTTCGTGTCGGTGATAACCGGCTCTATAATGCCAATGCCCTTGCCCTGTTGCCGAACAACGATCTATTAATTGCCGACTTTCACTCTGATGAGTTGCGGATTGTTCGCGATAGCGATGCCGATGGCCTTCCGGACCAACTCAGTACCACACCCTTTTACGCGTATCGCTATGCTGACGACGCGCCGCTCGACATCGCGGTCAATTCACGTGGGGTCGTTTTCTCGCACACCGCCGGTAACGATGTTGTAATGCTCGCCATCTATGACGACAATTCTGATGGGCGCGGGGATCGAGATGAAGTGGTAGTTGCCGGGCTTTCCATTGACGATAACCTGCTGCTCCACGGGTTGACGGTTGACCGCCTGGGCAATGTCTATGTGATCGAAGATGCGAGTGGTCCAGCCGATGGCGCCATGGGTAATGGTGGCCCACCTCGAATCGATGCCTTTCCCGATCCCGGAATGGATGGTTTTCTGAGAGATGGAGCGATCTTCTTTGCCGCTGACAATCCGAGCACGCAGGGTCTTTCAGGGCTTGCCCTGGGGAACACCCAGCCAAATCAGATCAACGAGGCGCAGTTCTTTGTGCGCCAGCATTACCTCGACTTTCTTAATCGCAACCCCGACCCGTCCGGGTTGAGCTACTGGACCAGTCAAATCGCGCAATGCGGCGATAACGAATCCTGCATTAAGGCCCAGCGGATTACTGTATCCGCCGCCTTCTTCATTGAACAGGAGTTTCAGGATACAGGGTCCTTCGTGTATCGGTTCTACAAAGCATCGTACGGCCGTCGACCGACGAATGCGGAATTTGTAGCCGATCGCGGCGCTGTCATCGGCGGCGCGAATCTGGAGGCCAGGAAGCAAACCTTCGCCAATGACTGGGTCGCGCGCACGGCGTTCCAGGCGTTGTATCCAAGTGGGATGACGGCAGAGCAGTTCGTAAATAAGCTATTTGACACGGCCGCTCTGGTGCCCTTTGCCGCCGAGCGTCAGCAGTTCGTTATTGACATGCAAAACGGTAAGACGCGCGCGCAGGTATTACGCGAAGTGACTGAAATCTCGGCCTTCAAGACGCGTGAATACAATCCCTCGTTCGTGCTGATGCAGTACTTCGGCTATTTGCGTCGCAATCCGGACCAGGCGGGTTATGACTTCTGGCTGAATGTGCTTGATAACCGCATCCCAAACAATTATCGCGCGATGGTCTGCGCATTCATTACTTCACGAGAGTACCAGGAGCGTTTTGGTCCGCAATTGAGAAGGACCAATGTGGATTGCCAGTAAAAACGGAGGGCGGAGAAGGGTGACACGGGGAAAGACGCGGGGGCATTTGTGCCCTTTTGCAGGTCATAAAGGGAATTGAAAGCTTTTTCCATTTGTCATTGGACCTAATTGGACGTTTCTCATTAATTATTGACCAAGAATTCCCGGTTTCAATGACAAAAGGGAGGTGTCCATTGACAAATGGAAAACTAAAGAACCGCTTCGGCCTCAGCCTTTCTCCCTCTCAGTTTTATCGGACAGCGCCTTTTGCAGCTTCTGTATCAGGTCTCTCGCCTGCGGAGCAAACTCACCTTTGGGCGCCAGCTTCAGATACTCCTGATACTCAAACAGTGCTCGTTGTTGTTGGTTCAAGCGCAGCAAGATGTTTCCTGCCAGCAGATGAGCTTCGGCGAAATCGGGCCTCAACTGCAGCGTCTTGCCAATGGCTGCCCCCGCTCTGGCCACGTCACCCTGGTCCCAGTAGAGTCTTCCCAGGGTAAAGTAACCGTGCCATGATTTATCATTGACTTTCAGACCGGCCTGCAAAGTTTCTTCAGCGTCCTTGAACCGTTTTTGCCTCCAGTAAACTTCGCCCAGTGAAAGCAGAGTGGGCGCATTCTCCGGCTTTAGGTCCAGCGCCGCTTTCAACACAGTCTCTGCTTTGTTCCATTCTCGCAAGTCGATGAAGGCGGTTGCGAGCAGCAGCCGCGCCTCAAAGAATTGCGGAAAAGAGGAAACTGCCTTTTGCAGATGGGTCATTGCTTCGGCGTAACTCTTTCGCGCCAGTGCTGCTCTGCCAAGTACGAATTCTTCTCGAGCCACAGCCGGCACTCGAGCATCAATTACATCCGCGGAAGCCGACAAGGCCGCCAACTGGTCGGCTTTTTCAGAAAAGAGTTCAAAGACCAGAAAGGTCTTCGACATCAACTGCAAATCGGCATCCTGTTGCGTGGGTCTCAGTCCGGGCACATTAATAACGACTCTGTAGTAGCCGCGCTGTAGGTTCGTGAAACGGAAACGCCCCCGCCCGTCCGTATTCATTTGATCAATTAGGCCGCCCGTGAATTTTTCGAGGCGGACCGGAAGATTTTGCGCGGGTGCCCCGCTGTCAATGAGACTTACCTGACCTGACACCTCGAAGCCCTGGTTACTGGGGTTATAGGTGTCGCGATCCCTCTGGGCTGAAACAGAGGAGGCAATCAGCAGCAGAGCAACCACAATGAAAAGGTGAGACATGGAACACAATATGTTCGTTTCTCCTTCTTGCCTGCACAGACCAAAGTTCGCAAGCCGCCTTGCCTGCCTGGGTTGGCACAAGAAGTCATTTGAAAAGCTAGTCCGCGCTAGCGGACGGCTGCTAGGAGCCCAGCAGTTCACTGCTGGGGAGTAGCGCAAACGTGAGTCGGAGTCTGTGAAGCGGACGGCTGAAAGTATAGATAGTCTAGCCATTATCGTTCACCGTCCGCTTAAACGGACTGTAGTGTGGTCGCTCATAGATCCCAGCACTGAAGTGCCGCATCTGTACCTGCGGCTTCCTTTAGATTCCACAGCGATGGACACCTTTGCGATTACCGCTGCTGGGTTCTTAGGAGACTCGCACTCCGCAGTAAGTGCGCCCGGCCGCATAACAACGGCCGGACGATTGCAAAATCGCCCGGCCAGTCAAGGGTCTGCACTTAGTCCTAAGACTGAATCAATGTCTGTAGGACAAGCCAAACTGGATCAACCGCGCCGGAACCACGGTAGTTGTGATTTGGCCGAACGTCGAAGGTGTGCCCAGGGCTACTGAAGACGGAAAGCCAAAGACGGGGTGGTTCCACATATTGAACATATCCATGCGGAACTGGAACTCATGTCCTTCTTTGAGGTTGAACCTCTTCTGGACTGAGAAGTCCCAATTTTGCTGGAAGGGACCACGGAAGGCGTTGCGCGGTACGTTACCGTAGCCCGTCGCGCCCGCTGCGCCATTGGGGACCAAATCGGCCGTTTTCACGAAATTCGGATTCAGATAATGTGCCAGGCGGCTTTGAATCGAACCCGAGGTCAACAACTGGTCGAGAGTCGTGGTTGTACCTGGGGTACAGCCCGGCATGGTTGAGATCTGCTCAGACAAGGGCCGGCAGACCAGAACGCCTGTTCCGGTACCGCCGCCAAAAGCGCCACCGCTCGTGCTGTCAGTGATCGAGAACGGCAGACCGCTTTGATACGTAATGATACCGCTGATGGCCCAGCCCTTGAAGAACTGGTTTTGCATGAAGCTGCTCTTGCCGACGGGAATATCGTAAGAGTAGCTCACCACCAAACGTTGCGGCCGATCAAAGTCGCCGCGCGCCTTATTCGCTTGCGGGTTGTCCTGAAGATTGAACAGATTGCCACCGCCCTGTCCGGCGCGAGTGGCGTTCAACTCGTCGGTAGCTTGCGAACCGCTGACGTTGTCGACTGTTTTCGAATAAGTGTAAGCAGCCTGGAAATACAGTCCGCGATGCAAGCGGCGGGAAACCGTCGCTTGCAGCGAGTTGTAATGTCCGAGCCCTATGTTGCCGGAATAACGAGAACCACGCCGGCGCGATAGTCCCAGAATCTGGTGACGCAACTCTTCATTGTTCACCGTGTTGGTGGTGATGGTGTAAGAGTTGCCGTTGTTATCCCTGACAACAATCGGACTCGAGGGACTGGCCAGCTTGGCGATGAAGGGATCCCAGATGCCTATGCCGCCAATGTAGTGGGTGCCTACATAACCCACTTCCACCGCCCACCCACCAGCCAACTCGCGTTGCACCGTGAAGTTGTACTGTTGAGTGTAAGGCGTGTAAGCATCCCGAGGCGCGCTGGTAAAGGACGCCAGATTGATCGAGCAGTTGGTAGCTGTGCCGCCGTAATTCAGGCAGGCTTGCCCGTCATCGTTGATGAAGATTGGACCAACGTTCGGATCGTTCGGATCCAAAGGTCCGGTACCGCTAATTCGCCTTAACCCGGCAAATCTGCTGCGCGACGGGATAAAGGCAGAGGCAATAATCGACGGCGGCGGTATGCTCGCAAACGGATTTGCCAGTTGGAATGAAGTCGGCGTGGTGGTGCTGGAAAGCGGTTGCACAGTGAATGGCGCCGCCAGCGAGTTTTGCAGAATATTCTGGTTCGACAACCGCTGGTAGTAAATTCCGTAGCCACCGCGGACCACCGTCTTTTGGTTACCGTTTAGGTCCCAGGCAAAGCCCACGCGGGGCGCGAAGTTATTGCCGTCAAAGCAACTCGCCAGAGCGCAGTCAGAGACCCCCGGCGATCCGGTAAATCCAGCCAGATTAACTTTTTGCGGAATCAGAAACGGATTCAGTCCCTGGGCAGCGCGCTGCGGGTCAAAAACGCCGGCCCGGTAAAGCTTATCGTGCCCGAAACTCATGCCTTCCCAGCGCAGACCTATATTGAAAGTCACCCGTGGCGACCAGCGATAGTCATCCTGAACGAAGCCCGCCCAATCCGTCGCCACAAAGTTTCGCGCCGGATCGCCGAAGGCGGACTGAATTGCGGTCACGCGTCCCTGGAGGAAATTCTGGAAGGCGGTGAAGGCTGGATTGCCGCCGCCGGCCGGTGTGCTGCCGGTCGTCAGAGCTCCACGAACGGCAAAATTATTAAACCGGTTAAGCTGGTATTGAATTCTTTCGCCGCCAAGACGCAAGCTGTGCTTGCCCTTAATCCAGGAAAAAGTTTCCACGATGTTGTACTGATTGGACACGGTACCGCGGTCGTCGTTCACACCCGTGCCCGCTGAGAATAGGCCAGTTATTGAGAACTGATATACCCCCGGGAACTGTGAACTGTTGCCGCGCTGGGCGCCAATGTCGGCTATGCCGATGGTGTCGCTGGGAATATTGGCAAAGATGAAGCGGCTGAAACCAAGTCTTAGTTCGTTCACTTTAGTGGCATCAAAGACATGGGTTTCATTTATGGAAAGAAAACGATTCAACTGAGTGTCGGTGCGGGGAAACGCGAGGCTGCTCGCAGTTCCGTACGGCTTGGCCACCGCGCCGTTGTCCCAGAACCAGCGACCCGAGATCTTGTCTTTGCCATCGCGCATCACTCGGTCATAGCTGATCGTGTATTGGTTGTCCCGGATGGGTGCTACGCCGGAAAAACTGCAGGTAAAGGTCCCTGTCAGCGAGGCCGCGGTTTTGCATCCGCCCTGACCGGAGCGGGGAATCCAAAAGTTCCCGCTGTATAGCGTGCTCTTCTGATTCAGAATGTTTATCGCTACCGGATCGATCTGGGCTGCGGTAAGTCCAAATGCAGGTGCTATCAACGCCGCTGAGGTCGTGCCATCGGGGTTGGTCGGGAAATTCTGAATCGTCGGTGTTAATGCCGAGCCGTTAGGATCCAGACCATTGCGTGCGCGTACACCCTGGTAATTGAAGAACCAAAACCCACCCAATTTGGGAACCGGACCGCTGCCAGTGCCGCCGAAAACATTTTGCAGCAGGCGAGCTTTCTTGCTCACTCCGTTGGCATTGCGGAACCATTCATTGGCGTTAAGCGCATCGTTACGATGCTGCCAATAACCTTCCCAGTGAAAGTTTTTGGAACCGGACTTAATGACCAGACCAAGAGCGCCGCCACCTTTGCTTCCCTGCGAAGCATCATAAAGTGAAGTCGACACCTTCATCTCTTCCAGCGTGCTTGGATTGGGCAGAGGCACGGTGTCAAAGTGGGCCAGATTGAAGTCGTTAACGTTAATGCCCTCGAGCGAGATACTGTTGTTACTGGTTCGTTGCCCATTGACATTGATATCGGCGGTACCTCGCCCGGCGCTGCGGACATCGGTGGGCTCGCCGGCAGTCCCGGCGGAAAGCGACAACAGAAACAGAAAGTTGGGTGAAGCCAGAGGCAACTGGCGCAGTTGTTGGGCGTCAACCGCTTGCCCGGTCGTCGCGCTGCTCGGATTAATCAACGAGGGCGTGGCTTCAACGTTAACCGTCTCTTCAATGCGCCCCGCCTGCAGTGAGATATCCTGCCGTGTCAGTTCGGTGATTCGCACCTGAACCGACGCGACCACGGCTTTTTTAAAATTAGGTGCCGTAACTTCGACGCGGTACAGCCCGGGAGGCAGGAGGCTCGTTGAGAACCCTCCATCGTCTCCTGTGGTCAAGGTTCGCACTGAACTGCCGGTACTCTCACTAATGATATCGACGGTCGCACCTTTGACCAGGCCACCACTCTGATCCGTAACAACACCTGAAATACCTCCGGTCTGGATGGCCTGAGCGTGTGCGGAAGCCACCAACATAAGGCTCAATACGACTCCGCTCCCAAGCAAGCGCAAAAAGCTTCGCATATCAGCTTCCCTCCTCTTATTTAACTTTCGGACTTTTGGTTGGCTTTGAAACGATTCAAACGTCGAGGCACCCGACTTTGGAAACGCTTTCTTAACGACGTTATCCAAAAATACGCAAGCCGCATTCCAATTTTTGGAGATTCAACCGCAACCGACTAAGTGATGAAATTAGAGAGGTAATCCGAAACCAGCTCTTCTCACGCGGGTTTGTGGACTGGAGTCGGGTTTTTTTTAATTCAATTTCCTGGAAACTCTACAGATTTTCATGAATCTGAGGATGAGGTAAATACGAAAGAGCCACCCCAGACTTGTAGGGCTCCTGCTCTCTCCGGCAACCTGTTTAAGCTGGTTATCCCTGAGAAGGGACGTCGGCCGCGGGGGCAACTGCTGCGGATTCAGCGGCGGCAGGGTTCTCGTGGTGCTCGGTATGCTCTGTCGTGTACAGGCGCAGAATGTCCTGGCCCTGACGTGATCGAGGGTCAATCGTACGCAAATGTTTGCGTCCCTGCATTTCCCAAATTGCAGTGACCACGCCGTCCTTCTCAACTGCGTGATAAGTAATCTCTTCCGTGCTCTGGGCCACGGCCTGACTATCCTTCTGTTCTTCAGGCGCGTTCGTGGTCGGCGCGGTTTCGTTCTCAGACATCAACTCTTAAACTCTCCTTTGCGACTACACTTTTTCCTTGGTTTTAAGGATTGTTGCATACGCCTGTTGAGTGTGTCCACCTCAGGAACAGAGCCCTGCTCTCTACATCACGCCCGTGCCGTTTAGTTTTAGGGCGACTTCGACTGCAGGCATTGCACCAACGACGCCCCAACCTTGACGTTCAACCTCGATAGAAGGTACCCGCTCAGCGGTGTCGATGAGAATTCGTTTCACCTGTTGTGGAGTCAGGCCGGGATTCGCTTCCAACATGCAGGCGACGATTGAAGAGACTATCGGGGCAGCAAACGAGGTGCCATCCACATACTTGTAGTGTTGGTTTATTACATTTCCTTCCCGCAACTTAATCGTGATTAATTGACGCAAGAGTGGAATCGGCAAATCGCTTGCTTCGTCAAGATCGCGATCGATACCCTTGTGCAATTCAACGATGCCGGCTAACTCGTCATCAGGCGCCGCATCCAATTCGGAATATAGATGGGCTTCGTCAGCTGTCGGCGTGTGCGGCAGAATCGGCGCTGCAACCCAAATTCCTGGAGCAATCACTTCCGGTTTTTGCAAACCATCGATCGTAGGTCCATAAGACGAGCGGTACATACCGCGCCGCGCTCGATCCAGAGAGTTCTGATCGTCTAACCCGCCCACCGCAATCGCCGAAGGCGAAGAGGCGGGCGGCAACACGGGATGCCCGCGGGACATGCCGGCATTTCCCACTGCACAAATCACGACCAGGCCTTCCTGCACCGCCCGCTCGACTGTCTGGCAAAGCGAGTTTTTCAGATAAGATTGCTCGTAGTCTCCGCCGGCAGAGATGTTGACAACGCGGATGTCGTAAGTCTTCCTGTTATCCAGGACCCATTGAAGCCCGCGTTCGATGTCTCGCTCGGGAATGTGACCGGTCCTGCCTATCTTCACGAGCACGAGATTTGCTTCCGAAGCAATCCCACGATACAAGCCATCTGACAGGTAGCCGTTTCCGGCCGCGACTCCGGAGGTCATCATTCCGTGCCAGCTTGCGACATCCGTTGTCTCCAGCGAAGTTTGATCACCATCGGCGTCGAAAATGCTGTGGTATTGGACAATTCGGTTTCCTGGCTTTGTCAGATCGGGGTGGGCAAAGAATCCGGAATCAAGGAAGGCCATGGTGACGCCGCGGCCGGTAAAACGCGGATCTGCCTCCATACGCAGCGGGGTCGGCAAAACATAATCGTTTTGTTCGAAAATCGCGGCGCGGCTTTGGAGTTGAGTCCGGGCGCGGGTAAACAATTCCAGACAGTGCGGACAGACGAGGGCCATCCGGTCCATGTCTGGAGCGTTTGCTTCGACAATAGATTGCAGATCCGGGTGTAGATCCTGGAAAAGGGCGACCCTGTCGTGCGCTTTGCGGCCGCAAACGTGGCAGAGCTGGTGATGAGTCTCCTCGTGATGCGGCGGTGGCTCGGTGGCAATCGTTCCTTCAGTCATCTATTTGTTGGCCAATAGGGAAAAATGGAAACGCTCCAAACGTCCGATCATTAACCCGAACTGAGATTCTGCGCAAGGGTAGATGGCGGAAAGAGTGCCCGTAGCACCTGCGGTTGTGCTACCTGGTTGTGTTCGCCGCCAGACGCGTTGTAAGGTATTTTCAAATCAGATCGCGATCGAAAGGAAAACGAGGGGACCCTGAATGTCGATTGAAGAACCTACTGTCTCGGATATTTTTCGTCGTGCCCTGGCAATTCGAAGTGAGCGTCCGCAGACCTCCTATAAAGAGATGGCCGCGCAATTGGCGCAGGAGTGCGAGGGAAAACCGTTTCCTCCACTTTACAACCTGACCATACCAGAACAAGACGGCCGAGCTCCCGAAGAAGACTGGTCCGCTGGTCTGCCCCTGGTCCGCCGCGGCATTCAGTTCGAAGATTGGAAAGAAGTCGCCAAAGGCATAGTTCTGTCGCTGGAGCAGACCGAGAACTACGAACGCCAACGTGGCCCTGAAGGTAGCAAAGATGCCTGGCACGATCGTTCTGTCGGCATCAGTGAAGCGACCGAAAAGGGTGTCGGCAAGTGGTTGCCTGAAGAATTGATCAAACTGGCTGAAAGCCGAAGTCCCAAAAAGGAATAAACACGGCGCCGGATTCAACCGGCTCCCGGAACCGGAAGCGGTCCACTTTTTTGACTTACGCAGCTTAGGTTCGCCATGAGTTTCCTGAACAATCTTTTCAACGATCCGAACTACCAGCAGGTCGCTCCGCGTAAGCCGGAAGAGATTAATGACCCTGACGTAATTATCAGTCCGGATACAAGGCGCGAGAATCGCATTCCCCAGGGCCAGTCGCGCACCAAAAAATGGCCAGTCCTCGATGCGCACGGAACTCCTGACGTGGATCTGGCTAACTGGAAATTCGAAGTGGAGGGCCTGGTCGAAAAGCCATTGAGCTGGTCACTTGATGAGTTCATGCAGTTAGACGCGGTTAAAGTCTATGCCGACTTTCACTGCGTAACCCGCTGGTCGCGGCTGGACAATATCTGGGGCGGAGTGCCGGCCCGAGAAGTTGCCAACCTGGCAGGAATAAAACCGGAAGCAAAGTTTGTGGTTGCCTTTGCCTACGATTTTGGCTGGAGCACAAACGTCCCCATCGAATACTTCCTGAAGGAGGATTCGTTGTTTGCCTGGTCGCACGACGGACGTCCGATACCTCCCGAACACGGTGGCCCGGTGCGCCTGATCATCCCCCAGCTTTACGCCTGGAAGTCCGCTAAGTGGGTCAAGGGCGTGCGCTTTCTCGAAAACGATCAGGCGGGTTTTTGGGAAGAGGGTGGTTATCACATGCGCGGCAACCCCTGGGTGGGTGGAGACGGTGAACGTTTCCGCTGGTCCTAAGGCAAACAGACCCGCAAAATCAGGCCGCGACTCGAGACTCGCGGCAGTTGTTCTCCATGAATCAAGCACTTTCCGGATTAACGCCACTGGTCACACCCAAGGACGCGGCGGCGGTTATTCTTCTGCGCGCCGGCACGGATCCCGAGGATCCTGAAGTGTTTTGGGTCAAACGTAGTGAGCAGCTCTCTTTCCTGGGTGGTTACTATGCTTTTCCCGGGGGCCAAATGGATCCGGCCGACAACCAAACGTGGGTGGCAAATAGTCCGGATGCCGCAACCGCGGCTATGATCAGTTGCGCTGCGCGGGAATTGTTTGAAGAACTGGGCGTGCTTGCCGCTCGCGGTTCCCATACCCTGACTAAAGGACAGCGTGCCTCGCTGCTTGACGATCTGGAATCAGGTCGCATGGCGTGGCCGGAGCTGTTGGCCCATTACGATCTGCACCTGGACGCGCGCGATTTTACCTTTGTCGGACGCTGGGTTACGCCTCCCTTCAACGCCCGCCGGTTCGACACCTGGTTCTTCCTGGTGACCTGTCCAGCCAAACAGGAACCACAGGTGATACCGGGCGAACTCGAAAGTGGCACCTGGACTACCGCTCGCGCCGCGTCAGCTCGTTGGGAACAATCGGATGTAATCGCAGTGCCGCCCACCATGCACCCAATGAGGACATTGTCAGGTGGCCTGAATCATGATCTGGTGGCTCGCTTTCTCTCCATCCCCCAGGCGCACGGCGAGCCCATGCGGGGTATAGAGTTTTGCCCGAACTACATTTGTTTCCCGGTTCGCACGCCCACCAGGCCGCCGGCCACACATACAAACTGCTACCTGATTTACACGTCCCGGGAGCTGCTGGTGATTGATCCCGGCTCTCATTACGAACGAGAGCAGCAGGCATTGCACGCGGCCATCGATGATTTGATTGCGGGAGGTCGAGCCGTACAGGGTATTCTGATCACACATGTTCATCCCGATCATATCGGCGGTGTTAATGCGCTTAGGGCTCACCTCGGAGACGCGAAAGTCGTAGCGCATCCAGCCACCGCCACAGCTCTGCAGGGAAACATCGGCATTGACAAGCTGCTTAACGACGGCGATGTCGTGCAGTTGGCGGGTGAGCCGGCCATAGAGTTGCGTGTCATGCACACTCCCGGCCACGCGCGCGGGCACCTCTGTTTTTACGAAGCCCGCACAGGCACCTTGATTTCCGGCGACAACATTGTAGGCCTGGGATCGGTGCTCATCGATCCGCCGGAAGGAAACATGCGAGAGTACTTGAAATCGCTGGCTTTAATGCGCGCGCTGCCTCGTCTCTCGGTGATCTTTGGGGGGCATGGACCGGCCATCGCCAACCCCTACCCCAAGATCGACGAGTACATCAACCATCGGCTGGAACGTGAAGCCCGGATCCTGCAAGCGGTTCGCGACGGCGCCACCACTGCAAAGCAGGTCGTTGCGCTTGTTTACACCGATGTCTCTCCCAAAGCTCATGCAATGGCCGAACGGGCCGTGCTGGCGCATCTGGAAAAGCTGGAAGCGGATCAATTGGTCAAGCGCGACGGCGAAAGCTGGCAAGCCTGATTCTCCCACCCAAATGTCAGAGCTTTAGAGTCTTGCCCGCAATAGTATTAAGATAGCTTGAACTCCCGAACAGGGGTGCCGAGAGCAAGCTTGCGGTTTGTCTTTCGCGCAGGACAAGCAATCTGAAGATGGCACTCCGGAGCCGGTTGGGTGAGCGGTGACAACTACCTGGTAAAAGGACTCAAGCAAGCAAATGCAGCAAGCAAGTACATTGGGCGAACTAAAAGAGAGTGGTTATCAGCGCGTCTCCGTAAAAGACGAATTGCGCCGGAATCTCATCAGAAAACTGCGCGCAGGCGAAAGGCTGTTTCCGGGAATTGTCGGATATGACGAAACGGTGGTGCCGCAGCTCGTTAATGCAATTCTTTCGCGGCATAACCTAATCCTGTTGGGACTGCGTGGCCAGGCAAAGAGTCGCATCATTCGCCAACTCACTGACCTGCTCGACGATCGAATTCCAGTGCTCGCCGGCTCGGAGGTCAACGACGATCCGTTCCACCCGATTTCAGCCTATGGCCGGCAATTGCTTGACCTTCACCTCGATGCTACGCCTATCAACTGGATACACCGCGATGCGCGTTTCGTCGAAAAACTGGCCACGCCGGATGTAACAATTGCCGATATCATCGGCGACGTCGATCCAATCAAAGCGGCCAGGGGCGGCCATCTCTTGAGCGACGAATTGACGATTCACTACGGCCTTTTGCCACGCGCCAACCGTGGCATTTTTGCGATTAATGAACTGCCCGATTTGGCCGGCAAAATTCAGGTAGGGCTCTTCAATATCATGCAGGAAGGTGATGTCCAGATTAAGGGCTATCCGGTCCGCCTGCCGCTCGATGTGATGCTCGTCTTTTCAGCGAACCCGGAAGACTACACCGCACGAGGCAAAATAATCACGCCCCTGAAGGATCGCATTGGGGCAGAGATTACGACGCATTACCCGGCCGAGTTACAGACGGCGGTGGAGATTACCAGGCAGGAGGCATGGATCGCTCGCGACGAACTGAGTGATCATCTGCACCTGCCGGATTTCATTCGCGAAGTCATCGAGCAAATCGCTTTTGAGGCCCGCGACGACAACCGGGTCGACAAGCACTCCGGCGTCTCCCAGCGACTGCCCATCACAGTCACGGAATCGGTCGTCTCAAATGCCGAACGCCGGGCGTTGCTTACGGGCGAGGAGGACATAGTTCCTCGGATTGCCGATGTCTACGCAGCCATCCCTTCCATGACCGGGAAAATGGAGTTGGAGTATGAAGGCGAGCAGATAGGACCGCAGCGGATTGCGAAAGACTTGATTAAACGCTCCGCCGGCGAAATCTTTGAAGGCTATTTCGTGGGCATTGATTTTACCAGCACTGTCCGCTGGTTTGAGGAAGGCCACAACTTGCGCCTGGCCGATACCGCCTCTGCTTCTGAATGCCTCAGCCTCCTCGAACATGTCCCCGAACTGATCGAGACCGCTCTGATCCCGTTCAACTTCAAGCCCACTGACGATGCCCAGGTCATTTCCGCGTGTGAGTTCGTCCTCGAAGGCCTGTATGCCCAAAACAAGATCAGCCGCAACGAAGAGGGCGGATATCAGGCGGTAACGAAGGCTAAGAAAGACCGCCGCGGCATGATCTATGACGACCTGACGGAGTCCGGGAAATATAGTTAATGGCGGACAGATGAACACTGCTACCCACAGATTCAGGCTACTTTTGCCCTTTGGTCTGAAATGCGAACTCCAGCGATTTCCTTTCGCTCGGGTGCGTCAAGCTATCCGTGCAACTCGCTCGTCATCTGCGGCCGACCTGCCATGAAGTTTACCCGCTATTCAAAATTTAACGGTCTCGACATCTCGTCGCTCAATCTCGGCGAGTTGATGGAAGCTCTCTCTGATGAACTGCTCCAGTCCGGCTACCACGAGGACTATTATTGGACTCGTGAGCGAAGTAAGGTTGACGATTCGCTCGACGCCCTGCGCCGCGCCTTGTTGCAGGCCCTAATGGACCAGGGCTTGCTCGACGAACAGCGTATCCGGCAAATGCTCGAAGAGAATGAAGGCCGGTACAAAGGGTCGCAGCTCGAACAGATGCTTAACCAATTGATCGAACGACTGGTCGAAGAAGGGTACCTGACCTTGCGCGAACAACAACAGGAACAAAGGCGTGGCGGACCGGGCGCGCCGGGCGAGTCGCTGCCGCGCAACGTGAAATTCGAAGTCACCGAGAAGGGTCTTGACTTTCTCGGTTACAAGACGCTGCGTAACCTGCTGGGAAGTACCGGGAAGAGTTCGCTTGGTCGTCACGATACGCGACACCTGGCCACCGGCGTCGAGGCTGAAAGCGCCAGCAAACCTTACGAGTTTGGCGACACGATCAACCTCGATGTAAATACCACCCTTCTTTCCGCTATTAAGCGCGAGGGGTTAACGGTTCCTCTCAATCTCGAGTACAGCGATCTACACGTTCATCAGTGTGACTATCAATCGTCCTGCGCCACGGTCGTCATGCTGGATTGTTCACATTCGATGATCCTGTATGGCGAAGATCGCTTCACGCCCGCCAAGAAGGTGGCCCTGGCGCTGGCCCATCTGATCCGCACCCAGTACCCGGGCGACACGTTGAAGATAGTTTTGTTTCATGACAGCGCTGAAGAACTGGCGCTGGCCAAACTCGCGACAACACAAGTTGGTCCTTATCACACGAATACTGCTGAAGGGTTGCGACTCGCCCGGCGCCTGTTACAAGCACAACGGAAGGAAATGAAACAGATTGTGATGGTCACTGATGGCAAGCCGACGGCTTGTTTTGTGGAGGCAGGTACGGTTGCTAATAGTGCGGGTTTCTCCAGGCGGGAGCGAATTTCAGGGGCGGCGAGCAGCCTGTCAGCGCTTCCCGGAAGGCGGCTTTACAAAAACTCAATGGGCGGCGATCCGCTGGTCATGGAGGCTACCTTTAAAGAAGTTCAGGGCTGCCGCAAAGCCGGCATTATGATTAACACATTCATGCTGGCCAGTGATTATTACCTGGTCGAGTTCGTAAAACAGATGAGCGCCATCACCAACGGCAAAGCTTATTTTGCAAATCCAAACAATCTCTCGCAGTTCGTGTTGATGGACTTCATGCGCCGCCGCACCAGTCGGGTTAAATAGCGGTTATCTTCGAGCAGGCGGTAGAGAATCGGTTGCCTACACTTCCTTTTCAATGCGAGTTCTCGTCTCCCGGGAAGCACACGTTAGCTTGCTGACAGTTTTATCCTCGATTGCTTCGTCGGGGTTTGGCGTCGCTTTTCCCAGAGATCCCTGGGGGGCGCCCGTAGCCTAAAGCATGTACAATTGTGGCCGCAAAGCCGGCCCGGATCCGGCCCGGATCGAGACTGATTCGCTGACTTCAACAATCACCAAGGGAACCCCGGGAAACAGGATGTTATCGGCTGAGTCAAGAATTAATCGCCATGGATCTCAGCGGACCTTCGTGCCTTATTTCATTCTGGCGCTTGCTCTGGTGATCACTCTCATTGTCTCGCTCTATGTTTACCGTTCCGTCCGGGCCCGAGATCAAGCTCGATTCAATAGCAGCGTTCAGCGGCTTACTACCTATTTAAGCGGGCGACCGAGGCTGTATGTTGAAGTGCTGCGTGCAGCAACGGGGCTATTCGCCGCGGATCCGTCTATTGATCCCGCCGCTTTTCATAGATTTGTGGAGCGGTTGGAGCTGGCCCATCAATATCCCGGCGCCGATGGCATCGGGTTTCTGGCACGCGTCAAGCGCAACGAAAAAGAATCCTTTAGCGCTGCCATGCGGCGACAGGGACTGAAAGAGCTGCCAATCTCGCCCGAGGCCGGACAGTCTGAGTCCTTCCCGATAATCTACTTTGAATCGTTCGCCCCTCACAATCAGCCGGCGCCCGGTCATGACATGCTCACCGAACCCATTCAGCGCGACGCGCTGATCTACGCTCGGGATACGGGCCTGCCTTCTGCTTCGAAGCCAGTGCCCCGGACCGGAAACGAAACTCCCAACTTCTTTATCTATGTTCCCATCTACCGGCACGATGACACTCCTGACGGCGTAGCCGAACGACAGGCAACGCTATTGGGATTTGTCTATGCCAGCTTTCGCGCCGCCGACTTGATGGGTTCAATCCTGGCCGCCGCGGACTCGAGAGCCATAGATCTGAAAATTTACGATGGGGAGCTTCCTGCTCCTCAGAACCTGGTTCACGAGACGGCCCCTGAGGTCCAGGGAAATACCCGCACTGGTCGTTTGACTGCCACTGCAAAAGTGGAGGTGGCAAACCGTACCTGGTTAATAGCGTTCGCTGCGCGTCCGGAGTTTTACTCGTCCAATTGGAGCGTCTACTTCACGCTGCTGAGCGGAGTCCTGATCAGTCTGCTTTTGTTCGCCCTGACTCGCTCGGAGGTAAAGGCGCGTTCTGCGGCTGAGCTGGCGGCTTTAGAAATGAGCGCCTCAGAAGGAAAGGTGCGTGAGACGCTCAGCAATCACCAACGCGCCGAAGCGGCGCTGCGTGAAAGTGAAGAGCGCTATCGCGAACTTGTCGAGAACGCCAGTGACATCATCTACACGCTCGATCTCAGCGGTAACATTACTTCCATCAACAGAGCAGGTGAGACAATCTGCGGTTACACTCAGGAAGAATTCCTCCGGATGAATCTGGCAAACCTTCTGACACCCCAGTCCGCCTCATTCGGACGTCAAATGTTGGACCGCAGGCTGGCCGGTGAAGAGAGAACAAACTACGAGGTTGATGCCCTCGCAAAGGACGGCACGCTGGTCACGCTGGAAGTCAGCAGCCGCCTGATCTTGCAGGATGGCCAGCCTTTTGGATTTCAGGGAGTAGCCCGAGACATAACCAAGCGTAGACGCGCTGAAGAAGCACTCCGCGAAGCGGATCAGCGAGCGTTGCGGGAATATGAGCGATTACTCGAGCGGATCGCCGGCCTGGCCCAGGCCCTCGGCACTGCTCGAGACCTACGCGGAATTTATAGTGGGCTAAGAGATTTTTCCCTGGCTGCCGTTCCCTGTGATGGATTTTTTGTATCGCTCTACGATCCACTGCGGGACGTGCGCACGGCCAGCTATGGCTGGGGAGACGGGGCGGAATTGGATGTGTCCGAGCTGCCGCCCATGCCAATAACGGCTGTGGGACCTAATAGCCGCGCGGTGCGAACCGGAGAGATCATCATCACTGACGATTACCCGAGCGCGGTCCGGGTGCATCCGGTGGTGATTGTCGGGCCGGAGAACGGTTTGCGACCCCTGAGCTCGCTAGCCGCTCCCATGGCGGTAATGGGTAACATCATCGGTACCATCGAAGTGCAAAGCTATAAGAGGGCCGCTTACAAGGAAGAACACCTCACCGCCATGCGTATGGCTGCAAACCTTACGGCCGTCGCCATCGAGAACACTCGACTCTTGGAGCAGGAAAGTAAGGCGCGCGCCGCCGCTGAAGAATCGAATCGTCTAAAGGATGAATTCCTGGCTACGGTTTCGCATGAGTTACGCACTCCGCTGACTGCCATCCTCGGTTGGGCGCGGATGCTCGAGACAGGACTGGATCCTGAGACTGCGGCCCGGGCCATTGAAACGATCAGGCGAAATGCCCGTAGTCAATCGCAAATCATCGACGATATTCTCGACGTCTCGCGAATCATTACCGGGAACCTCTACCTGGAACTGCAACCGCTGGAACTGGCGCCCATCATTGAAGCTGCCATCAATGTCGTGCGACCCACGGCGGAGGCGAAGGGGGTAAAGATCGAGGCCAACCTGGATTCACAACCAACCATGGTCCCGGGCGACGCCAGCCGGTTGCAGCAGGTGTTTTGGAACTTACTTTCGAATGCCATCAAGTTCACGCCATCGGGCGGTCTGGTGCAAATCTCAATTACTCACTCGAAGGAGTTTGCTGAGGTAGCCGTACAGGACAACGGGCTTGGCATCACAGCTGAATTTCTGCCCTTTGTATTTGACCGTTTCCGCCAGGCCGACAGCACAACCACAAGACGGCATGGCGGCTTGGGTTTGGGCCTGGCCATTGTCAGACATCTGGTGGAAATCCATGGTGGCTCAGTGCGAGCGGAAAGCGCTGGCCCCGAAGAAGGCGCGAGACTGACGGTGAAACTGCCGGTTGTTAGCTCACGCAGCGATCAAAGCTCGACGCCAAATATGTTTGAGGTTAGGGAACGAGAGAATTTTCGCTCTTTGCTGGGATTGCAGGTGCTGGTGGTCGACGACGATCCCGATACGCTGGAAATGATCGTCGCAGCGCTCACCGAAGGCGCCGCCAGAGTAACCCCGGCACTGTCCGTTGCAGAGGCACTGGAACGAATCAAGGAGTGCAGACCGGACGTCATTGTCTCGGACATCGCGATGCCTGAGCAGGATGGTTATGAATTGATTAGAATAGTACGCGCGCTTGCTGATAAAGCCCTGGCGTTGATTCCTGCCGTCGCCATCACAGCCTATGCTCGCGAGGAAGATAGAGAGCGCGCGCTCCTGGCGGGCTACCAGCACTACCTGGCCAAGCCGGTGGAGCCTTTGGAGTTAATCGCAATTCTGGCTAAGCTGGCAGGGCGTACAAATGAACACGGCAATGATAGAGTTAGCTAGAAGTCTAAAAACGAGTTGGTCAAGAAAATTTTATGAGCAAGATTCAGGTCAGGGGTTTGGAGATTGGATACGATGAAGTCGGCTCCGGCACCCCGGTAGTATTACTGCACGGTTTCCCTTTCAATCGTTCAATGTGGAGCGAGCAGATCGAAGCTTTAATCCCGCGCCACCGGGTACTGGCGCCGGATCTTCGCGGCCACGGTGAGACAGCAGCAACGAGCTCTCCTGCCACTATGGAAGAGATGGCGAGCGATGTGGCGGCGTTAATGGAGAAGCTGGATATCTCACGCGCGGCTGTCTGTGGTTTTTCCATGGGTGGCTACGTGGCCCTCGCGCTGTACCGCATGTTCCCGCTCCGCGCCCGCGCACTGGTGCTCGCAGATACCAGGCCCGGCGCCGACACCGAGGAAGCACAGGTGCTTCGGGAGACACAAGCGCAGAAAGCCCTCGAAGAGGGTATCAGCAGTCTGGCTGATGCGATGTTGCCAAAGCTGCTTTCGCCCAAGACCGTAGCGCGGAATCCGGCGGTGGTGGCGCGAGTTCGCGACATGATTTTGCAGACAAGCCCGGAAGGCGCAGCGGCGGCTTTGCGCGGGATGG
>Ga0209798_10000572_pt1 | contig 22373 bp, 15 predicted proteins | sample DOMMetBare3Fresh_FD_187475 | JGI IMG/M metagenome (GOLD analysis project Ga0209798, IMG submission 187475) | Wetland sediment microbial communities from St. Louis River estuary, USA, under dissolved organic matter induced mercury methylation -... | ecosystem: Environmental > Aquatic >... | reverse complement strand
CCCTGGGCGGCGAGAATACGGCGCTTATCGACAATGTCCGGATAACGATACTTGACAACGTCGAGTGGCTGGTATCGGATCAACTCGGAACGCCGCGCATGGTCTTTGACAAGACGGGCAGCCTGGCCGGCATGAAACGTCACGACTATCTGCCGTTTGGCGAGGAACTCGGCGTCTACACCGGAACTCGCACCCTCGCTCAAGGCTACGGCACACCAGATGGTCTGCGCCAGAAGTTCACCCAAAAGGAACGGGATTACGAAACGGGGCTGGATTTCTTTGGAGAAAGATACTATGCCAGCACGCAAGGACGGTTCATTTCGGTGGATCCGTTGGGTGCGAGCGCAATAGTTGCCGATCCGCAATCGTTCAACCGTTACACTTACGTACTCAACAACCCGCTGAAGTATGTTGATCCTGATGGACTCGACGCGAAAAATCCCTGGGCTGATCTCACTGACGAGGAGCGAAAACTCTTAGCTTCGAAACTTACTACCGTCACTGGAAAGAATCAGATGGCCGCAGCTCAGGATGCCTTCAACACCATGGTAAAACGTGGTACCAAGACTGACGAGCAAATTGCAAACAATGTCGCAAGCGTGCAGAACTTTGTGGCCTCCTTGGGACATGACGAAAACGTGTGGGGTCAGATCACTTCGATCACAACTGTCAATGTCTCGGGTGACGGCAAGCAAAGCGATGTTGGATTCACAATCAAAGATCAAAAGGGCTTCACAGACGCAGTGACGGCCATGAAAGATCCAGCGACTGGCTTGCGACGCTTTGCATGGCTTGGCGATCATGACTGGGGAGATCATAAGGACAGCATTCGAGAGATGGCTCAGGATACAGGTGCCGCGTCAATGCATCTTGAAAGTACCAATGGCGCTCGAACGACTGAGGCCGCGCATTGGGATGTTTCCTCCTTCTTCACGGAGAACACATGGGGAAATGTTTTCAAAGACACCATACCGATCTATGGAGGGGGAAGGCATATCAATGCGGGTGTGAGGCACCTTAGAGAAGGCAGAGCGACAACTGCAGCGGTGAGGCAAGAACTGAAAAACAAGAACCTAGCGCCGCGCTGAAATTACCGATGAACAAACCCCTGATTGTTATAGGAGAACTCATCTTGGTGAGCCTCATTGTAGTGTGCCAGTCGAGTTGTCAGGAATGTTCGGTAGAGCGCGAATTCAATCACGTGAGCAAACCCGAAAGGTTTCATGGTTGGGAGCAGTTCCAAGAGCGCGGAATGAACATCAAAGGAGATTTTGTCTTGGCGCTGGGCGAGTCAACGAATAACGGTAAGATCGGCGTAAAGGTAATTGGGCTTACTTCCGCGCGTTGCAGCCTGACACGAGAGCCCGAGGTCCCAACTGCGAAAATCCAGTTCTTCAATATCGCAGACCGAAAAGTAATCTGCGAAGGGGTTTTCCGGCCAGGAGGCGCTCGTTTGAATGTCCCAGAGATGTGTGGCGAGGGCTTCGACTGGGCGGGAATTGGCGTTAGCGCGATCAATGCCAAAGAAAAGTGGGTAGCTTTTCAGCTCGACTAGCTGAACGGACCACGGCAACTCTTCAGGTCGCCTGGTAGCCCGGAAGTTCTTTGACAACTTGGCCTCGACCGCGGGGACTAACTACCCGTTCTTAACCTCAAAAGAACGGGATAACGAAACCGGACTGGATTACTTCCTCGCCAGATACTACTCGTCAACGCAGGGAAGGTTCACGTCTCCTGACGAGTTCACAGGCGGGCCTGACGAGTTATATTACTTTGTTGATGATGCCTCAGCTAATCCGACTTTCTATGCCGACCTGAGAAAGCCGCAATCCCTGAACAAGTATCAGTATGCTTTCAACAATCCTCTGCGTTACGTCGATCCTGATGGCCACGATCCTGAGGAACCCGAACCGCAGGATCCAAAGCCTGTGGTTCCGGTGCCCGTCCCAGGACCTTTTCCGCTTCCAGTGCCGATACAGCCGCTTACTCCTGCACAAGCACAGCAGCTCGTGGATGATGTTGACAAGGTCGCCGACGCTGCGGCCAGTGCAATCAGGACAGAAGCTGCAAAGCAAGTCGCCCCCGTTGTGATTACAGTCGGGGTTATCATAAATACATTGCTGCCTGGTAACGTTAATCCTCAAGCGATTCCAGCAGCGTCTACTCCGCCGCTAGTACAGCCACTGCCGGTGCCTGCGCAAATGTCGCCACGTCCGATTGACAAGCCTCGCGACAAAGGCCATCGGAAGGGGAAGCGGGACCACAACAAGCACACACGCAAGACACCAGGAGAAAGTCGGCCCCCTGGCTTTAAACCTCGGAATCCCCCACGTCCGCAAGATATGCCGCCCAAACCACCGAAGCCGCCTAAGGGGAAACCTAATGAGTGGGAACCATAAGTCAATAGCTTTTCGAAAGCCGCTGGTATGAATGAGGGACATGATGGTGACAGAGGCAGAAATAGAGGCATCCGAAATCGGGCAACAGTTCTTTTATGGCCAAGGAAGAAGGAAGAGTTATAAAAAGGCTTTTCCCTACTTGCTTGTGGCCGCTGAAGCTGGAGATCCACATTGTCAGAATCTGGTGGGGTACTCCTATGACCGGGGCTTAGGTGTAGACAGAGATCTGCAAGCCGCTTTGTTTTGGTATGAGTATGCCGCTAGCAATGATGATCTAGAAGGATTGTATAATCTCGCTCTTTGCTATGAACAAGGCCAGGGCGTTGAAGTTAATGAGAAGAAGGCATTCTCTTTGTACAAGAGAGCCGCTGAACTTGGTTATGCTTGGGCTCAATGCAACCTGGGAGTCGCATATCTCGAGGGCCTGGGAACAAAGCAAGACTTGGCTGAAGGGATCAAGTGGCTACGGAGAGCAGCGCGCATAGGAGATGCTAGAGCGCAATACAACCTGGGCATGGCGTACCGCGATGGTGAAGGTGTGCGGCAAAACAGGCGGTATGCCCGAACCTGGCTGGAGAGAGCAGCGAAGCAAGGTCACAAGAAAGCATCTCACTCTTTGAAGTCGCTAACGAAGTGATGTTCAGTTCCAGCTACTCGCATTGGTTGATGAAAACGGCGACGAATCGAGAACTTTATTCACAGGTGGCGTTTTCAGCATGGAAATAAATCCGCAAGTGATGCAGTGGTGGCGGTTGAGTGAGATCTTTGGGAACTTTATCAAGAGTGATAAAGAAACTTTATTCCATAGTAGTTGATAGCGACATTGCTAGTACTCCTCTCTTTGAGCGGTCATCCTCAAAAGGAGAAGTGCAAATGCTTGCCAGCTTCGCCTGATCAAAAGACGAGTTGGGGACAGCAGAATGTAGTAATCAAAGAGGATGAAATCTTCAAATCACTGCGCGGCAAAGTTGTTGTAGCTGCTAATGAGCAACCGTTAGCCGGGGTGCTGGTCGAGGTCTATGACAAACCAGAAGGTCTGTTAATGGATTGAAGGAACGTGAAGCAAAGAAAGATCAGCAGCGCAGAATAGCGGCTTGTGTGACTGGAGTAGATGGGGAGTTTTCCTTCCCGAAGATCCCAGCCGGCAAATACGAGTTGCGTTGCAGCAAGCCCATTGAGTGGAACTCTACTTCCGCCTATGTGATCGTTGCTCCCAAGGACCCGCACAGCACAAGCTCGAAAGTCATCGTGCCGATGCACATCAGCCAGTAAAGCTTGTTGATTCACTGTTCACGCATCATCTCGAGCTGATCTCGGTCGCGCCATGAAAGTCCCTTTTAGCTGTCAGAACAGCACCGATTTCCTCATCGGCTGCGATTTCAACCTCGGCGATATCGGTCGCCGTCGCCGCTTGCAAGCCTATTCGGAAATATCTAAGGGCTTCGTCATAACTACGGCTGGGGAATTTGGATCGTAAGCACTGCCAAAGGTTGTCACCTCAGCCTGACAATCTTCGTCAATTCTAATTTGGGGGTTCCCGGGAAAAGTGTTCTTTTGTACAGAACGCTCCAAATATCCCCATACCGTTCAATAATGCCGCACCGTTTTGCCACGCGGCACGGCGGTTGAATGGGTTTGGTCGGCCCATTCTGTGCCCGGGGCCTGTTCTGTCTTTAGCCTTGTAGCGGTCCCGCCGAGGCACACGATTTAGCCAACCGCAATTCTTGCCTTCAAGACCAACCCTTAACAACTATTAAGAAGCAGCCGGTTCGCTGGCGCGGACCGCTGCTTCAGGAGACACTTTATGCCAACCCTAGAGTCCAGACTTGGTTCCCTTGTATTCGCAGCGTTCTGCCTGTTGGCGCTGGGCAGCGTTGCGGTTTTTGCGCAACGACATTTCATGTCCGCCAGCGTCGCTCGCCCGGAGGTAAAGGTCGCGCTGGCAGCGACGGTTGAGCGCGACAATGCTCTGGTACCGGTCGAGAAAGCCAATCCGGTGAAGCAGGGCGAGACTCTTGATTGGACCATCGAGTCCGAGAATTCAGGCGGAGCGCCGGCATTTGAGTATAAAGCCGTGGCTCGCATACCCGCCGGGACAAGCTTTCTCGCCGGCAGTGCGAAGGTAGAGGGCAAGGCCAAAATTGTGTACAGCCTCGACCGCGGCAAGTCTTACTCAACCAATCCAACCATAGATGAAAAGCAGGCTGACGGCTCGGTCAGGAAAATTCCCGCTCCTGTCAGCATGTACACAAACATTCGCTACGAATGGGCCGACCCCCTGGCCCCGGGTGGTCATCTGACCGCTTCGTATAAGGTGCGCGTGAAATAAGCGTCTGCGCCTCCCCCTTGCATAGCCGTCTCTAACCGCCCAATTGAGGATTAACGATGAAACTCCCAGCCTTTATTCACCCCTTGACTAAGTCTGTCTTTTCTTTGATCGCCTTACTGGCGATTACGTCTGCTATAACCGGATTGACCCTGGGCCAGACCCCGGGGGGAACCGTGATTTCTAATCAGGCCAGTGCTTCCTTCTCCGACGGCACTAATAGTTATACGACGGTCTCGAACACTGTCACCGTTACCGTCTCGAACGTCTCGGGCCTGGCCATCACGCCGGATGCCGGTAGTAATCCGAACGTCGTAGCCGGCCAGACCGGCCTCCTGTACAACTTCACAGTAACCAACACCGGAAACTTCGCCGACCAGGTGCGGTTTCTGACCAGCGGCGCCAGCGTGCGGCTTGTCGGTCCCGGTTCGGTCACCCGCGCAGTCATCGACGTAGATAACAGCAGCACAATCAATGCCGGCGATATTGATATCTACACCAATGGCGGTGACGTTCTTTCCGCAAGCATCGCGCAAAGCGGCAATATTCACGTGCTGGTCGAAGTGAGCGTTAACGCCGGCGCGACCGCGAGCCAGACCATTCAAGTTCTATTGGGAGACGCCGCCACTGGCGGTCCATCATTTGATAACCAGTCGGCAAACAGCTCCGCTAATGAGGTTCGCACAGTTTCCGGAGCGTCCGTTAACGGTCTTCGCGAAGCACGCGGCGACATTACAAGCACGGTTGACAACGACGCACAACTCCGAGTCACACTGACCGCCCCAGCCGGCCCGGTCGCGCTTGGCTCCAACATCAGCTACATCATTCAGACCTGCAATACCGGCGGGCGTCCGGTAAATTCGATAACCCTGCCCGGAGGGTTCACGGGCGTCTACATCATCGCGCCGATTCCAGCCGGCACAGCGCTGGCTACGGGACAATCGTTCCCCGCAGGCACGCTCTTTACGACCTCAGCGCTTTCGACAGCGCCGACCGCGGCGGTCTGGTCTACCACAGCGCCCGCACCCCTCTCGAACACCACGCGTGTGGCATTCAACGCTGGCGCCTCTCTGGCGGTCAGCGCTTGCAGCGCCAATATCACGATGGCGGTGACCGTCACAACTACGGATGCCACCAATCCGATCTTTGAGATTGTTGACACCTTTGGCAGCAACACCAATGGAACGACAATCACTGATCAGTCGGGTGACGCGCTTTCAGGCCAGGGTGACGGCAACGCAGACTTCAACGAACCGCGTCCTACCGATCCGCCCACAATCACTCAGGGTATCCAGCAACAGACGACTCTGCAGCTGTCGGGCGCGGTCTTGATCGGACCGAGTGGACAGCCCGGTGCCGTGGGACCGACCAACAATAACGACGATTACACCAACCGCGCTGTCAATACCGGGATTGCGGGCGTGCCCCCTGGTGGTGTGACCACCGCGTCCGGTCAGGCGGTCTTTGCCAACACCGTGCAGAACACTGGAAACGCCAACGATACGTTCAGGCTCACAGCGCCGACCGTGCCCGCCGGATTCACAGTAGAAATTTCCATCAATGGCGGTACGACCTACGTAACAGTGAGTGGAGGCGGCTTTGTTGACTTGCCGCTTACATTCGGCGCCTCAGGGAACATTCTCGTGCGCGTCACGGGACCGGCGGGTCAAGCGGTGCTGACCGGCTTCGCTGCGGTGATCCGCGCGACCTCGGCCAACACGCCCGCGAGCGTCAATGACACCATTGACCGTTTCTATACGGGCTTCGTGCGTTTGGACAAGACGTTCACCATAGCTAACGGGACGGGCGTCGGCGGTCCAACTGATGCGGTGCCGGGTGCGGTAATTACTTACAACATCACCTATACGAACATCTCGAGTTCCAATGGCGATGCGAACTGCGTCAGGCTTACTGCAACCAACCTGGTTATCAATGAAGACGGACTGGCCGCGCCGAACAACTGGGGTACCTACACCACCAACTCCGGAAGTCCGAGCGATTCCGGTTCGGGAACCGTGGTCACGGTGAGCGCGACACGGTACACCGACACGATCGCTTCGCTCTCTGCCGGAGCGTCTGGAGTGTTCACCTTCAAGCGTTCCATCAACTAATGACGCCTTAGCGTCCCACTCCATGCCGTGAAGCGGCGCGAAGGTTTTCAGACTGCCAGCACAGTTCGAAACCCACCGCGCCGCTTCCAGGCCTTTAGTTGTCAGGAGCGCCGGCGTTGAAGTTCCCCACCACTTAAGCGGTCCACGAGTTTCTCATGTCAAGAGCTCGATCAACGTCAATCGCTATTGCGGCAATCCTGTCGGCGATCTTCTTTCTGCCAGTCGAGTTGTGGGCCGACAACCCGGCCGGCGCCGGCACGCTTATTTCCAATCGAGCGGAAGTCACATATCAGGATGCGACGGGCGATGTATTTGAGACTGTATCGCCGGTTGTAACGGTTACCGTACTGGCGGTGGCCAGTATCGTGGTCGCACCGGATGAAACCACACCATCGGATTCAATCGCGCCCCACGAGCGAATTTCACGGCTGTTTACGGTCTGCAATACCGGCAACACCGCCGACACCTTTAAACTGGCGCGGGCCGCGGTAACTTCACCGGCAACCATTAACGCCCTTTATTTTGATATCGACCGCAACGGCACTCTTAGTACCGGCGACCTGCCGATCATTTTAAACGACACGTCCTCGCCACAGTTGCCGCCCGGCGGCTGCCTCGGCGTGCTGGCAGTGATCGAGACGAACGACGTCGTGGGGCAAAGCACGATTGCCATCAGCATCACGGCGCGTTCGAACTCCGTTAATGCCGTCAACGGCCGCAGCGAAGATGACGGCATGATCATCAACGCCGTCGGCCAGGGCCCCCGCCTGACTGATTCAGACGACCCCAGCCAGGCGCCCAGCAAATTGGTAAATGGCCTAAGCCAGCTGGTCACCGGAACGGACAGTCAATTCACCTACACGATTTCTTTCCGCAATAGCGGGGACAGCGCTGCTCGCAACCTCGTGGTCAGAGACGAATTGCCGGCGGGCGTTGAGTTCGTATTTGGTTCGCTACAACTTGACGAACACAGCCTGTCGGACGCGCTCGACGGCGACGAGGGGTCGGTGCAAAACAACATCGTCGAGGTGCGCCTGGCGCGCGTTAATCCGAACGAGGCCCATCGCATTACCTTGCGGGCCCGTATCTCCGGAGCCGCCGGAGCGGGTACCGGGCGGGTGAACAGCGCCCTGATCACCGCTGACAATGCCCCGGCGGCCCGAAGCCGCGCGGCCACTGTCGTCATCAACCCGTTCGGCGTCGTCTTCGCTGGGCGGGCCGGAAGCTCCGTGCCTATTGCCGGAGCGCGCGTGGAAGTTCTCATCGATCAAGCCAACAACTCTCTGCGGCTGCCGCCGAATGCCGGGTTTGTGCCCAACGCGAGCAACGAGAATCCGTTTGCTACTGATGGTCAGGGACGCTTCACTTTCGCGCTCGCGCCCGATCAGATTGGGAGCGCCATTGCCGCGGCGAACTATTTCATGAGGATCACCGCCGAAGGTTTCATGACCCGTCTCATTCAGATCAATCTGCGTCCGGCACAGTCCGGTCTGTTTACGATGACCGTGCACGCGCTGGACAATCAGCCGCTGGCTGTTGCCGCGGGTTTCGATTTGGTGCGAGAAGACGTGAGCATCAGCGATCTGGCCGCGCTCGTAATGAACATTCCCATGTTTGAGCCTTCCGGCCTGCGCCTCGTGAAGTCAGCGGATCGCGCCCGCGCCGAAATTGGAGACATTGTTACTTATAGAATCGAAGTGACCAATCCGACGGCCGCCTCAGTCAATGACATAAAAGTCAGGGACCACTTGCCGCCGTCATTCCATTACGCCCCCGGTTCCGGCCGCATAGCCACTGGCTCCGGACTGGAAGGACCTCTCGAACCCGAAATCCAGGCTGGCGAACTACTGTTCCCCATCCGTCAAATCCTGCACGGGGCGACTGTGCGCTTGCTCTATCGCGTCCGTGTAGGCGCGAATGCACGCGGCGGCGCTCAGGAGAATTTGGCTGCCGCTGCGGGCCTGTTCCCGTCCGGAGAGCGCACTGAGACCGTCCCAGGCCGCGCCGTCGTTTTCGTTTCCGCAGGGATCTTTTCCACGACCCAGGTCATTGTCGGCCGAGTTTTCGTAGATGTGGATGCCAACGGCCAGTTCGATGACAACGATAGACCGATGCCCAACGTGCGGCTGTACTTGAGCAATGGCCAATCAGTCATCACTGACTCTGCGGGTCTATACAATTTTCCCTCGCTCGGCGATGGCAGCCAGGTAATCTCGCTCGATCCGGTCAGCGTGCCGCCGGGATACGCGCTGAGTGACGGCGGCCGCCTCTCAGGCAAGAGTTGGACGCGCTTGTTGCGCACGCCAATTGGTGGTGGCGCCCTGTTGCGCCAGAACTTTGCCCTCGTTGTTACCGCGCGTCAGCGATTGGTCAACTCCCAAACGAATCCTCAGAAGACAGATGATCCGGACCAGGTCGAGGCAGCTGCCTCGCCTAAGCCGGCCGCGACGCCCGAATCTATCGAGGCGGTCACCAAGGGACCCGGAACCTATGAAGTGGCCCCTGCCGAACATGTCGCGGCGGTTACGCCTGGAGATGTGCGTATCCTGTCGCCGGCATCAGGTTCGGTATCAATGTCTCCCGGTCTTCAAATTCAGGCGCGGGTTGCCTTGAACTGGACGCTGAAGCTGGAAGTCAATGGCGAACAAATCTCAGACAAGAACATCGGGGTGCGCGCGGTGGACCATAAGAACCAGGTTTCGACGTTTACTTATGTGGGGATCAATTTGCGGCCTGGGCCCAACCGCATTCGTTGTACCGCGATCAGTCCTGAAGGCGGGCCTGCTAATCTGCACGATATCATGGTCATGGGCCGCGGCACTGTGCAACGGCTCGAGGTAATACCGGAAAAGACTTCGATAAGCGCCGGTGGGCGCGATTCAACGGTTGTTAAGATTCTGGCCTTTGATAAGTGGAACCATCCAGCCAGCGACACGCAGGTGGGCATTGAAACCTCGTTGGGAGAATTGCTGCGGATGGAGTCGACCGGTGGCGACGCTGCCGGCAATGGCGACGTGTTGCGGCCCGGCACGGTGGTGACGCACAACGACCTGCCTTTGGATGTGAAGATTAACCCGGAGCAGCAGGAGCGCTACAGCCATCTGGTTCTGTCACTGGACAAAGGCGAAGCCCGAGTGCGCTTAATCGGTTCAGGCGCGACCGGCGATGCCAGGCTGCGGGCCCTGACCGGCCAGCTCGAAGCAGAATCACTGGTGCGCGTCATTGCGGAAATGCGCCCCACCATCATGGTGGGTCTCGCAGAGATGTCCTTTGGCAATGCCATACCCGAAGTTAGTCTGCGCGGCGAACAGGGAAAATCACGCAATCACATCAGCCTGTTTTATAGCGGCCGGCTATGGCGCGCCAACCAGTTAACGCTCGCCTACGACTCGCAACGCCCAATCAATCGCACCACAGGGCACGATCGCCTGTTCCAGTTAGATGCGCTCGACCGAGTTTATCCGCTGTATGGTGACTCGTCGGTACGTTACGAAGCTGCGCAATCCAACTCCAAGCTCTACGCGCGCGTTGATCACAATCGCTCATACGCGATGTTCGGCGATCTGGATGCAGACATGGAAGAGTTGGCCCTGGGCGGCTATACGCGCAAACTGACGGGGGTAAAACTTCGTCTGGAGAATTCAGCCAGCGATTTTCTGACGTTGACAGGCGCCCGACCAGACACTTCCTTCGCACGCGAAGTCTTTCCCGCCGGCGACCTCAGCCTCATGCACCTGGCGCACGGAGAAATCCTTCAGGGATCGGAAACTGTAGCTCTGGAAGTGCGCGATCGGCGGAATCCCGAAATCATTCTCACGCGCGAGTTGTTGGTGAGATCGGTCGACTATAATTTGAACGCCGCAAATGGCGAGCTCTTCCTGCTGCGAAATATCTCCACTTTTGATTCCGGCTTGAATCTGCAACAGATCGTTGTGACCTACGAACACCAGGCCGGCGGAATGAACTCGAGCGTGTACACAGCGCGCGGCCGCAAATCTTTCACCGGCTGGGGCCTGAAGCTGGGATTCTCAACTGTGTTGCAGCAACAGGAGGGCGCCGCGAGTTTCCTCGTAGGCGGCTTCGACGCCGAAAAGCGTTTGCCGCGTCGCGGTCTGCTGAAATTTGCCTGGGCCACCAGTCAAGGCGAGATCACCAACGGGTTTGTCGGTTCGGGTGGGAACAACGGCGACACGAACCACATTGGTAACGCTTTTAGTCTGGACCTGCAGCAGCCGTTGAATTTTGGTGAAGGAATTGTGCGGGCCCGCTATGCAAGCGCGTCGAGCCGTTTTCTTAACCCCTTCGGATCCACGGTGACACCCGGCTCGCGCCGTGGCGAGGTAACCTTTGACTTCAAGCCTCGACGTGGCGCTGTCCTTCGTTTGGGCCTGATCAAGGAGGACAACCAGACCGCGAATGTCGACAACAACCGCCTGACGTTTTCCGTGGCCGGCGTCCAGACCATTCACGAGCGAGTCCGTCTGCATCTTGGTTATGACCATCGCAGTTTCGCGGACGAGTTGAGTAACAACAAGGTTGATTCAAATCTGGTTACCGTCGGCGCCCAGGTACAGGCTACGGAAAAGCTCGATATAGGCATCAAGCGCGAACAGAATCTGGGCGAGGCTGATCCCACCTATCCGAATCAAACGACGCTCTCAGCGAATTACCAAATCACTGCCTGGACCAAATTCTTTCTCACCGAGCGGCTGGCGTCAGCGGCAATCATGCCCATCAGCGATTTGTCACAGACGGGTTTTGCCGCCACTAATGCGCGCCGCGAAACTGCTCTGGGAGTGGAGTCACGTTTCGGCAAGTACACTTCCGTAGTGGGCCGCTATCAACTTGAGAATGGCATCAGCGGCGCCGACAGTTTCGCGGTCTTCGGATTGCAAAACCGCTTGCCGGTCAGGAAAGGTTTATCGCTTGAACTCGGTTTTGAGCGTGGTTTCCACTTGGTTGGTGACGGTAAGAGTTTTAACAGTGCGACGCTCGGTTTTGGCTGGACGCCAAATGACTCTTTCAAAGCGTCCGCTCGTTACGAGTTTCGCGATCGCGGCGGCAACGGCCAGCTCATCGCCATTGGCGCCGCTGGTCGTCTCAATGAAGGCATCACAGTTCTCTCCCGAATGCAGTGGTCCCGCAGCGCTTTTGCCGGGCATGATAACCAGGCCGTTGATGGCCTTGCGGCGCTCGCCATTAGGCCACTCAAATCTGATCGCGCCGGTTTGCTCTTCAGCTTTAATCACCGGGCCATCGAACAATCGGGCTTGAGAGGTGCGGCCGCTACTCGCGACCGATTGGATACGTCTGCAACCGATGGGTATTACCAGGCCACCAGACGGCTCGAACTCTATGGCCGCTTCGCTCTGCGCCTCTCGGCAAATGGCGAGCCGGCGTTGCCCTATGTTTCGACGATGACGTTCCTGACACAGACGCGAGCGCAATATCGATTGACGACACGTTTCGACCTGGCGAGCGAGATGCGGCTCATTCTCCAGCCTTCGTCGCAAACCCAGCGCTCGATCTATGGTAATGAAATTGGATTCTGGGCCCTGCCTGATCTACGCGCGGGTGTTGGTTATAACTTCTCCCGCTCTGCAGAACCCGGCCGTGACTATGCTCTGCCGCGCAGGCAGGGTTTTTACTTCACCATCTCCTCGAAGCTCTCGAATTTGTTCGATCTCTTTGGCACGTCGAAAGCAGGGCTTCAGGGACAAGACGATTCAGCTAAGACTGGAGCCAGGCCCTGACATTCACGATTTACAATTTGAGAAACGGGCTGCAGGCGATAAGGACGAGAGCGCAGTTGCTCTCTGGTCTCGCGCTTATCCTGCTCGTGTCTCTGGCGGTTTCGGCACAGTCGAACAATATCTATGAGATTCGCGGCAGCACTGATATAGCCATCTATCACATCAACGCCGCCACGGGCACAGTCACGACGCTCTTCACCGGTTACCCGGGCGGTAGTTCGGCGACGCTCGCGCAACGCCCGAGCGACGGAATGATTTTCTACGCCATCAACGCGACCAATGGCCAGGTTTACAGGTACAACCCGGCGACGCCCGCGCTGGCCCCGTTAGCGCTGACAGGCACATTGGGCACAAGCGTTCCCGCATCGTTTCGCATGGCATTTTCGCCGAGCGGTGTCCTCTATTACCTGCCAGACACGGGCCTGCTCTACACCATCAACCAAACCACTGGCGTGGCCACAGCCGGCCCAACCATTACCGGCCTCGGCAGCGGCGGCGACATGGCTTTCAATTCCGGCGGCACTCTATACGTCATTAACAGCTCGCGCCAGCTCTTTACCGCGCCGCTTGGGGGCGGGGCAGCGACGCTATTGGGCACAGTTACTTTTCCCGGAGGTATCACGCCGGCTACGCTGGGCCTGGCCTTTGACGCCAGCGGCGTGATGCGAGTCCAGACCCAGAATCCGAGCACGATGTATAATGTTGTTGGTCTCACAGCGAGCAATCCCATTGCGATTGGTGGGGGTACCGCCTCGACCGGAGATATGGCCAGTTCGGCCGCTCCCAATCCTGACCTCTCGATCACAAAAACGAATGGCGTATCCAGCGTCTACCAGGGTGGGCCGGTCAGCTACACGATCGTTTTGACCAACAAGACTGCTGCTTATGGAGTGACTGGCACCTTGACAGATACTGTACCCGCGAGTCTGACCGGCGTCACCTGGACCTGTGCTGCTTCGGCAGGATCGTCGTGCGCGGCAGCCTCGGGTGCAGGCAACACAATCAATACCAGCGCGACGCTTTTGCCAAACGGGACTGCCACCTACACGGTAAGCGGAACCGTTTCGGCCGGCGCCACCGGGACGCTGATAAATACCGCGACGGTGGCTCCACCGGCGTTTCTCCCGGACATTAATGCGGCTGACAATTCGGCGACTGACAGCGATCCAATCAACGTGCGCGCTGACCTTTCGATCAGCAAGACGGACGGCTTGGCAAACATAAATTCGGGCAGTCCGATCACCTATACGATTGTCGTGCAAAATTCAGCGCTCAGCAGCGGGGCTTCCAACGGCTCGATTATCACCGATACAGTGCCCGCGATCATCACCGGCGTGAACTGGACTTGCGGGTCAGCGACGCTGGGAGCGACGTGCGGCGCGCCGAGCGGCAGCGGTAACACGATTAACACGACCGCTAACCTGCCGGTCGGATCCTCTTTGACCTACACTGTTACCGGAATCCTCTCAGCGGCGGCAACGGGCACGCTTTCAAACACCGCTACCATAATCACTCCGGCCAGCGGCGTTTCAGACCCTACCGACCTCGCGCGGACCGGGGCCGGAAATAACAGCGCCACTGACACGACAACAATCAACGCGGTCCCCGATCTCAGGCTCGCGAAAACACACAGCGGCAATTTCACGGTGGGCGTTAACGGCAGCTACACGTTAACGGCCAGCAATGCAGGTAGTGCAAACACGAGCGGCACGATTACCGTAATCGACAATCTGCCCACAGGGTTGACCGTAGCTGCTATTCCTACCGGCACTGGCTGGAACTGCTCGACCACCGTGGTGGGCAGCAGCACGGCGACTTGTACCAGCAGCACGGTCATCAATGCCGGCGCGACCAGTGCCAATCCAATCACAGTGACTGTAGTCGTGGCTCCGGCAGCATTTCCGGCGGTGACCAACACGGCGACGATCTCTGGCGGTGGCGAGCCGGCCGGCAACAACGGCAATAACTCTGCCAGCGACCCGACGACAGTCAACGCTGCGGGACCGCCAATCTTAAACCTGGTCAAGAGTGTGAGCCCGGGCGGTACTCAGCTACCCGGGACCGATCTGCTCTACACCATTAATTACACGAATTCCGGAGGCCAGCCCGCGAGCAATCTGGTTATCGTGGATCCCAACCCCGCAAACGCGGTTCCCGCCGAGAGGGTTCTCCGTAATGTTGACTTCAAGGTTGGATCGATGACGAGCAGTCCGGGCTCAACCGGCCTGTTGGCGTCCTTCGAGTATTCAAAAGACGGCGGAACAACCTGGACCTATACACCCGTGAGCGGGGCAGGCGGGGCAGTGGCCGGTTACGATCGCCTGGTGACAAATGTGCGCTGGAGCTTCACCGGAGCCCTGAGCCAAACGGCTCCCAACAACGCCGGCAGCGTCGCGTTCACCGTAAGAATTCGCTGAGAGTAATCTAGAGAACTAACCTGGCGGCCAGGTCAGGGGGCGGCCAGCGAGCAGGTGGACGTGGAGGTGAAGTACTGACTGTCCCGCGCCGGCGCCAGTGTTGATGACTGTTCGATAACCACCTTCACCATGGCCTTCATCGTTCGCGATACGCGCCGACAGGCGCAGCAGATGTCCCAGCAGCGCTTCGTCTCGACCCGAGGCTTCGTCCAGAGATTCCATGTGATCGCGCGGTATTACAAGGATGTGCGTCGGCGCCTGCGGGTTGATGTCGCGAATGGCAATGCAGCGCTCATCCTGATGAACCAGGGCGGCAGGGATTTCGCCAGCGATAATTTTGCAGAAGAGGCAATCGTGTTCGGGCATGATTGCGTATGTTAGCACAGAAATAGGAGCGCCCTTTGGGCATCTTTCAGGCGTTTACCGTGCCGGATTCTGTGGGCGCAGCTAGCGGCGCCGTCACCGACTCTCTGATTCGTTCAATGTCAGCACCGACAGCCCGCAACTTTGCTTCAATTCTCTCGTACCCGCGATCGATGTGGTAGACACGTCTGATGCTCGTCTCTCCTTCGGCTACCAGGCCGGCGAGCACCAGGGAAGCGGAGGCGCGCAAGTCGGAAGCCAGGACCGGCGCTCCGGTAAGTTGCACGGGGCCCTCGACAATCGCAGTATGGCCATCGATGTTGATATGGGCGCCCATACGTTGCAGTTCAGGTACGTGCATGAAGCGATTTTCGAAAACGGTTTCCGCAATCGCCGAGCGACCGGTGGCCTGGGTCATGAGCGTCATATATTGCGCCTGCATGTCCGTGGGAAAACCCGGGTGTGGCTGGGTAGTAACATCGCTTGCCTTGAGTTTCGGATGACCGCTCACGCGTAGCGTGCTTTGATTCAATTCTTCCAGTTCTACCCCGACTTCGCGCAGCTTCGCTATCAGTGCGGTGGAGTGTTCCGGCCGGCAATCCCTGACTTCCAGATCGCCGCGAGTGATGGCGGCAGCGATCAGAAATGTACCCGTCTCAATGCGATCAGGGATGATAGTGTGCTCCGCGCCGCCCAGGGCCTCAACGCCGTCGATCTGAATAGTTGGCGTACCTGCTCCGCGAATACGCGCACCCATCTTGTTTAGAAGTTCCGCCAGGTCCATGATCTCCGGCTCACAGGCCGCGTTATTGATAGTGGTTCTGCCGCGGGCCAGGGTGGCTGCCATCATCAGGTTTTCTGTGCCGGTGACCGTCGTCTTGATGAGATGAATTTCTGCACCGCGCAACCGTCCATCGTGGGGAGCGCGCGCCACCACATCACCCTTTTCCAGTCTTACCTCAGCGCCTAATTGCTCGAATCCAGTCAGGTGCAGATCAATCGGACGGGTGCCGATAGCGCAACCTCCCGGCAGCGAGACTTTGGCTTTGCCGAAGCGAGCCAGCAATGGCCCCAGTGCGAGAACTGACGCGCGCATGGTTTTGACCAGTTCATAGGGGGCCTCAAAGATTTCAATGTGTGCGGCAGAGATCTGATGCGTGCGCAACTCCGGGGTCAGCACCGTTGCCCCTATGTCCTCAAGCAATCGTCGTTGGGTAATGATGTCGCGGACATAGGGGATGTTGTGCAGCGTCACTTTGTCGGCAGTCAGGATGGCTGCGGCCATGCACGGCAGCGCGGAATTCTTGGCGCCGCTAATCGACACGCGACCTTGAAGCGGTCGCCCGCCAATGATGCGAAATTTATCCATACCGCAACAGATTAGATTAAAAGCAGAAAACGGGAAAGGAGACTGAGGAGGGTTTTTGGTATTTGGCCTTGGGTCTTTGATCTTTGGTCTTGGATAGTGGGTTCTTAGTCTCAGAGATTCGGTTAGGCCCGGGATAAAGCCAAAGACCAAAGACCAAAAGCCAAAGACCCAATCGTCCTACGGTATTCGCTTCTTAATGATCACACTCGCGAGACGATCTGCGACTTCCGGCGCCAGCGTCTGTAGTCTCTTCTGTTGTTCCAGCGCCTTGGCCGTGTCTCCGGTTAGCAGGTAACTCAAAGCAAGGTTGTAGTAGTAGGAAGGCTCTTGCGGATTTAGAAATACCGCTTTCTGATGAAAGGGGATCGCCTCGCGGGCGCGTCCCGACTTCGCGAGCGTCACTGCCAGGCCATCAAGCCCCAGATCATAATCGGGACGATCACGGACCAGCAGGCGAAAGACAAATTCTGCGTATTTGAGGTTACCCAGGCGCGAGTAGGTAATCCCCATGTTGTAACGCGCTCGCACTAACCCGGCATCGAGAGCGATGGCTTTGTTGAAGAATTCGAGCGCGCGAGTGTACTGGCGCAATTCGCCGAGCGCTTCGCCCAAATTGTTATGAGCGAGAGCCAGTGTTGGATCGGTTGCGATGGACCTCTTGAAAGAAGCGGCGGCGGCTTCAAACTTGCGCTGGGCCATATAGACGCCGCCCATCTTAAGTTGGGCCAGGGCTGCGGTCTTTGGCGAGGAAGTGGATAGCAGGTAGGCCCGCGTAAAGGCCCGCAGGGCTTGGTCGTAGTGCGCCTGGTCAAAGGCATTCTGCCCCGTCTCGAGCAGGAGTTGGGCCTCTTTTTCAACTCGCTCTGGCTGCTGAGCGAAGACGAACAAACAAGGCGCCGCCAGCAGCAGGCATACCAGGACTCTGCTCGGCCAGATTGGTATTGCTCTCGCGCCAGATTTCATGATAAAAGAACGTCCCCTTTAGTTAGATAAGTAATTGCAGGGAAAACTGGGAAATTTGTGCGGATTCCTTGTTCTCTATCTGCACTTAGAGTGTCGATGGAAAACCAACCAGGGAGGATTCCGCCTAATGCGTAAGAGTTTGTTATTGCTCACTGTTTTGCTCTCCTTTGCTCCTGCGGCTTTCGCCCAGGGATACTCAGACTGGGAGTTTTATGTTGGCTATGCTCACGAGCGTGCCAACAACGGCGCCGACCGCCTTGATACCACGGCGCGCCGCATTTTGCCCAATGGCAGCACCGTCCCGGTAGATTTTCGTTCAGAGCGCCGCGTTCCCCATAATGGCGTAGTCGGCGAAGTTGTCGCCAACGTCCATGCGAACGTCGGCATTGTGGCCAACTTCGCGGCCACCTTTGCTGATACGACTCTGGTGGATAATCTCAGTGGCAGCTTGTTTGACGTTAAATTGCAGCGCTACACCTTGTTGTTCGGTCCCCGATTCAACTGGCGCAACTCGACCCCGTTGATTCCCTTCGCACATGCACTGTTTGGCGCGACGCATTACCGGGCCAAGTTTCGCAGCAAAGACATAACTTGTACCAACAGGGATGAGACGGCCTTTGCCATGGGATTCGGCGCCGGCCTGGACATCAAGGCGGGCAAACATATCGATATCCGCGCCGGGGAAGTGGACTACATTCCGGTGTTCTTCAAGCACCAACGCGAGGACAATTTGCGCTTCTCTGCCGGCGTGAAGATCAAATAATCAAGTAGCAGAATGAAACAGGTGCAGGCAGCCAAGGCTTCAGTGAAGCTTTATTCAACCACAACCCACTGAAGTCAATACTCTCTGCGCCTGTTTCCAAAGTTCTCTCACAACTTCAGGGCCTGGCGGCTGGCGAAAAAATCTTTCCACGGATTGCCCTTCTTCTCGATCAACGCCGGAACGTTCCTGATGGTGAAGTCCGATATCTTCACCCCCTTATCTACCTGTTCCCAGGTCAACGGCATGGAGACGGTGGCCCCTGGCTTCGCTCGCGCCGTGAAGACAGCAGCCAGGCTCTTGCCACGTGCGTTCTGCATGGCGTCAACGTAAACCTGGTCGGTTTTCCGCTTCGCAATAGTGCGTTCAATCGTAGCCCTGGCCGGAACACGCTGTGCCACTTCAGCCGCCAGCAGACGGGCGAATTCCGCGGACTGTTCGTAGCTGTTTTGCGGTTTCAGGGGCAGATAGATATGCATTCCCGATGAACCGGAAGTCTTGGGAAACGACCGCAGCCCCAACTCATCGCAAATCTCCCTGACCGTCAGTGCGACCTGCAACACATTCTCCCAGGGCGCTTTCTTGGGGTCCAAATCGATGGCGATCCAGTCAGGCCGGGAGAGTTTCTTGACGGTCGAATGCCACGGATGCTGTTCGATAGTACCGAGATTAACAAAGTGGAGCAGCGAAGCAGTGGTCGTATAAACCGCGTAATCAAGTTCGCGGCCTTCGAGGTTGGTCAGTCTTACGGTCTTGATGAATTCCGGGGCGCTCTCGAGATCCTGTTGAAAAAACATCGGGGCCTTGACGCCGCGCGGCCAGCGCTGAAGGATTGCCGGCCGGTCGCGCAGGATGGGCATTATTTGCTCGCTAATCAGCAAATAGTAGCGCAGTAGATCGAACTTGGTCAGCTTTTCGTCAGGCCAGTAGACACGGTCGAGAGAAGTTAACGAGATTACCTGGCCATCGACCTCGAGCAGCAGATCGCCCTTTGGTTTCTTCAGCTCCCGGAACTCTGTACATGAAATGGACGGTCCGGTCTTACGAGAAGTACGTTTTACGGCAGGTTTTCTAACTACACTCAGTGTCATTGGCAACCAATTTCCTCTTTCTGGCAATTGATTTTGCCATAGAGTCGAGCCAGGCCAAACTGAGCAAGCTGGTTTTTGCGCTTGGGTGGGAGTTTCTGGTGTGGTTGCCAGAGTAGCGCTGCTGACAATAGGAGAACGCAAGTGGAAAGTCCACTCTGAGACGACGGCCGGCAGCAGAAAACTCCTGAGAGGAACTTCCTGATTGCCTGCTCAGTTACTGTTCGTTGCCGACGCTAAGTAGTAGCGACTTTCTCGCGCGCCGGCGAGGGGGACGCAGGCGCCGAGTCCTTGGGGACGTAGTAAAGAATGCGATTGCAATTATCGCAAATAATCACTTCGTCACCGCGGCGCACCTGGGCCATTATCTGCGGGCGCAAAGCCATGCGACAGGCAGCGCAAGCGCCATTGCGCGCTTCGGCCATGGCGACTCCATCGCGGATGCGCAGGCTGATGCGATTGTAGAGGGCACTCATGGGTTTCGGGAGGGAACTCAGGATTCGCTCTCGTTCGGCGCGCGCCGTCTCCAACTCTGCAATTTGGCCCTCCATCTCCTGGTCGAATCGGGCGAGGCGCCCTTCGCGGTCGGTGTTGAGAGAGGCTATCTCGGCTGCCCGTTCACTCAATGAGGATTCGGCCTTCTCAAAGATCTCCATCTGTTCGAGAATCTGGGTTTCGAGCGTGGAAATCTGCTTACGAGCGGCATCGGCTTCGCGTATCGCCGCCGTATATTCCTCAGGTTTCTTCGATGCCTGAAGGTTTCGGTCTGCTCGCTCGGCTCTTGCCTTCTGTTCGGCGACCTCTTTCTCGAGGCGCGCACGTTCGTGACGAGCGTCGTCCCGACGAGTTTCTTCAGCCCTAATTTCAGAGGCGCGCTGATCGAATTCTCCTTCGATCTCGGCGCGCCCCAGTGGTATGGCTTCGATTTGTAATTGTAGTTGTCTTATGCTGGTATCCAGGTTCTGCAAAGCGATTAACTGCTGCAATTCCGCTTTCACTTACACGCTCCTTGAAAGATCAGGACTGACAATATGGGAGAAAATAATCATCAGTTGGGATTATCGGGCATCGAGCCCAATCTGCGCAAGTGAAGCGGCGCCTTGCTGACGAGGAAGCAAGGAGCGGACAAGAAAAAAGGGGGAATCCAGCGGTTTCCCCATTTAGCGACCCCTGTTTAAACCTCGTATTGTTACCCGGTTACAATTTCCACTGACCACCTACGGCCTTTGCCGCATCAACTCTTCCGCCGCTCAACAACTTGGTCTTCAGCCCGGGTAACTTGTCAATTGAGTCGAGGATGTGCCGGCGCACTTCATCTACCGATAACTCCGGATTGTCGGCCAACACCAAAGCCGCAACTCCGGCAACCACTGGCGTAGCCATGGAAGTACCCGAAGCCGTCCGGAATTCATGGTCCAGCCAGGTGCTCAGAATGTCCTTACCAGGCGCTCCGATATGAACTGTCCGGGCGCCGAAATTCGAGAACGAGGTGAGCCGATCATTGCGATCGAGGGCGGCCACACTGATGATGTTGCCGAGGGCATAACTTGATGGGTAATGCGGACTCCGGTCGTTGTCGACACTCGCATTGCCACTCGCGGCCACAAATAATATTCCTTCCTCATAGGCCTTTCTGATCACGTCTTCCAGAGCGCGCGATTTCTGCGTCGATCCCCAACTGGCGCTGATGATGCGGACGTTCACGCCTGCCTTGCGCCGATCGATTACATAGTTGATGGCTTCGATCGCGTCTTTGGTCGTTCCGGAGCCGTTGGCACCCATGAACTTCAGCGGCATGATCCGGACCGTCCAATTCACGCCGGTAATCCCTTCATTGTTGCCGCCCTCGGCCCCAATAATGCCCGCGCAGTGAGTGCCGTGCCCGTTCTGGTCCATCGGGTCGCCGTCATTGGCCAGAGCGTTATAACCATGGATATCGTCAACGGTCCCGAGGTTCCTGTCCTCGTACTCCTGAATGTTTGCGGGCCGCCTCCAGATGTTGTTTTCGAGATCGGGATGCGTGTAATCGACTCCACTGTCGAGGACTGCGACGACGACGTCGCTGCTGCCGGTCGTGGTAGCCCAGGCGCCCACGGCCTTAATGTCCGCGCCGCGCGTGCCGCCGTCCTGGCCATCATTGGCAAGGGCCCATTGTTCGCTGAATCTCGGATCGTTGGGCAGCACCGGGGCAAAGCTGTCGCCCACTTCGTCCAGCTGGATTTTGTAAACTCGCTCAGCGTATTCCACCTCGGGCAACGCGCTGTATTCGGCGATTACCTGCTCGACTTCCTTACCGTCCTCGTCTTCGATCAGGTCGAGGCCGGAGACTGCTTCAGTCTGATCGGCAACGACGTCATGCAGTCGCTCGGTGATGCTCTGAATCCTTTCTTCGGGAACACCAGGACGAAAGCGAACAAAAATCTCAGTCGCTTTGATAGCTGACGGAAGAGTTTGGCGGGGCGCAGAAACAGCGACTGGACGGCTAACTACGGCATGTCTCCGATGCCAACGCTGCTGCAAGTTTCTGACTTGCCCAGCGAATGCGGCCACGAGTATCAGCACCAGCGCGAGTGCTACATGTGGAAGAAAATTATTGCGGTTCATTGCGTAACCTCAAAAGCAGGTCTTTGAATTTTGGCCTTTAGTCTTTGAAAATCAAACTGGAGAGCTGCGCTTCCCGGAGTCGTCTGGGAAACTGTCAAAGACCAAAAGCCAAAGACCTGTTTCAAATCTTGTGATTTGAACCATTGTGATTAAACAGCCGAAGTTGCCCCTGGCTGGCGCGATATTCGAAACTCTTTCCGGCCGCGGTCAGGCGAATGCG